>Ga0318529_10000095_pt1 | contig 16148 bp, 20 predicted proteins | sample GRESIP053b4f23_FD_203494 | JGI IMG/M metagenome (GOLD analysis project Ga0318529, IMG submission 203494) | Tropical soil microbial communities from Luquillo Experimental Forest, Puerto Rico - GRE.SIPMG.053b4f23 | ecosystem: Environmental > Terrestrial > Soil > Tropical forest > Bulk soil... | reverse complement strand
GCACCAGAAACATGGCGATGTAAAATCCCGAGAAGGATGCGGCATAGATCGGCGGCCATGCCGCAAATACGGCGCCAGCGGCGAGAATCAACCAGACTTGGTTGCCCTCCCAGAACGGGGCGATCGCGTTGATGGTGATGCGCCGCTCGGTGTCGTTGCGCGCGACGTACGGCAGCAGCATCGCAACGCCGAGATCGTAGCCGTCCATGATGGCGAAGCCGATCAACAACACGCCGAGAAACAGCCACCAGATCAGGCGAAGGATTTCATAGTCGAGCGGAATACTCATTGTTCGGCCCCTTATTCTGCCGGCACCGGCGAAGGTCCCGCTGGCACGACTTCAAGGCCCAGCGCTTTGATTGGGCCCATGAAGATGTATTTGCGCATCAGGATAAGATCGACGACGAGCAACGCCGAATAGAACAGAATGAACCCGGTCAGCGAGAAGAGAACCTGAGCGACCGAGACCGACGAAGCGGCGAGGAACGTCGGCAGAACGCCATCGATCGCCCAAGGCTGACGGCCATATTCGGCGACAATCCAGCCGAGCTCAATCGCGATCCAGGGCAATGGCAGCGACCACAAGGTCAAACGTAACAGCCAGCGGCGCGAGAAATTGCGATGCGACGCATCCCAAAAGATGAACGCGAACAGCGCGATGAAATAAAAGCCAAGCGCCACCATGATGCGGAAGCTGAAAAACATGGGGCTGACCTTTGGCACCGTATCTGCCGCCGCCTTGGCGATGGTCGCGGCGTCGGCGGTGCGCGGGTCGGCAACATAGCGCTTGAGCAACAGCGCATAGCCGAGATCGGCGGCGTGTTGGCTAAACTGCGCTGCGGCCGTAACGTCATTGCGATCTTTCTTCAGTTGCTCGAGCGCGTCGTAGGCAATAAGCCCGCCGCGAATGCGCTCTTCGGCATGCGCGACCAAATCATTGATGCCGAGGATTTGCTGATTGAATGAACGCGTGGCGACGATGCCGAGCGCCCAGGGAATCTTCACGGCGTAATTGACCGTGCGCCGCTCGGCGTCCGGAATTCCGATGACATTAAAGCCGGCCGGCGCCGGCTCGGTCTGCCACATACCCTCGATGACGGCGAGTTTCATCTTCTGGTTTTCGGAAACGGTGTAGCCGCTCTCGTCTCCGAGCACGACGACGCACAAAGCCGAGGCCAGGCCGAATGCCGACGCAACGATGATCGAGCGCTTGGCGAAAGCCACATAGCGGCCGCGCAAAAGGTAGTATGACGAGACGGCGACGACGAACATCGCGCCGGTGACATAACCGGCGCCGACAGTGTGGACGAACTTTGCCTGCGCCACCGGGTTGAAGATCAAGTCCCAAAACGAGCTGAGCTCCATGCGCACGGTGGCGGGATTGAAAACCGCGCCGATTGGATGCTGCATCCAGCCGTTGGCGATCAGGATCCACAGCGCCGACAAATTCGAACCAATTGCGACCAGCCACGTCACCGCCAGATGGCCGAGCTTGGGCAAGCGGTCCCAGCCAAAAAAGAACAGGCCGACGAAAGTCGATTCCAGGAAAAACGCCATCAGGCCTTCGATGGCGAGCGGCGCGCCGAATATGTCGCCGACATAATGCGAGTAGTAGGCCCAGTTGGTGCCGAACTGGAATTCCATGGTGATGCCGGTGGCCACCCCCATAGCGAAATTGATGCCAAACAGTTTGCCCCAAAACTGCGTGATGTCCCGCCAGATTCTGCGGCCGGTCATCACGTAGACGCTCTCCATGATCGCCAGCATAAACGATAGGCCGAGCGTCAGTGGCACGAACAAAAAATGGTACAGCGCCGTGACCGCGAATTGCAGCCGATCCAGGCCGACGGGATCGAGATGCAGCATTGTTCAACCTCTTTCGCTTCGCTTCAGCGCAGGGACATGGAGGGACCGAGCACGCGCTCGATGTTGGCGCTATCCGCCGCCGGACGCGCGTTATCCGGAAACATGATGAGCTTGATGGCGACGATGCCGACAAGCTTGAGAAGGAGCACGAGCACGATCGCTTTTGCCAACGCCGTTTGCGGCCGAAAGCCGGCGGCGACGAAGGCAGCAAGCGATGAAAAGATCGCGCTCATCGGAACCCCTCGCGAAGAGCAGCAGACCGGCGTCACGGCGTCATCGATGATGCAACTTTGCATGTTTGATGGCAACGGGCGCGGCCTGACCTGCAGACTTGCAACGTTAGTGGCGCGCGCGGAGTTTGAATTGATTCAGGTCAAAAATCCGAACAAGCCGTAGCGGCCTCTGTTGCCTTACTGGAGCAGCGGAACGACCTAGCTGCGACGCGAAGCAGACGATCATAGAACGGGGCTTTTACTGGCCCTTTGCGTCGGTGTGAATCTGGCCTTGGGCCAGAACGCCGATGCTGCCCCCGATACAAATCCGATTCGTAAGGTGCTCACCACTACGGGCACGATTCGCATCGAGCGCTCCACGACCATCCTGGCTCAGGTCAATCTGCCTACCGATGTCGGTCAAGCGAACGTCGGCGATTTCGTTTATCGTGGCGACGTCATCCAGACTGGACCAGATTGCAAACTCGGCGTTGCTTTCGCTGACGGAAGTTCATTTAGCGTTTCCGCGAACGCTCGCATGGAAGTCAATGAATTTGTGTATGATCCTCATAGCCATTTCAATTCGAGCCTGATGAGTTTGACCAAGGGCACGTTCACTTTTATCGCTCGCGAGGTGGCGCATAACGGCAGCATGAAGGTCAAGACGCCGATCGGAACAATGGGCATTCGTGGCACCGCGCCCCGCGTTGAAATATTGAACGACGGTTCGGTCAAGTTTTCCACGCTCATTGAAAAGAAGTAGCTCGACCAATCGCCCTCAGTATGTCCGTTCCTGGCCCAAGGCGGACACAGGTGTCGCGGCGCAAAGGTAGGTTCTTAGATTGTCCCTATGAGCGGACAGTGAGCCTTTTACCTCCAGTGGTTCTGATTTTGAGACTGGCGCCTCAAGTGCGTGGTAGCCTGAGCACTGTCGGCACAACGGCGGTAAATGGGAGGAAACTGTGAAAACTCATTACGCATTACCGTTGGCAGTTACCATCGGATTAGGATTTGGCGCCGTTGCAATTCGGGGTCTAGACGCTCGCACCACTACGCCGCCAGTTTATGTTGTGGTTGAGGTTGACGAGATAACCGATGCCAATGGCTTTGAGGCTCTACGCCAAACGGCCGACGCTACCGTCGTGGAAGTCCAATCTGAGGACGGTCGCTATTTCGCGCGTACAGAAAATGTAACCGCTCTTGATGGAAGCGCGCCGAAGTTTTTCGCTTTGATTGCTTTCGATAGTATGACGAAGGCAAAAAACTTTAGTGATAGTATGAAAAATACTACCGCGCTGCGCACAAGAGTAGCGAAGTCAAGGTCATTCATCGTCGAGGGTACAATGCGCTAATCAATGTCTGCTTTCGGAAAGCGGACATTGAGCGGACGTGACGCGATGTCCGCTTATGACCCAAACCGGACGTGGCAGTGGCTCGCTCGGGTGTAACCGGCGGCACAATTCTCAGTCCAAAAATGTGATACTTTGTTTTCCGCCCGATGTAGTCCTCGGCGCGAGTAAAAGCCATGAGGCGACGGGAATTCATTCCAGTTTTCGGCAGCGCCGCTGCGGCGTGTGGCCGCTCACTACTCGGGCACACCAACCCGTAAAGCCACTCATTGGTTTTCTCAACAGCGCGTCACCCAGCGCGTACGCGCCAATGGTCGCGGCGTTTCAAGATGAGCTGAATCAAACGGGCTTTGTGGATGGTCGCGATGTAGCCATCGAATACCATTGGGCAGAAGGCGATTATGATTTGCTACCATGGTTCGCAGCCCCAGGAAGGTTCGCACAATAACCAGCCCAGCGAGAAGGCCGAGGCTAGTGAAAGTAAGCTCGATCGCTATAGTTTTTACTATGTCGGCCGCAACCAACGCTTCGAGGCCGAGCAGCAACGATCGACCGATGCGTATTTTATATTGATCGTAATGCCGCTCCACATTTCGTTGATGGTCAGGTGGCTTACGTTGGTTCGAAGGTATTTTACATCGGTGCTCTTCTTTTGGTCTGCGTATTGAAGCTGCTTTCGCAGTGAAAATGTTTCGTTCGCGACTGGCACATACTATAACAAGCCTGAATGGTCGTGCCGTCGGAACAAATGCTGGCTCCCGTTCGCCCACCCCCACGGACCTTTATTGAGGATAAGCTGTGCATAGGTGCGTAGATCGCGCGACATTTATCTTTATCGCCAAAGGTGACCGCTGAGGTTGGAGTAGACTAGACGCGGTGCTTTATGCGCGGCGCCAGTCGAAGCGAGATAAAGCCCTCGCGGGTCACACAGGGAGATCAACATGGTACAAATTTTGATAAACCTCATTGCAGGAGCGCTTGGTGGACTTGGCGCAGGTAAGGCGTCGCCTAACTTTGATCTCGGTACGATCGGCAACATTATTTCCGGCTTAGTCGGAGGCGGGTTGCTCGGCCAGATCGTTACGTTAGCGCTGCCATCGGTCGTGGCCGCAGCGGAGACAGGCCATCTGAGCGTTGGCGGCGTTGTCTCACAGCTAATCGCCGGTGGGGCCGGCGGGGCCATACTCACGGCGATCATTGGTGCAATCAAGAACAAGGTTGCGGCCTAATCCCCCACCATTTGCTGACCTGGATCAAAAGCGCCATGTTCGCCAATGTCCGCTTTTGGGGGTAAGGCGGACATTGTCTCAGCTCACGTCCATGTCCACTTTTGACCCAAAGCGGACGTCAACTCGCCGGTTCTGTTGCGGTGCATAGCCGACCCTTGAAGATCGTATTAAACTTACAACACGGTGGTTCTTCTAGATCTTTTCGAAGGAGCCAAGCGTCTGCCGGCTTGTTCATTTCGATCCGAAGTACACATCAACGTTCATTCCGGCGATCAGCGGGCTGGGTTCGTTCAAATCCACCATCACTTCGTTAATGCTGAAATCAGTGAGATTGCGCGATCCGGGTGAAGCAAGCCGCGCAGGTTGGACCAGCGGCGCAATGACGGTCACTTTGCCGGCGAAGGTCTGGCCCGGAAAAGCTTCGGCGCGGACTATCACCGCCTCGCCGACCTTGATCTTGCCGGTATTGTGCTCGTCGAGCTCGGCGCGCACCCGCAATTGCGACAGATCGCCCAAGAGCAACAGTGGTTGCGGCAATGATGGCGCAGCCACTTCACCGGCTTTCACATCGACTTTTAGCACCGTGCCCGCGATCGGCGCACGAATTGTCAATTTTTCGAGCTCCGCGAGCGCGACCCGAAGTTCGGTCCTGGCAACATTTAGTTGACCTTCGAGTTGTGTCGGCAACGGCGTTCCGGATTGTCCCTCGACCTTGCGAAGCTGTGAACGCTCCCGTTCTAGATTGTCCTGCGCGCGCATCCATGCGGTGCGCGCGGTGGTAACAGTCGCGTCAGAACCGTTGCCGCTTCGCTTGGCGTGGACGGCTTTGTCGAACGTGTTACGTGCGTCCACCACTGCGGCTTCGGCATCGGCCACGGCGTCCTCGGCATCGCGGCGGTTGGCTGCTTTCCCGGCGGACTTTTCGTTGCGCGCCTTTGCGCGCATAGCGACTTGGGCTTGCGCCGATGCTACGCGCCCCCTGGTGTCTTCGTCGTCGAGCCGAAGGAGCGGTTCATCGGTCGCCACTTTGTCGTTGATTTTGACCAGGACCTCGCTGACGCGGCCGACGATCGACGCCGCGATCTTGATTTGTCCCGACCTTGGCTCGACGACACCCGGCGCAACGGCCGCCCACACCTGACCCGCTTCCTTACCGTCGACTCGGCTTTGCGCTTTGACTGGCAGCTGCATGGCCCAGATCAGGATCAGGATGGCGCACCAATAAAGTGCGGCCGATAAGTCCCGCTTTGTCGTCACGATCATTGTCCTTTCCGGCAGAGTCATAGCTGTGCGGATGTGCCACCATTGCCGGTTCCGCGAACAATGCGCCCATCCTCGATGTGAATGATGCGGTCGGCAAAAGGCAAAATCCGGGGATCATGCGTAACCACGAGCACGCCGCGCGTCCCCTGCCTCGCAATGTTGGCCAGGATCGACATCACAGCATACCCGTTCTCGCTGTCGAGTGCGGCAGTCGGCTCGTCGGCCAGAATTGCCGCCGCGTCGCCGATGATTGCGCGGGCGATTGCGACACGCTGCTGCTCGCCGCTCGACAGTTGGAGCGGATAGGAACGGGTCTTGTGCGAGAGCCCGACGGTCGCCAGCGCCTCTTTCGCCCGCTCGATAACGCGCCGCGAATAATCGCCACGCACATCCAGAGCAAGGCGAACGTTATCCATCGCGGTCAGCGTCGGAAACAGATGATAGGACTGAAAGACAAACCCGATATGGTCGCGCCGCAACGCCGCCAATTGTTCCGGCGCGAGCCCCGCGGTGGCACGGCCACAGACGCGGACGGACCCCATATTTGGCGAAAGCATGCAGCCAAGCACGGACAACAGCGTTGTCTTGCCGCTGCCGGAAGGTCCCATCAGCAGCACAAGCTCTCCACCGTTGAGCGATAGGCTCACACCCCGCAGTGCCCGCACCCTTCCGGCGCCCTGGCCAAGAAATTTCACGACGTCGGTCGCTTCCACCACTGGATCGCTCATCGGGTGAACACCACTGCAGGATCCGTGCGCACGATGTGGACGATGGCTGCGATCGCCGAAACCACGCACATCGCCACGGTCAACAAGAACAGGCTTATCATCAGGCCAGCAGGAATAAGCACGGGGAGAGCGGTATCTGCTGTGGTTTTGACGACGACCTTGCCGATTGCGGCAGCTACGCTAAAGCCAATGGCTGCGCTCATGAGCGCCTGGATAATAATGACAGCGTAGATGTACTGGCTGGATGAGCCGATCGCGCGCAGCGTCGCGAATTCGTTGGAGAATTCCTTGGTGCTGGCATAGAGCGTCTGGGCGACAATGACGATGCCGACGATCATGCCGAGGAGGGCGCCGGCGAATAGCGCCGCGCCGGCGCCGGTTCCAAACAGCCAGAACGAGCGGCTGCGGCTGCGAAACGCATCCGGCGTCAAAGCTTCGGCTTTGGCAAGCGTTTGGTTCAGATGCGTTCGCACGCTTTCGGCATTCGCTCCGGTTTGCAAACGCACCAGCAGATAAGTGGCTTTGTTTGAGGAGATGGCGGCATAGCTCCGTGCCCGATCAAGCGGCGTGAAGACATAGGGGGTGGTCGTGAATGAGCGAATTCCCTGAGTTACCAAGCGGATCTTCGCCTTCAGGTCCCTGATCTCGACGGTGTCGCCGAGCCCGCTGGTCCCAAGCCGCTCAAAGTAGGACCGATCGACCGCTATAGCGTCAGGAATCGCCAGATCGTACAAATCGCCGTCGACGATGTTCCAGGGCTGCAGGCCGAGCTCATTGCGATCCGAACCGATCAGCAGCACCGGCGTCGTCCCGCCGCTCGGAATGTGCCACTGCGCAAAGCTCACCAGCACGGGCACCGCTTCGGCTACGCCAGGGACCGACAGCGCGCGAAACCGTTCGCGCTCGTCGAGTAGCGCCGGATCCTCGAAGCATTTGGTGCCGCGCGGCATGATCCACAGATCGGCCGGCGCGTGGTCGATCATGGTTGTAACCATAGTGCGGAAACTGACAAACAGCCCCATTTGCACGGTCACCAGCACCATTGAAAAGACGATTCCGGCGATGGTGGCGGCAAGGCGCAGCCGGTCGTGAAAAAGATTGCGGGCGGCGAGCTTGAAAAACAGCGGCGCGATCTTGCGACCGGTCAAGAGCGATACGGCAAATGCGGCCCCACGCCACAGATAAATGAGCGTCCTCGCGGTGAATTCGCGAAGGCGGCATAGGCCGTCGCGCAGTCCCTGGCGCGAAACCGAGATGAATTCTACCCGCGTCATACCGTCTCCCGAACTGCCGGCGCGGATCCCCAAATACGATAGGTTTTGGGCGGCAATTAGGGTCGCAAACAGCCCCCATAACGGGCCGCCGCAGGCTCATTAAATTCTGCGCAACCGCTTAGACGGCTCTTCAATGAAGCTAGGCGGACTCCCGGCAGAGCAGCCAACTAAGTTTGATCTGTACACAATGATCGAACAGGCCAGCCGAGTTGTTAACGACACTCAGCGGACGCCCCAACGCACGTCGATCCGAATGTGCGCAGCAGATCGACGTCGCTGGTGAGCTCATCGGTTTGCAACCCGACGTGCTGCTGGCAACTTCGACGCCGGTAACTTCCGCGCTTGCCCGAGAGACGCAAACCATCCCGATCGTATTCGCGCTTGTCAACGACCCGATCAGCTCACGCTTCGTCGCGAGCCTGTCCCATCCTGGCGGCAACCTTACTGGGTTCACCGTTTTTGAGGCGTCAATAACAAGCAAGATGCTTGAATTGCTCAGAGAGATCGCGCCGGGCATCAAACGCGTCGCCATGATGTTTAATCCCGACACCGCGCTTCGTGAACTCGTTAATGCCCGTGTTCGAGACCGCCGCCAAGTCATTCAACATTGCGCCGATCGCAGAGCCGGTTCACAGCGACGCCGATATTGAAACAGTCATTAACTCGCTTGCCCGCGAACCCGCCGGCGCCCTCCTTGTCGCATCAGACACTTTCAACGCTAACCACCGCACGACGATCATATCGTTGGCGTGGCCAAGGCACTCGGCATCACGGTGCCACAAACGCTGCGCGTGGCCGCTGACGAGGTGATCCAATAGGGTGATTTTGCTGCGTCGCATAATGTCCGCTTTTGGCACAAAGCGGACATCACGACCCGCTCAACCAACGTCTGTAAAGCGGACATTGTCTGGAGGTGCCCCCTACCACTTCCCCAACCACCCGACGATCAGCGTCGCCAGCCGCTCCGGCGCCTCCTCCGAGATCCAGTGCGACACGCCGTCGAGCACCTCGAACCAGTACGGCGCCGTCACGAACCGCTCGGCCGCCCGCGCCGCACCGGTCCGATGAACTCATCCCCCGTGCTCCACACATACATCGTGGGCACGGTGGCCTAGCAGCAATTTGCTGATCGTGCTGGCTCTCGTCAGTCATGGCCAGCGCGAGCTTCATCAGACCAGACTTGGCCCCGGCTTCTGCAGGGGCCTTTTGTTATCGGCTGCCACTCCGGTCTTGTGAAACCGGCTGCCTTGCAGCGACGGCTCCCGGGCCGTTCGGACCGCGCACGATAGTGTCTCTTTGAGGCCAATGTCTGCTTTTGGCACATAGCGGACATCCCGACACGTTCAACCAATGTCCGCTTTCGGGGGGTAAAGCGGACATTGCTTCAAGTTGCCCGAATGTCCGCTTTTGACCCAAAGCGGACGTTAACCGTTGAGTCCGAGTCGATGCCGAGAGCGCATCGCCCGCGTGTGACGTTGGTCACTGCACCCAGCGATTCACCCTGTACTCTGTCGCCAATCCACCCTCATCGGCCCCGAAGGGCCAACGACCATGTTCAAGATTATTGTGTTGAGTTGCATGCTGGCGGCTGTCGCCGTCACGCTCAAGATCAGGCTCGAAACGCCACAGGGGCCGGAGCCCCTGGCTCGGGCGATTGTGACCACGCATCTGCAACAGCTCCGGGGCGAGATGGCGCTGCCCTAAGCGCGGCGGATTGCGGCAGGATCGGCGCTTGCGGGTCCGAAAGCGGAAATTCGCAGCGCTGCAATCAGACAATATCCCAGTCGCCGTCGCGTGAGCAGACACTCCAGTAGTTGCACTTTCGACACGCAAGAATTTCGTCAAGCTAAGGCCTCATTTCCGCAGCTTGGAAGGCTCAAGAAAGACGGAAACCCCACGTCTGCTGCAGGGGAATTGCAGGGGGACCGTAATGCCAAGATTGTTCGTTGGTGCTGTTTACTGCTGCGGCCATTGGTCTAACTACAAACCAAGTCGCTTCACGGGCTGACTTGGCGAGAAGAGTGGCTTCCTCCAGCTTCTTGAGACGCTCCAGCCGCGGAACCCGATCATGTTCAATCCACTGATCATTGGTCTTATCGTCTTCGCAGTAATCTTGGCGGGAGCATTCGCCGGTTGGGTGCTCAGACACCGGCTGCCAGAGCATCAGCTCTGTGATGAGACAAAGAGCACGGTGACGATATCAATGGCGGTCGTTGCGACCTTTTCGGCGCTCGTGCTTGGGCTCCTGATTTCAAATGCCAACACTTCATTCAGCGCACTAGGGGGCGAGGTGACCACTCTGTCGGCGCAAATCCTTCGGCTTGACCAGCTATTGCGTAGATACGGGCCCGACGCAGGATTAGCACGGGAGACCTTGCGACAATACGCTGAACTCAAGACCGCCGATCTGTTTCCCGACAATCCAGCAGATGTGCGCCTCTCTGATCCGGAGACATACCACCTCCTCCAGCAGTTCGAGGACTCGATACTTGCGTTGAAACCTGCAACCGCACGCGATAAATGGTGGCTGGATCAAGCTATGACGCTTGCCGGCAAGATCGGTGATACGCGCTGGCTGTTGACTCAGCAGGTCGGACAGGGAACTCCAAAGGCCTTTGTCGCTCTTCTAGTTTTTTGGTTGACCTTACTGTTCGCTAGTTTTGGTCTGTTCGCCCCCCGCAACCTTACATCGGCGGTCACTCTGACACTCTGCGCCGTAGCTGTAGCCGGCGCGATCGGAATGATCCTCGAATTGGAGCAGGGTTTCGGAGGACTGGTTCATATTTCCCCCCAGCCAATGCGTGAAGCCGTCAATATATTGCGAACAGAACTCGTAGCCGAGGCTTACCAATAAGGCCTGATCTCTCTACCAGGCGCAGTTTGCTATTGTTTTTCTAAAACACTCGCGCGACTGTGAGCGCATGGTGGGGAGTACAAAAATTCATGCATCGCTGAGGATAAATCGTATCAATGGCGCATTCGAAGATTTTTCGATTTCGTTTCAGACGAAGATTTTGGGTCGATTGCCCCTAGCGGCCGGCGGGGGTTATCATTCACCAGGCGAAGTCAGTGTCGAAGCCACTAGCGGTCGTTGTGCCGGGAAGCCAATGCCCGCGTTGCCGCGCCGGGAGTGATGGCTGAAATACCCTCAACGCACTATGTCAAAAGCGATGACGTCCATATCGCCTATCAGGTGATCGGCGAAGGCTCGTTCGATCTCCTGTTCGTCCCAGGTTTCGTATCAAACGTAGATACGATATGGCAGTCACCAGAACAAAGCGCATTTTTTCGACGCCTCGCATCATTTTCCCGCTTAATTCTTTTCGACAAGCGCGGGACCGGAATGTCCGATCGTAGTTCTCAGATATTCACACTCGAGCAGCGAATGCACGATGTGCAAGCCATTCTGGACGCCGTCGGCTCCAAGCAGGCGGCTTTATTCGGCATTTCCGAAGGCGGCCCGATGTCCCTGCTTTACACCACCACTTATCCGGAACGCACTTCCGCACTCGTGTTGTATGGATCCTATGCCAAACGTTCCTGGGCTCCCGATTACCCATACGGTTGGAAGGACGAGCAATGGCAAGCCGTGCTCGATGACATCGAGCAGCATTGGGGATCGCCGCAATCGCTGAGCATTGCAATGCGCGCGCCGAGCCTTGCCGGTGACCGACATGCTGCCGAGCGCATTGCGTCTTATTACCGCGCGGCGGCAAGCCCGGGCGCAGCAGGTGCGATCCTGAGGATGAACCGCGAAATCGATGTACGGAATGTTTTGCCCGCCATCCGCGTACCAACTCTCATTCTGCATCGTACCGCGGAGCGCGTGATCGATGTGGGGCATGCTCGCTACATGGCACAGCATATCCCTGATGCGAAGCTGGTTGAGCTTGCGGGCGAAGACCATCAACCGTGGTTAGGCGATCGTGACGCAGTTCTAAACGAGGTCGAGGAATTCCTGACAGGCAAGCATCAAGTGCTAGAGCCGGAGCGGGTGCTCGCCACCGTATTGTTTACCGACATCGTAGGCTCAACCGAACGTGCCGCCGCACTTGGCGACCGCCCTTGGCGCGAATTGCTTGAAGCATTTTACGCCAAGGTTCGTGAGGTTCTTAAACAATACCGTGGACGTGAGATAAACACGTCGGGTGACGGCTTCCTCGCCACTTTTGACGGACCGGCCCGAGCGATCCGTTGTGCAGGTGCAATTAGAGACACGCTGCGCGCACTTACGCTTGAAGTGCGCTGCGGGCTGCATACCGGGGAATGCGAGATCGTCGGTAACGATCTCGCCGGGATCGCGGTTCATACCGGCGCACGCGTTGCCGGCCTGGCAGGCCCGGGTGAAGTCCTAGTTTCGCAAACGGTGCGCGATTTGGTGGCCGGTTCGGGCCTATGTTTTGAGGACCGCGGAGTCCACCCACTTAAAGGCGTCCCGAACGAGTGGCGTCTATATCGAGTGGTACTAAACTAAATCGGCGCAGTGAAGACCGCTTTGGGTTGGAAGCGGACATTCCGTGAGGTCTAGACTATGTCCGCTTTACCCCCAAAAGCAGACATTCATTGAGCGTATCGGGATGTCCGCTTTGTGCCAAAAGCGGACATGGGACGAAGTTAGATTGTCAGCTATTCGATCACCTCATCGGTGGCGGCGAGCCACGCCTGCGGCACGGTCAGGCCAAGTGCCTTTGCAGTTTTAAGGTTGATCACCGTTTCGTACTTGGTTGGCGCCTGCACTGGCAGGTCGGCCGGTTTCTCGCCCTTGAGGATGCGATCGACGTATCCGGCCGCCTTCCGGTACAGGGCGCTGAAATCGGGCCCATAGGAAACCAAGCCGCCGGCGGCGACGAAGGAGCGTTCGAAATAGACCGCAGGGAGCTTATGCCGTGCAGCAAGCGCAATAATTAGATCGCGATTAACGAACGCAGGCCCGCTCGCGGTCACAATCAGACCGCCATTCGGGGATTGCGCGAACGCCGTGACGACGCGCTCGATCTCGCCGGCGTTAGGCATGTTGACCGGGGTCACCTCCACCTTGAGCGACGGCGCCATAGCCTGGATGACGCCAAACGAGGCCATCCCAGTGGGACTGCCCGCATCGCGAATGCCCGCAGCCCGCGCCACACCTGGCGCGATCTGTTTGAGCAGCTCCACCCATTTCCCGCTCATGCTGTATTCGAAAGTCATGAAGCCGGTGACGTTGCCACCCGGTCGCGCCAGACTGTCGACGAAGCCGGCGCCAACTGGATCGCCGGTGATTGGGAAAACGATTGGCACCGTGCGTGTCGCCTGCAGCAACGGCCCCACGGTTGAGGCACCATGGGCAAGGATGACGTCGGGCGCGAGCGCCACCAATTCTGCCGCCTGTTTGCGAATCTCGGCGTGATTGGCCGTAGCCCAGTGGATGTCCATCCGCATGTTGCGGCCATCGACCCAGCCCAGCTCTTGCAACGTCTGTCTAAACGCGGTCAGCCAGGGCTGATACTCCGGATCGTCCTTGGCTATGGGCAGGAGAACACCGATGAGCCGCATACCCACGCCCGGCTGGCCCCGCGCTCTGACCGACCATGCTGTCACCGCGCCGCCGAGAAGTGTGATGAACTCACGCCGCCTCACTCGAGCACCTGGTCGGCCAGTTGCAAAAAGGGTTCGGGTACCGAGAGACCGAGAGCTTTAGCCCTTCTGAGATTGAAGACGAGCTCGAACTTGTCGGGCGATTGCGCTGGCAGATTGCCGGGTAATTCACCTTTGAGAATGCGATCAACATATGAGCTTGAACGCCGGAAAATATCGGCAGTATCAGGCCCGTAGGACATCAGACCTCCGTCAACAGCAAATTGCCTGTATGGAGCTAGGAGTAGAGCGCGATGTTGTTCCGCCGATTTCAAAATCAATTCGCGCATAGAAACGATGTAAGGATCCGCTGCAACGATCAAACCACGCCCGTCGCGAGCTACCTCGGCGACAGCCTGCTCGACTTCAGCTTCACTCCGCACGGGCGCTGCGTCTACCGCGATTCTAGATTGCTGCGGCAATGCTTTGAATGAGCGAAGGTAAGAATCATAATAGGCAGCGGTATTGGGGTTATACATCAACGCGACCCGCGACAGATCGGGTTTAACGTCACTGAGCAGATTGATCCATTTGCCGACTATTTCAGGCTCGATGAATGAGAATCCTGTGACGTTCCCGCCTGGGTGCGCAAGATTTGGAATGAACCCTTGACCGACTGGATCATTCACGACAACGAAAACAATCGGGATTGTCTTTGTCGCCGATCGAAGCAGAGCTACGATGGGACTGGAATTTGCCAAGATAACGTCTGGCGCGAGCGGGATCAGTTCCGCGATATGTTTTTTGATAGCCTCTGGATCAGTGCCCGCGTACCGATACTCGATGTGAACGTTCCGCCCATCGATCCAACCCGCATCACGCATACCCAACTGAAATGCCCTGACACGAGATTTCGTTTCGGGATCATTTTCCGGGACCCCAAGCAGTACCCCAACGCGTCGCAATTGTCCTGGCTGCTGCGCCCCTGCCGCAAGCGGCCACGCCGCCGCCCCGCCGAGTAACGTGATGAACTCGCGCCGCTTCATCGCCTCACCCAAGGCTCAGGACAAGGCATCGTAGCGGGTCAAACCGGCGGGCTGGAAGTGGTCAAAACAGCGCTCAGGAATGTCGCTTTGGGCCATAAGCGGACATCGACGCGAGTTGAAGGAATGTCCGCTTTACCTCCAAAAGACCCGCGACATAACTTCTTCCCAATCTGCTGCCGGTCGGATGCTGTCGTAATTCTTGATGAATCATCGGAGTATTTTGTTTCGGTAACTCTGTTGTTGAGAAAATCCCATATGCAATATCCACCGTGGCGACGACACGATAGGCCGTGCTTATCTTCAATCCTTATCAATTCCTCCGGGTTGCTGAAATATCCCAAACTGAAAGATAGTATGCACTACTTATTGGTGGTTGTTCTGCCTCATTGACGGATTGCCAGTTTGCGCCAGTGCGACCACAGCCAAACTACCCGATGCAGTCATCATCTGATCGTAGACCAGGATTGTAAGCCCGCCGTAAAAGAGCATCACAAACGGAACAACCACAACAATGAAGGTCACGAAAGACTGTATATTTTTGACCTCGTTTGGGCCAATCTTTTCGAAAATGTGCCAAACAACCCAGACCGTTACGACCGTCAGAAACAGCAGCACGAAACCGAAAAGGATTAGTTCGGAAACGACTTCAAAAACGAACCCGATCATTCATAAATGAAAAGCGGATCGCAAAATCTCGCTGTTTGATCCAAATCAAATTGCCTTACAGGGAAACGGACCGGGGCGGCGGGAGGCGGCGGGGCGAGGTCATTCTGCCAGGGCCTTGCCAAAGGCAGGCAGGGCCTAGTGGCGCCTACTTGCTTGCTCTCCCCATTCCCACTTGCCGGTCCGCTCGTTGTAGTTGGCAAAACCGCGCTTGATCATATCGCCGCGCCACTGATTGCGCGTCACGATGAAGGCAGTGAGACAGCCGCAGCCGAAGCAAAGCGCGCCAAACGCTACCACAATGATGATCTGCAACCCCAACTGGCTCATGATCCGAGTTTAGGGCTTTTTCAACAGCCCTGACAGCTTGGCGAAATTGGCCGCAATCCGCCGCGCCTTGGCCGGATGTACGCCGGGCGCGGCCATACCACTCCATCAAGCGAGATGATGTTGTGGATCAACAAAACCAATTTGATCCAGATCAAGTCTTATTTGGAGCGAGAAGCACAATCTTCATTTTCTGATTGGAGCCGAGGGATGAAAAAGCGGCAAACATCGCAACGTTGAGGAGAACCGAGGGCAACGCGGCAAAAAGCCTTTAGTCTTGGACTATCGCTCGAAACGCGCGCTGCGAAGCTCTGACAAAAGAACAGTCTGAACTAAAAAGGGGCCCTGCCCAAAACCGTTCTGAAGGATTTGAAGGACAGGGCCGTATCTACAAGGCGACACACTCCGCGTTCTTCGGCGCGGCGCGACCAAATAAATACCACGCCATGCTTATTTTTGGTTCCTCCGACATGTTTCCCACTGCTTTTCCACCGGTTCTCCACAGCCTGTATGTGTGTGCCAGCGTACGTGTCGGCCAGCATGTTGCCGAGCGTGCTTGGCAATATTGGTGGCAATCCGTCGCCCTCATCTTCGCTGAGTAGCTTGGCGGTCGCCGATTCGGCAGCGGAGACATTCGT
>Ga0318529_10000088_pt1 | contig 16483 bp, 12 predicted proteins | sample GRESIP053b4f23_FD_203494 | JGI IMG/M metagenome (GOLD analysis project Ga0318529, IMG submission 203494) | Tropical soil microbial communities from Luquillo Experimental Forest, Puerto Rico - GRE.SIPMG.053b4f23 | ecosystem: Environmental > Terrestrial > Soil > Tropical forest > Bulk soil... | reverse complement strand
TCTGGAGCGGGGTAGGGCGGGGGCGGTGGGTACCGATTCTCGGTGTAGCTCCACAGCGTTCCCCGGGTGGACAACGCGACGGACTCCAGCGCGTCGCTGGCGCAGTCCGGGTTCGGGCAGTTGTTCTCACGCGGTGGGAAGACATAGGTGCCGCACTCGGGGCACCTGCTGCCGATCAAATGGGCGCTGCCGGCGTCGTCGGTGGCGAACCATCCGTCGATCGCGGGTTGTTGGCTGGTGACCTCGGGCACCCGGCCAGACTACCCAGCCGGGACACAAAACTGAAACGTGTTGCAGTTCTGCCGGGGCGCGTGACTCGTCACACCGCGTGCCTAGAGTGTGAACCGTGGGTACCGCCACCGAGGAGCAAGTCAAGCCGACGCTGATGTTGCTGGATGGCAATTCGCTGGCGTTCCGGGCGTTCTACGCGCTGCCCGCCGAGAACTTCAAGACCCGCGGCGGCCTGACCACCAACGCTGTGTACGGCTTCACCGCGATGCTGATCAACCTGCTGCGTGACGAGTCCCCGACGCACATCGCCGCGGCGTTCGACGTGTCCCGGCAGACCTTCCGCTCCGAGCGTTACCCGGAGTACAAGGCCAACCGGTCGTCGACCCCCGACGAGTTCCACGGGCAGATCGACATCACCAAGGAAGTGCTGGGCGCACTGGGCATCACGGCGCTTTCCGAGCCGGGGTTCGAAGCCGACGACCTGATCGCGACGCTGGCCACCCAGGCCGAAAACGAGGGTTACCGCGTGCTGGTGGTCACCGGTGACCGCGACTCGCTGCAGTTGGTCACCGACGACGTCACGGTGCTGTATCCGCGCAAGGGCGTCAGCGAACTGACCCGCTTCACCCCCGAGGCAGTCGTCGAAAAGTACGGGCTGACCCCCGCGCAGTACCCCGACTTCGCCGCGCTGCGTGGGGATCCCAGCGACAACCTGCCCGGCATCCCCGGCGTGGGGGAGAAGACCGCGTCCAAGTGGATCGCCGAATACGGTTCGCTGCAGGGGCTGGTCGACAACGTCGACTCGGTCCGGGGCAAGGTGGGCGACGCGCTGCGGGCGAATCTGGCAAGCGTGGTGCGCAACCGCGAGCTCACCGATCTGGTCCGCGATGTGCCGCTTGCGCAGACCCCGGACACGCTGCGGCTGCAGCCGTGGGATCGCGACCACATTCACCGGCTGTTCGACGACCTGGAGTTCCGGGTTTTGCGGGACCGGTTGTTCGAGACCCTGGCCGCCGTCGAGCCCGAGGTCGACGAGGGTTTCGACGTGCGCGGCGCCGCGCTGGAGCCCGGCACGGTCGGGCGTTGGCTGGCCGAGCACGCCGGCGACGGCCGCCGGGCCGGGCTGGCCGTCGCGGGCACCCATCTGCCCCATGGCGGGGACGCCACCGCGCTGGCCATCGCCGCCGCCGACGGCGACGGCGGCTACGTCGACCCCGCTACGCTGACCCCCAACGACGATGCCGCGCTGGCGGCGTGGCTGGCCGATCCGGCGAAACCCAAAGCGCTGCACGAGGCCAAGCTGGCCATCCACAACTTGGCGGGCCGCGGGTGGACGCTGAACGGCATCACCTCCGACACCGCGCTGGCGGCCTACGTGGTGCGGCCGGGGCAGCGCAGCTTCACCCTCGACGATCTGTCGCTGCGTTACCTTCGTCGCGAACTGCGCGCGGAAACGGCTGAGCAACAACAGCTTTCGCTACTCGACGACCTGGACACTCTGGACGGGGTGGACGAGCAAGCCGTTCAGACCTTGATACTGCGGGCGCGGGCCGTGGTGGACCTGGCCGATGCGTTGGACGCCGAGCTGGACCGCATCGATTCCACCGCGTTGCTGGGCGAGATGGAGCTGCCGGTTCAGCGGGTGCTGGCGGACATGGAAAGCGCTGGCATCGCCGTCGATTTGGAGCTGCTGGGCGAGTTGCAAAGCCAATTCGGCGACCAGATCCGCGACGCCGCCGAGGCCGCCTTCGCAGTGATCGGCAAGCAGATCAACCTGGGCTCACCGAAGCAGCTACAGGTGGTGTTGTTCGACGAACTGGGAATGCCGAAGACCAAGCGGACCAAAACCGGCTACACCACCGACGCCGACGCCCTGCAATCGCTGTTCGACAAGACCGGACATCCTTTCCTGCAGCACCTGCTGGCCCACCGCGACGTCACGCGGCTGAAGGTCACCGTCGACGGGCTGCTGAACTCGGTGGCCGCCGACGGCCGGATCCACACCACGTTCAACCAGACGATCGCGGCGACCGGCAGGCTGTCGTCGACCGAACCCAACCTGCAGAACATCCCGATCCGCACCGACGCGGGGCGGCAGATCCGGGACGCGTTCGTGGTCGGCAAGGGCCCCAATGGGGCAATGGCCGAGCTGATGACCGCCGACTACAGCCAGATCGAGATGCGGATCATGGCGCACCTGTCGAGAGATGAAGGCTTGATCGAAGCTTTTAATACCGGGGAGGACCTGCACTCCTTTGTCGCCTCGCGGGCATTCGGCGTCCCGATCGAGGAGGTCACCGCCGAGTTGCGCCGCCGGGTCAAGGCCATGTCATACGGGCTGGCCTACGGGTTGAGCGCGTACGGGCTGGCCGCACAGCTGAAGATCTCCACCGAGGAGGCGAAGGTCCAGATGGACCAATACTTCGCCCGGTTCGGCGGGGTGCGCGACTACCTGATGGACGTCGTCGAGCAGGCCCGCAAGGACGGCTACACCTCGACGGTGCTGGGCCGCCGCCGCTACCTTCCCGAGCTGGACAGCACCAATCGTCAGGTACGGGAGGCCGCCGAGCGGGCGGCGCTCAACGCGCCCATCCAGGGCAGCGCCGCCGACATCATCAAGGTGGCGATGATCGAGGTCGACAAGGCGATCAAAGAGGCCGGACTGGCATCCCGGATGCTGCTGCAGGTACACGACGAGCTGTTGTTCGAAATCGCGCCCGGTGAGCGGGACCAGATGGAGGCGCTGGCGCGCGAGAAGATGGGCGGCGCTTACCCGCTCGACGTCCCGCTCGAGGTATCCGTGGGCTACGGGCGCAGCTGGGACTCGGCGGCACACTGAGGGCGAAGGGCTCTGTACTCCAATGGATTAGGAGTGGCCATGACGTCGCCACGGAATGACTCGGGTTCGCGTCTGCGGACCAACGTCACCCGCGTTCACGCGATCTGCCTGTTCGTGATCACCATCGCCGCGACTACGGGATCGACGTTCGGCTGGAAGGGCCGCGGCCCGCTGGATGTGTTGGCGAGCCAGCCGTACGGTTACGTAGGCCTGTTCCAGGCGTATTTCTTGATGTTCCTGCTTGCGCTGGTGTGCCTGATCGGCGCCACGCGTTGGCCTAGCCGGCTGTGGAACGCCACACTGCTGGTCGCGCACCTGGCCCCGCTATCGATCATCGTCATAGCCAACGACGTGTTCGTCTCGACCAACTCGCAGCGCATGGCCTATACCGTCGCGCTGCTGGTACACATTCCCCTGATACTGCTGGAAACCTTCGCACTACTCTGGAAAGTCTGGAAGGCGCCCATTTTCACCACGGGCGCAACCGCACGGTAATCTAATCATCACCCACCAGCTGGAACCCCTGGTTTGTCCAGCATGTACACAGTCGAGTACCCTCGACAGGTACCCGTCTGTGCTCGATCGCGGGTCACATCAATGCCGAATATCCCTACGACCTAACCCTGTCCGGAGCAACCCAACAACATGCCGAGTCCCTCCGTCACCTCGCCCCAAGTAGCCGTCAACGACATAGGCTCCAGCGAGGACTTTCTCGCAGCAATAGACAAAACGATCAAGTACTTCAACGACGGCGACATCGTCGAAGGCACCATCGTCAAAGTTGACCGGGACGAGGTGCTCCTCGACATCGGCTACAAGACCGAAGGGGTCATCCCCGCCCGCGAGCTCTCCATCAAGCACGACGTCGACCCAAGCGAGGTCGTTTCCGTCGGTGACGAGGTCGAGGCCCTGGTTCTCACCAAGGAGGACAAAGAGGGCCGGCTGATCCTCTCCAAGAAGCGCGCGCAGTACGAGCGCGCCTGGGGCACCATCGAGGCGCTCAAGGAGAAGGACGAGGCCGTCAAGGGCACGGTCATCGAGGTGGTCAAGGGTGGCCTGATCCTCGACATCGGGTTGCGGGGCTTCCTGCCCGCCTCGCTCGTCGAGATGCGGCGCGTGCGGGACCTGCAGCCGTACATCGGCAAGGAGATCGAAGCCAAGATCATCGAGCTGGACAAGAACCGCAACAACGTCGTGCTGTCGCGACGGGCCTGGCTGGAGCAGACCCAGTCCGAGGTGCGCAGCGAGTTCCTCAACCAGCTGCAGAAGGGCGCCATCCGCAAGGGTGTGGTCTCGTCCATCGTCAACTTCGGCGCGTTCGTCGACCTCGGCGGGGTGGACGGCCTGGTGCACGTCTCCGAGTTGTCCTGGAAGCACATCGATCACCCGTCCGAGGTGGTCCAGGTTGGCGACGAGGTCACCGTCGAGGTGCTCGACGTCGACATGGACCGCGAGCGGGTTTCGTTGTCGCTCAAAGCGACCCAGGAAGACCCGTGGCGGCACTTCGCCCGCACGCACGCCATCGGCCAGATCGTGCCCGGCAAGGTCACCAAGCTGGTTCCGTTCGGGGCGTTCGTCCGGGTCGAGGAGGGCATCGAGGGCCTGGTGCACATCTCCGAACTGGCCGAGCGGCATGTCGAGGTGCCCGACCAGGTGGTCGCCGTCGGCGACGATGCGATGGTCAAGGTGATCGACATCGACCTGGAGCGCCGCCGAATCTCGTTGTCGCTCAAGCAGGCTAACGAGGACTACACCGAGGAGTTCGACCCCGCGAAGTACGGCATGGCCGACAGCTACGACGAGCAGGGCAACTACATCTTCCCCGAGGGCTTCGACGCCGAAACCAACGAGTGGTTGGACGGCTTCGAAAAGCAGCGCGCCGAATGGGAGGCCCGCTACGCCGAGGCCGAGCGCCGGCACAAAATGCACACCGCGCAGATGGAGAAGTTCGCCGCGGCCGATGCCGCGGAGCACGGTGGCAGCGAGCTGACGCCGGGCAACGGCGCGCCTCAGGAGAAGGCGGCCGGTGGGTCGCTGGCCAGCGACGCCCAATTGGCCGCCCTGCGGGAAAAGCTCGCCGGCAACGCATAATCGCGCATGCTGCGCATCGGGTTGACCGGCGGCATCGGCGCCGGGAAATCCGTGTTGTCCGCCACGTTCGCGCAATGCGGTGGGATCATCGTCGACGGGGATGTCATCGCGCGCGAAGTGGTCGAGCCCGGCACGGAAGGGCTGGCGTCGCTCGTTGACGCATTCGGTGACGACATCCTGCTTCCCGACGGCTCGCTGGATCGGCCGGCATTGGCCGCCAAGGCCTTTCGGGACGACGGTGCGCGCAACAAGCTCAACGGGATCGTGCACCCGCTAGTGGGCAAGCGCCGTGCGGAGATTATCGCGGCGGTGTCTGACGACGCCGTTGTCGTTGAAGACATTCCGCTGCTGGTGGAATCGGGCATGGCGCCGCTGTTCCCGTTGGTGGTCATCGTGCACGCCGAGGTCGAGGTGCGGCTGCGGCGGCTGGTCGAGCAACGCGGCATGTCCGAGGAAGATGCCCGCGCGCGAATCGCCGCGCAGGCCGACGACGAGCAACGTCGTGCCGTCGCCGACATCTGGCTGGACAACTCAGGCACGCAAGAGGATTTGGTCGAGCGCGCCCGCGATGTGTGGGATCACCGCATCCTGCGGTTCGCCCACAACCTGACGCGGCGTAAGGTCGCCCGAGCACCGGCGGGACTGGTACCGGCCGATCCGTCCTGGCCGGATCAGGCGCGGCGCATCGTCAACCGCTTGAAGACCGCGTGCGGCCACCGGGCGTTGCGCGTCGACCACATCGGATCAACCGCGGTGCCCGATTTCCAGGCCAAGGACGTTATCGACGTTCAGATCACCGTCGAATCACTTGCGGTCGCCGACGAACTCGCCGAGCCTTTGCTGTCCGCCGGCTACCCACGCATCGAGCGGATCACCGAGGACGTCGCCAAGACCGATGCTCGCAGCACCGTCGGCCAGTATGACCATAGTGGCGATCCGGCATTGTGGCACAAGCGGATTCACGCCTCGGCCGATCCGGGTCGACCAACCAACGTGCATGTCCGGGTGGACGGCTGGCCCAATCAGCAGTTCGCGCTGCTGTTCGTCGACTGGCTGGCGGCCGACCCCGATGCGCGCGCCGGCTACCTGGCCGTCAAGCGGGAGGCCGAACAGCGTGCCGGCGGGGACACCGCGTCCTATGTCGCCGTCAAGGAGCCGTGGTATCTCGAGGCCTACCGGCGGGCGTGGGAGTGGGCCGACTCAACGGGTTGGCGGCCACACGCGTAACTGTCACAACAGCCACAGGAGCCTCCGCGGGGTCGTGCTGTTCGTTGTGTCCGCCTCATAGAGACAAATCCTTGCGCGCCTGCACTTGTCGCTATCAGGCGGGCCAACGTGTCGCGGTTCGACCCGCTAGGCCGGCAAGGGCGCGCCGCACTGCAGCACACCGTTCGCCGGTCCCGCGTTTCCGGGCGCCGGCCGAACGACTTGATCGAGCTGGGTGAAAACGTTGTCGTCGACGTCGATCTCGCAGTGGACGTTGGCCGAATAGGGCCAATGAAGCACGATCTGCATGCCGGCTTGCCGCGGGTCGGGCAACACCGTGTTGGCCTCGAACACGTTGCCAGGGATCGAGCTCAGGCCGGTGGTGCTCGTCTGGCCGCCGTTGGTCACGAAGGTGGCCTGGCTGCCGGTGCTCACCCCGTCGATCCGGGCGCGGTAGGTGATGTTGTGCAGGTCCGCCCGCGCGGTCGCCGGACTAAGCTGCGAGCCGACCGCGATAACCGTCAACGCCGCGACCGGAATCCACCTGTGGTTGCTGGGGCTCATAACAGCGAAGATTACTCGGACTGACACCGACCGCGATTCGGGGCATCAGCGTGTCTCCCGCACGACGTCGCCGGGGTCCTTGTCGGTGCGCAGCCCGAGGTAGCGCGGGTGACGCAGCTTGCCGTCGCGCGTCCACTCGGTGAACCCGATTTGGGCCACCAGCTCCGGTCGCACCCAGCGAGCGCCGTTCTCGCGCACCAGACCTCGGCTGAACGGCGGCGTGGCCTGCTCGATGGGCGACAGCCGCTCGTGCAGGCGGCGCAGGGTGGCCTCGTCGAAGCCGGTTCCCACCTTGCCGGCGTAGACCAGGTCGCCGCCTTCGTGGTAGCCGAGCAGGAGCGCGCCCAACTCGATCCGGGTGCCTTTGGGGCTGGTGTAGCCCCCCACGACGAATTCCTGGTCGCGGACGCATTTGAACTTCAACCAATTCGGCGAGCGGCGGCCGTCGTACGTTGACTGGGCCAGCTTGGCGATCACCCCCTCGTCGCCGCGCTGGCATGCGGCCTGGTAGGCGCCGATGCCGTCCGCGACGCGGTGAGTCGTGTAACGCAGCGGATCCTCGAAATCAAAGGCGTTGCGCAGCAGCCTCTTACGCCACAGCAGCGGCACATCGACCGTGGACTTGCCATCGAGATGCAGCAGGTCGAAGACGTAGTAGAAGACGCGGACGGGGGACGCCCGGGCCGCCTCGGGGTTGGTGATGCCCAGACGACCCTGCAGCCGGGCGAAGCTGGTACGGCGTCCCTGGAACGCCACCACCTCGCCGTCCACGACGAACCGCGTGGTGTGCTGGGCGCCGAGCGCGTCAACCAGCTCCGGGTAGGTGCCATTGAGCGGCTGGCGATTTCGGGACAGGAGTCGCACGTGCTCGCCGTCACGAAACGCCAGGCAGCGCATCCCGTCGAACTTGCGCTCGAAGATCCACTGTGGGTCGGAAAACCGTTTGTCGGTCAGCGTGGCCAGCGTGGGAGTTCGCCAGTCGGGCACCGGTTCGTCGTGCAGCGCGGCGCGCACCGATCCGGGCAGACCGGCGAAGTCCGTCATGACGATTCGCCCAGCTCGTCCAGTGCGCGGCCGGACAGCACCGATTCGGGCTGGCTTTGCGCCGGCTTACGCCGCGCGTCCGCGTCCTCGTCCCGGCGCTTGATCAGCAGCCACGTTTCGTCTTTGCCCTCCCTGATCCGGGTCAGTGCGTAGCCTCCGGTCAGCTTCTCGCCGTCAAGTCGGAACGAAAGATGGCCGCGTTCAAGGCCTTCGGCCATTTCGTATCTGGTCGCGTTGGTATACGTGCCGCGGTCCCAGATGATGACGGCACCGGCGCCGTACTCGCCCTCGGGGATTACGCCCTCGAACGACGCGTTGTCCAGTGGGTGATCCTTCGTGCGGCGCGCCATTCGTCTGTCCTTGGGATTTATCGACGGCCCTGTGGGTATCGCCCAGGATACGAGCACGCCGTCGATCTCGAGGCGAAAGTCAAAGTGGTCGCCGCGCGCCGCATGGTGCTGAATGACGAAGCGCGGCCAGTTGTCAGTTTGGCGGCGCTTGCGCCGGTACTCGCTCAAGCGCATGCGAAAGGCATACCCGCGGGATGGACCGGGAAACTACCTGGGCCCGCCCCAGGTCAGCTCCATGCCGTGGGAGGCCACCCACCGGGAAAGGTCGTAGTCATTGCGGGCCAGACCGTCGACGGCGGCCACCGCGCGCCGCACCGCGAGCTCGGCGACCTCCGGGGTCAGCAGTCCGTGGCGCACGGCGTCCAGCAGCTCATCGACATCGGACAGTCGCGCCCCTGAGCCCGTGCGGACCTCGATGTCGAGGTAATGGTCTTCGGACCGCCACACTCTCGGGCCGTGGGTGTATTCGCCCACATCGAGGTAATAGTCCTGGTCGCGTTCGTGACCCGGATTGAAGTGGAAGACGGTGGCGCGCAAGCCCAACGACGGCAGCAGCCACGATTCGAGGTAATGAAACTGTGCCCGGCCCGGAGTCGGACGGGCAACGTAGAGGCCCCACGGACGCGCCACGTACTCGTCGACCGCCCGCACAATGCCCTTTGGATCGGTATTGGTGCGGGCGACGAGGTCGAACGTTTCGTGCTTCGGGGGATGGATCTCGTTTTTCCTTCGGATGGATGATGTCACCCTATCGGCGCAACCTGATTTTCCACCGCACGAAGCAGCCATAGAACATGGAGAGTGCGGCGAGCATGCCGATGTCGAGCAGCCAGATCTTCGAGGTGTGCTCCCAGAACCGGTCTTGGGGGATCAGCGAGCCCGGTACCAGGTGCCGGATGTCGACCGTTGACGCCGCCGCGGCGTAGCCCCAGCGCGCGGGCATTGCGAAGGACAGCTGGTCGAGGGCGAGCCGGCCGGTCACCGGCACCATCCCGCCGCACAAGACCAGCTGCGCCATGATCGACACCACGAACAGCGGCATGATCTGCTCGCTGGAGCGGACCAGCGACGAAATGGCAAGGCCGAGAATGGCCGAGGCCACACAGGTCGCGGCGACTGTCGCAAACAGCTCGGCGGTGGCCCCCACCGTTCCGTGGCCGAACAGCACGGCCCCCCGGGTCGGCGCGCCCTTGCCGACCACCACGATCGTGGTGGTGATCGCCGACTGCAGGATGGCGAACCCGCAGAACACCACCGTCTTGGCGATCAGGTAGGCCGAAGTGGACAATCCGACCGCCTGTTCGCGCTGGAAGATGGCGCGTTCGCCGACCAGGTCGCGGATCGTGAGCGCGGTGCCCATGAAGGCCGCGGCGAGCAGCAGCAGGTTCAGGATCTGCGCGGCTTCGTCAGGCGTACCGGCGTGCGGTTCGGGGACGTGGAATCCGCTGTTGCCGGGAACGGTCAGCGACAGGGCACCCAGGATGAACGGCAGCAGCGCCAGGAAGATGAAATAGGCGCGGTCCGCGACGACCAGGCGGACCTGCCGGCGCGCGACCGTCGAGATTTGGCGCCGCATGCTGGTATGGACCGGTTCGCCCACGTCGCCCGGCTCATCGCCGGTGTCCGGCACCAGCCTCTGGGGCCGCTTCCGCGCCTCGAGCTGGGCCAGGAAGCGCCTGTTGGCTTCTTCGGGGTCGGCGCCCACCTGGGTGAAGATCTTCGCCCAGTTGGTGGTTCCCATGGCCTCGCCGATCTGGTCGGGCGTGCCGCAGTAGGCCGTCTTGCCGCCGGGTGCCACCAACAGCAGCTGGTCGCAGACGTCGAGGTACGACAGCATGTGCGTCACCACGATCACCACGCGACCGGCGTCGGCCAACTGGCGCAGCATGGTCATGACCTGGTGGTCGAGCGCCGGGTCGAGACCCGACGTCGGCTCGTCGAGGATCAACAGCGACGGCCCGGTCAGCAATTCCAGTGCCACCGAAGCGCGCTTGCGTTGACCGCCCGACAGCTTGTCGACCCGGATATCGGCGTGTTTGGTCAGGTCGAGCTCGTCGAGCACCTGGGTGACCACCTTGGCGCGGTCGGCTTTGCTGGTGTCGGGCGGCAGCCGCAGTTCGGCGGCGTAGCCCAGCGCCTGGTTGACCGTGAGCTGGCGGTGTACCACGTCGTCCTGCGGGACGATGCCGATCCTGCTGCGCAACGACGCGTATTCGGCGTGGATGTCGTGGCCCTCGAAGGTGACCGAGCCGGAACTGGGGCGGGCGTAGCCGGCGATCAGCCTGGCGAGCGTGCTCTTCCCTGCGCCCGAGCCACCGATCACCGCGGTCAGCGTGCCGGGTCTGGCGGACAGTGAGATGTCGTCCAGCAGTTGCTTGCCGTTGTCGACGACGTACTTGATGTTGCGTACCTCGAGACCGCCGGTGCGCGTTGCGGCCTCGCTGAGCCGGATCAGCGTTCCCTTGCGGAACGCCAGGTCGACATTGCCGATGGTGACGACGTCGTCCTCGGTCAGGATCGCCGACCCTACCCGGGTGCCGTTGACGAACGTTCCGTTGATGCTGTTGTCCCGGATCTCGGTGCCGAGCGGTGTGGGCACCAGCGTCGCGTGGTGACGCGAGGCCAACACGTCGGAGACGACGACGTCGCTGTCGGCCGCGCGGCCGATCGTGACGGCGCCGGCCGTGCCCGCGGCCGACGACGAGCGCGGCGAGAGCAATTTCACAAAGCGTGTCGCGAGGTTCGACACGTCGGCCGTCTTGGCGTCGATCACGGTGGACTCGGCCGGCGGCGTGGACTCCGGCGGGGCCGATGCATCGGTGGTGACCACGGTAGGCGGGTCGGGTGGCGTCCGGCGAAGCGGCCTTGGCGGCGCCTGGCGCGGCAGCGAAACCGCCGGCCTCGGCGGTGGTGGGCTCAGTGGCCTGGGTGGTTGCTTGGGCGGCATCGGGCGCGGCGGCGCGAGGTTGGGACCGCCCCTGGCGGGGTTCCTGGGCTGGCTCCCGGTGTGGCCCCGCCGCGGCGAATGCGGCGCGGTGGGATCCGTCTGTTCGGGGATCGCGGACCAGGCCAGAGTGGGTGGGCCGGAGTCCCGCGCCGGCCTCGGGTGGGGCGGCCGGGTGGTGTGGCCCTGCCGCGGTCCGATCGCGAAGGTCAGCCGCGGTCCCCGCGGGTTGCCGACGTTGATGCTCTGACCGTCGTGGATGTCGATGACCGGCATCCGGTAGCCGTTGAGGTAGGTCCCGTTCAGCGAGTTGTCGATAGCCAGCCACCGGCCCTGATCGAACCGCAGGATCAGGTGCTCGCGGGAGATCCGCGGATCGGCGATACGCAAGTCGGCGTTCACGTCACGCCCGATGACCACCTCGTGGCCTGCGGCGAAAGAACGTTGGGACCCGTCGTGCCGAATTGTCAGGACAGGCGGGGCGGATCGACTCACAACTCAAGTATCGGTCGGCGGCTTGAGTGGGCTCCATGAGACTCGCCTGTGATTTCTCTTTATTTCGGTTCGGCCACTCATCAGTTTTTGCGGCGTGGAAGCCCTCGGCTTTAGCCGGGACAGGAAGCGCCGCCCCCTTCCTCTCGACGGGTTGTCGGTGGTCGTCCCTAGGGTTTTTGGTATGTGTAGGTTTCGGTTGCTTCCCAGCCCTGGGCAGGTGGCAGGGTTGGCCGAGCACTGTCGTCATGCCCGGTTTGTGTGGAATCTGGCCGTGGAGCAGCAGCAGCATTGGCAGCCGGGCCGTCAGGCGCCCGGTTACCGCGAGCAGTGTGCTCAGTTGACGGCGGCCCGCGCTGAATACGACTGGCTGGCAGCCGGGTCGCAGACCGTTCAGCAGCAGGCGTTGCGGGACTTCGCCCAAGCGATGCGCAACTTTTTCAACGGCACCCACCAGCGCCCGACGTGGCGTAAGGCCGACACGCATGAGGGATTCCGGCAAGTGGGATTCAAACTGCGCCATATTAAGCGGCTGAGTCGCCGCTACGGGCAGGTGTGGGTTCCGAAGGTTGGGTGGGTCCGGTTCCGGTGGACCCGCACCATCCCCGCCACGGTGAAGTCTTACCGCGTCAACCTGGATCGATCAGGGCGGTGGCACATCGCTTTCGCCGCCATCCCGGACTGTGTCCCGCGACCTGGTGATGGCAGCGTTGTGGGTGTGGATCGTGGTGTCGCGGTATCGGTGGCGCTGTCCAGCGGCGAGCTGCTGACGGTTCCTGGCCTAAGGGCTGGTGAGGCCACGCGGCTGCGCCGATTGCAGCTTCGTCTGGCCCGAGCGCGCCGCGGATCGAATCGGCGGGCGCGAACGAAGCTAGCGATAGCGCGGTTGCGGGCGCGCGAAACCGATCGGCGCCGTAACTGGGTGGAAAAGACCACCACCGATTTGGCGCGTCGCTTCGACACCATCCGCGTCGAGGACTTGAACGTGCGTGCCATGACCCGCTCGGCGCGCGGGACTCGAGAATGCCCGGGCACCAACGTCGCGCAGAAACGGGGCCTCAACCGTGAGATCAGCCGCCAAGGGTGGGGGATGCTGGTTACCCGGTTGAAGCATAAGGCCCAGGGGCGACTCGAACTCGTTCCGGCAGCGTATACGTCGCAACGATGCTCCCACTGCGGGCATGTCGCGCCGGAAAACCGCAAGAGCCAAGCGGTTTTCCAGTGCCTCGCCTGCGGTGCGGACCCCTGCAATGCCGACTTGAATGCCGCACGCAACATCGCCGCCGGACAGGCGGTGACAGCACGGGGAGACCTCGGCACTAGCCGGTCTGTGAACCGTGAACCTCGACGCTGTTCTCCTGCTGCCTAGGCGACAGGGTTGGAATCCGCCGACTTAAGTCGACGGAGGAAGTCAAAGCTGATTCATAGCCCGCTGAGACGTACCGCCCAACGAGACTCGGCATGATGCGAATGTGACGTGTGTTAAGACGGCCAGCGCTACCGAGATGCGGCAACGGGCCCCGAACCGCAGGTAGAGCAGAGAAACTAGGGGGCAGCTATTGATGGACGAAGATAGCGGGCCTACCCGGCGCATTGATGCCGGGCGACGGCTGCTGAGCAACCCGCGGTTGGCCCGTGAGACCCTGCGCGCGGGCTTTCACTCGATACCCTCGGCGACCGTCGCGCACCTGTTTCGCCGCATCCCGCCCGTCAGCTCGACCCCGAACGCCGAGCCTTCCGCGGTAGAGCACCACGTGCTGAATGGTGGTGCGCAATTCGCCGGCTACACGGTGTTGCGGCAGCTCGGCGCCGGCGGCATGGCCGAGGTCTATCTGGCTTTGCATCCCCGCCTGCCGCGTCGCGACGTGATCAAGGTCCTCGCCGAGGCCGTCACCGCCGATCCCGAGTTCCGCGAGAGGTTCAACCGGGAGGCCGATCTCGCGGCGACGCTCTGGCACCCGCACATCGTCGGGGTCCACGATCGCGGGGAATTCGACGGTCAGCTCTGGATCTCCATGGACTACGTCGAGGGCACCGACGCCGCCCGGCTGGTCAAGGAGCGCTACCCGGACGGGATGCCGGCCCATGAGGTGTGTGCCATTGTGCAAGCCGTCGCCGGCGCTCTCGACTACGCGCACGATCGCGGCTTGCTGCACCGCGACGTCAAGCCCGCCAACATCCTGCTCACCCATCCTGAGCACGGTGAACGCCGAATCCTGTTGGCGGACTTCGGCGTAGCGCGCCACCTCGCCAACATCAGCGGTATCACCGAGACCAATGTCGCGGTGGGAACGGTGGCGTATGCAGCCCCCGAACAGCTGACGGGTTGCAACATCGACGGCCGGGCGGACCAATACGCCTTGGCCGCAACGGCTTTCCATCTGCTCACCGGCGCGCCGCCGTTCCAGCACTCCAACCCGATCGCGGTGATCAGCCAGCATTTGCACGAGGATCCGCCCCGGCTCAGCGATTATCGCCCGGATTTGGCGCACCTCGACGAGGTGTTCGGCAAAGCCCTTGCCAAACAACCCGAGGTCAGGTTCGACCGGTGTCGCGCGTTTGCCGGCGCGGTCAGCGAGCAGCTGGACGGTGTCTCTCACGCGGGTCGCGGCTTACCCGGTTGCGCTTTGATGACGCCGCCCCGGCAGCGCCACAGGTTTTCGTCACGCGCCCGGTGGGCGACGGCGCTGGTCTGCGCGGTGCTCATCGCCATCGCGGCGACCTGGTCGGCCGTGTACTCGTTTCAGCCGGAGAGTCCCCCGGCCAACCCCTCGCTGGCCTCGAGGCCCTCGGCCCCCGCGCCCAGCGCTGCGGCCGCGAGACCCGGGGGACCGGTAGAGAACGGCACCTTCCGGTTGACCTTCGACCGCAGCAAGCTGACCGGCAACGGCATCCCGATCCGTCATGACTGGCCCAACACCGCCTGGTGGGCGTTCCACTGGGTGTGCACTACCACCAACGGGTGCGCGGCCACCGGGACTCAGCTCGACGACGCCAACCACCAGGTCGCCAGCGCCATCGATGGAGGCCACACGGACACGCTGCACTTCGTCTCCGGTTACTGGCAGGGCACTCCCCAGCAGGAGCGCGTGGGCTGCACTCAGCCGAACGGACAAGTCACAGCCACCCAGCAAGAAACCATCGTCTGGTCGCTGGCGCCGCAATCCGACGGCTCCCTGCGCGGCACGCAAACCGAGACGGTGCTCAGCAATGAGTGCGGGGCCCAGGGGGCGGTGGTACGGGTGCCGGTGGTGGCCACCTGGGTGGGTGACGCGCCGGCGGGGGTGGCCATGGCCGATCCCAACGAGTTGATCAGCGCCTCGGACAAGCAGTCTCAGCCGGTACTGGGCGGGTCGTGCAGCGACGTCGACAAGCTCGCCTACGACCCGACCAACAACGAGCAGGTCGTGTGCGAGGGCAGCACCTGGGGCAAAGCCCCCATCACGATGGGGGTGCACGCCTCCGGAAGCTCGTGCGACCGGCCGAACACCCCGGTGTTCGCCACGTCGACCTCGAACGATGGCTACCTGTTGCAGTGCGATCCGGTCAGCCGGACCTGGACCCGCCCCGCCGGATAGCCCGGTTCGTTGAGCGCGAGCGTGCGTGTCTGTGCAGTGACACGCCGCGTGGCGTGTCACTCTGCGCACGCTCGCGGGGTCGGGCCACTTGTGGTGACTGGCGGGTGAGCGACAGGACTGAATATGGTCGCCGTCATGCAGCCTCTGCGTGTGGATACCGCTGCTCTGCATGCGATGGCGGCCCAGTGGGGCGCTTCCGTGGGCGAACTCGACGCGACGGCGGCTCCGGCGGGCCTCGGCTTGTCGTGTCAGGCCAGCGCCGCGGCAGTGACTGCCGCCCACGCCAATGTCACGGCTTTCACCGCGGCACTGGCCACCCGTGTTGGCACGCACGCCACCCACGTCGGCGCAGCCGACGCCGGCTATCTGGCCAATGAAACTGATGCGGCCGACGAGATGGCCGCGGTGATGCCACCCCCGACCGGCGTGTAGCCGTGTCGGCGGTCGCGGGCATGCCGAGCCTCTCGCAGCTGATGGCCTGGCCCACTGCACATTTGACGGAGGCGGCCGAACACTGGGAGGCCGTGGGCGGGCACCGCTACGCGGTGGCCCACGAGGTCTGGCGCGAAGCGCTCTCAGTCGATTGGGGCGGCGAGGCCGGTGATGCGCTGCGTACCGCGACCCATGCCGACATGATGACCACCGGCGCGGTCGCCGACCAGTTGCAAGCGGCGGCCAGGGTGGCCCGCAGCGGTGCCTCGGATCTGTATGGGGCTCGCTCTCGGGTGCGCTACGCGGTCGAGGACGCGCGCACCGCTGGGTTCGCCGTGGGTGAAGACCTCTCTGTGACCGACCGCTTGACTGGCGGGTCGGCCGCGCTACGGGCCGCTCGGCAAGCCGAAGCACGAGCTTTCGGCGGAGACCTCCGCCAACGTGCCTCCCAACTGGTCGGCCTCGATCAGCAAGTCGCCGGCGAAGTCACCGCGGCCGTGGCCGGAATCCGTGACGCCTTCCCGCGGAGCCCCACCTTTGAGCCGTCGCCGGGGAAACCCAAAATCCAAGCCGTCGACAACCACACGTTCAAACAAGACCCACCACTACCGCCACCGCCCTATCCGATCAACGAGGTGATCGCCGAGGCCACCGACCTCGACGGCAACCACGTTGTGCTCGGGCGCGGCTATTACGACGCGAGCACTGGGAC
>Ga0318529_10000084_pt1 | contig 16733 bp, 10 predicted proteins | sample GRESIP053b4f23_FD_203494 | JGI IMG/M metagenome (GOLD analysis project Ga0318529, IMG submission 203494) | Tropical soil microbial communities from Luquillo Experimental Forest, Puerto Rico - GRE.SIPMG.053b4f23 | ecosystem: Environmental > Terrestrial > Soil > Tropical forest > Bulk soil... | reverse complement strand
GATCGATCCCGTGCGCTACATCGCCAACCGCTCCTCCGGAAAACAAGGACATGGAATCGCGGCAGCGGCTGTCGACGCCGGCGCCGATGTCACTCTGGTCAGCGGTCCGGTGAATGTACCTGATCCACCCGGCGCGAAAGTAATCAAGGTCGAAAGCGCACGCGAGATGCTGCGCGCAGTCGAAAACGCGCTCCCCGCCGACGTTGCCATCTTCGCCGCTGCGGTCGCCGACTGGCGCGCCGCCAATGCCGGCGAACAGAAGCTGAAAAAGCAACCGGGTCGCACGACGCCAGAGCTCGCGCTCGTGGAAAATCCCGACATTCTCGCCACCATCGCCGGACGAAAAAACCAACGGCCGAAACTAGTGATCGGCTTTGCCGCCGAGACCGAGAACGTCGTTGCCAACGCCAAGTCGAAACTCGCCCGCAAACATTGCGACTGGATCCTGGCCAATGATGTCTCGCCGCAATCCGGCGTGATGGGCGGCGATCGCAACACGATTACGCTCGTGCGCGCATCTGGCGTCGAGGCTTGGCCGCCGCAAAGCAAGGACGCTGTCGCGACCATGCTTGTCACGCGCATCGCGGACGCACTCGATGAAAACGCGCGCGTGGACAAGCGAAGAGACAACCAATGAGTGCGATCGAAGTCCATATCACCCGCCTGACGCACGGCCATGACCTGCCGCTCCCCTCCTATCAGACCGCGCACGCCGCCGGCCTCGATCTGCTTGCCGCCGTGTCAGCCACTGACCCGGTGACCCTTGCCCCTGGCGAACGCAGTCTTGTGCCAACCGGCATCGCGATCGCCCTGCCCGATGGCTATGAAGCGCAGGTGCGGCCTCGGTCGGGACTCGCCGCGCGTCACGGCCTTACTGTTCTCAACTCTCCCGGCACGATCGATGCCGACTACCGCGGCGAAATCCAAGTCCTGCTCGCCAATTTCGGTAACGCACCGGTGGCAATCACGCGCGGCACGCGCGTAGCCCAACTGGTGATCGCACCAGTCGTACGGGCGCAGATTTCGGAAGTCGCATCTCTCCACAAAACCCAGCGCGGAAGCGGTGGTTTTGGGTCAACTGGCAGCTGAATCAACAGCCTCCACCGTTTGCACCTAGACGCATCGTCGGTTGTAGCATAATACCACTGGTATCTGGTGCTACCGTGGGTCGTGCCCAAAAATGCCGTTGATGTCTCGCAAAAGCCTCCACGCCATTGCTGCCGTAATTGACGTTGCCATCAACGCGCGGGCTCGCCCGGTTTCGGCGAAGGCACTCGCCGCCCGGCACCGGCGCCCGCCGCGGCATCTCGAGCCGGTCCTGCAAGCTCTGGTTCGCGATGGCATCGTTAAAGGTATCCGCGGGCCACACGGCGGTTTCGAATTGGGCCGGGAGCGCAGAAGTATTACGGCCGACGATATCCTGCGCGCCGCCATTACCGCCTAGGACACCGATGCGCTGGCGTACGGTGCGGCTCTGGTCAACGAGATCATTCGGCCGGTGCTCGCCGAAACCGAGCGAACAGTCTCCGTGGCACTCGGCCGAATCAATTTTGATGACATGGTCAGGCGCGTGCGGTGTCAAAATAGCGCACGACCGGCCCGCTTGGCGCGTCGTTCACGATCTGGACTCTTTCGGCACGATTCCCCTTGGGGGTAAAGTCGACCGATTCGCGAGAAATGGCGTGGCGGACGCCATTTGCGCGCTCTGGGGCCAGTCAGAATGCCGGAGATAATCCGGACGGCGAACGAGAGGCTGCGTTCTCGTCCGTGGCGAGGCGGGTTCCTCACCGCCTTCGTCACCGCAAACCTGTCAGCCCTGCCCGGCTTGCCGGCGTATGCCGAAGTGCGCCTCGGCGGGACTGCGGTCGACGCCGTACACCGATCTATAGCGGCACTTCGCGGCCAGGAAATCACGCTCCTCACGTTCTTCCTTGCGCTGCTGGCGTTGAGCCTGTTCGCAAGCGTGGCATTCGTCCGTGCCCGCAGAGCCACCGAGCGGCTCGAAACCGGCGCGCGGGATGAAATTATCGCGTTGCAGGCAGAAACCGATCGACTCAAGACGTTGTTGCTGTCCCAGCCCCAGGTCCTGGTGACATGGGCCGCGGCTGCCGAGGAACCCGAAATTCTGGGAGACATCGCCATCACTGCGCCCGGTAGTGTCCCTGAACGTGTGCTTGCTTTCGGCACCTGGCTCGAGCCAGTAACTGCCCGCCGCGTGGAGCAGGCGGTGGACGCCTTGCGCCGCGACGGCCGCGGTTTTGTCATGACGCTAACAACGCGTGCCGGCCGCCCGATGGAAGCCGAGGGACGCGCAATCGGTGGCCGTGCCGTGCTGCGCCTGCGTGACGTCAGCGGCATCGAGCAGGAATTGCTCGATCTCGCCGCCCGCCACGATCAATTGCTGAGCGATATCGAAACGATGCGTGCGCTTCTCGACTCGCTGCCGGCACCAGTATGGGCGCGCGACAACTCAGGTGAACTGGTGTTTGTGAATTCCGCCTACGCGCAAGCGGTCGAAGCCGGTGATCCGGCTGACGCCGTATCGCGCCGGCTGGAGCTGCTCGATCAATCGGCGCGTGCGGAACTCGCTCGGTCTCGTACAGCGGGTGAAACATATGTCGGCCGGTTGCCTGCCATCGTGGCAGGTGGCCGTCGCATTTTCGAAGTCGTTGACGCGCCCGACACGGCCGGCAGTTCCGGCATCGCGATCGATCGCACAGAGATCGAGACCATGCGTTCGGAGCTTACGCGCATGGTCGAGGCGCATCGCCGTGTGCTCGATCAATTGACGACCGGCGTCGCCGTCTTCAATGTCGAGCACAAACTCACATTCTACAATACCGCCTACCGTTCGCTCTTCGAGCTTGACGCAGCCTTACTGGATCAGGCGCCGACCGATGGAGCCGTGCTCGACACACTCCGTAGCAGGCGCAAGTTGCCCGAGGAGCAAGATTTCCGCCAATGGAAGCAGCAGCTGTACGAGGCGTACCGAACGGTCGAGCCCAAGGAGCACATGTGGCATTTGCCTGATGGCCGTGCGTTGCGAGTGGTGACCACGCCGAACCCCGAAGGCGGAGTCACCTATCTTTATGACGACGTGACTGAGCGGCTCGACATGCATCGTCGTTACGACGCGCTTATCAAGGTACAGAGCGAAACGCTTGATCACTTGTCAGAAGCAGTCGCCGTGTTCGGCAGCGACGGGCGCATTCGCTTGCACAACCCCTCGTTCCAGCGGATGTGGAAGCTGTCGCACGATGCGCTGGAGCAACATCCGCATGCGGAAGCGGTGACCGCCTGGTGCCAGGCATTGCATGACGACAATGCCGTCTGGCGAACTCTTCGCGCTTCCGTGACCGCAATCGACAACCGGGAATCCTTCGTCGCGCGCATCGAACGGCGTGACGGTGCGGTGATCGATCTTGCGACCATGCCTTTGTCCGACGGGGCGACCTTGGTCACCTTCCAGGACAGAACCGATACGTTCAATGTCGAGCGCGCGCTGCGAGAACGCAACGAAGCGCTCGAAGCCGCCGACTCGATCAAGATCGACTTCGTCCATCACGTGTCCTACGAACTGCGTTCGCCGCTGACCAATATTATCGGCTTCGCAAATCTGCTGGGTGATCCGGCTTTCGGCGCGCTGACGCAAAAGCAGGGCGAATATCTCGGCTACATCACCGCATCGACGAATGCGCTGCTCGCACTCATCAACAATATCCTCGATCTTGCTACCATCGATGCCGGCGCCATGACGCTCAATCTCGGCGATGTCGATATTCGTAGGAGCATGGATGCGGCGGCCGAGGGCGTACAGGACCGTCTGGTCAAAAATCGCATCTCGCTCGACATTCGCGCTCCCGCCAACATCGGCAGCTTTGTCGCCGACGAACGGCGATTGCGCCAGGTTCTCTTCAATCTCCTTTCCAATGCAATCGGTTTCTCGCCAGCGGGCGAGGCCGTGACTCTCGCGGCTGAACGACGGTCCGACGGCATCTATTTCAGGGTGACCGATCGCGGACCGGGAATTCCGCCGGAGGCGATGGACAAGGTGTTCGACTGGTTCGAGACCGATTCCATGGGCTCGCAGCATCGCGGGCCCGGTCTTGGTCTTTCGCTTGTGCGCTCCTTCGTCGAGTTACACGGCGGTATCGTAGCGATCGACTCCGTTTCTGAAAAAGGCACCACGGTCACCTGCACATTCCCGGTGGCGCAGATTGCAAAACAGACCGCGGCGTAGGTTGAAAGCCTCCACCGGATGCCCGATTCTGGCGTGAGATCGCGCAATCCGTCTATAAGGTGACAATCATGTGACGGATCAACCGATGTTCTTCTCCAGTTCCGGCGGCTACAGCTTCACGACGACATTGGCCGACGAGGCAGCCACTTGCCGGCTGATGACGGATATTGCCGCTATTATAGAGCCGGGCGATCTGATCACGCTTTCCGGCGATCTAGGTGCTGGTAAAACGACCTTTGCTCGTGCGCTCATCCGTTACCTCGCCGACGACAACACGATCGAGGTCCCGAGCCCGACCTTCACCCTGACGCAGACCTACACTTTGCCCCGTTTCGCGGTCGTGCACGCCGATCTCTATCGGCTGTCGAGCTCAGCCGAGTTGGCCGAGCTCGGTCTTGACGATTCCCCCGAGGGCGCGGTGACCCTTCTGGAATGGCCGGATCGCGCAGCCGGTTATTTACCCAGCAATCGTCTCGACATCACTTTCACCCTTGAACCGCAGGCCGGGCTGACGGCTCGAAACGTACGCATCACCGGTTACGGCAGCTTTGCACCGCGCACCGAACGCGTCCTGACCATCCGGCGTTTCCTCGATCATTCGGATTTTGGACGCGCCGAACGCCGGCGCATCCAGGGCGACGCCTCCACGCGAAGCTACGAACGACTGACGCGCGATGGCGCAACCTACGTGATGATGAATTCACCCAAGCGCGCTGATGGCCCACCGGTACGCAACGGAAAGTCCTACAGCGCAATCGCGCATCTCGCCGAAAACGTGACGCCTTTCATTGCCATGACGCAGGCCCTGCGCGGGCGCGGATTCTCCGCACCGGCGATTTTTGCCGGTGACCGCGAGGCGGGGCTGTTGATCATCGAAGATCTCGGCGACGAATTAGTCGTCGAGACCGATCAGTCGGCGCCAATCGAGACGCGCTACGAAGCAGCAACTGATCTGCTGGCGGAATTGCATTCCGAGCCGGCATCGCCGGTGATTCCAGTCGAACCCGGAACAGATTATCGATTGCCGCTCTACGATATGGATGCATACCTTATCGAAACCGAATTACTGCTCGACTGGTATTTGCCCAAGCTTGAAATCAGGATTTCGGATACCAAGCGCGAAAACTACCGCGCGCTCTGGCGTGACGCGTTGGTGCCCGTTTTGAACGAAACCCAGACCTGGGTCTTGCGGGACTTTCATTCGCCCAATCTTCTTTGGCTGCCCGAGCGCGAGGGGACTGCGCGCGTTGGTCTGCTCGACTTCCAGGACGCCGTCATGGGGCCGGCTGCCTTTGACGTCGCCTCGTTGTTGCAGGACGCGCGCGTCGATGTGCCGGAAAAGATGGAAATCGCGCTGCTGTCGCGCTACACACGCGCACGCCGATCGGCGAACGCCGCGTTCGATGCGCCGGCATTCGCGCGCTCATACGCAACACTCGCCGCGCAACGCGCGTCAAAGATCCTGGGGATTTTTGCCCGGCTCGAGCGCCGAGACCGCAAGTCGCAATACTTGCGTCATCTGCCCCGCGTATCAACCTACCTGCAACGTTCTTTATCCCATCCGGCACTGGCCTCGCTCGCGGCTTGGTATCGCGCCAACGTTCCCCCGGTGAAAGTCTGACCATGTGCGCGGCCCCCACACGCGTCGCTCCCCGTCGCGCCATGGTCCTGGCTGCGGGGTTGGGCACGCGCATGCGGCCCTTGACCGATTCGACGCCGAAACCGCTCATCAAGGTTGCCGGCAAGCCCCTAATTGATCACGTGCTCGACCGGCTAGCTGACGCGGGCGTCCAGCGGGCGGTCGTCAACGTGCATCACTTCGCCGAACAATTGCAGCGGCATCTTGCGCACCGCCAGCACCCGAAAATCGTGATTTCCGACGAACGGGGGCTACTGCTCGGGACTGGAGGCGGCGTCAGGAAAGCCCTGCCGGAGTTCGGCGATGCGCCGTTCTTTCACGTCAATTCCGATACGATCTGGATCGACGGCGTCAAATCCAATCTTTCGCGACTCGCCGATTTTTTCGACCCGGCTACAACGGATGCGCTTTTGCTGCTTGCACCCACGACCGGCAGTGTCGGCTATTCCGGACGTGGCGATTTTTCCATGACATCTGATGGTCGTCTGCTCAAACGCACCGAACAGGAGGTCGCGCCCTTCGTCTACGCCGGGGCGGCAATACTTTCGCCCGCATTGTTCAAGGACGCCCCTAGCGGAGAGTTCTCGCTCACCGCCCTGTTCGAGCACGCCGCTGACGCGATGCGGCTGCATGGTCTGCGCCTCGATGGCGTATGGATGCATGTTGGCACTCCAGAGGCCATTGGCGAAGCGGAAGTCGCCATTCGCTCAAGCGCGGGCTAGTCAACTGGACCTGAGTTTCGATTCGCTTGCGGCGCAAAGCGTGTATGCTGCCGAGCAATGCAAGCTATGAAGCCTCGCGTTTTCAATATTCCGGCCTCAGTGCCGTTCCTGCCGGTCCTCATCGATACCTTGCGCACGGGAAAACTGTTGGCCGGTTTTCCGGCCTCCGATGATCCACTCGAACTAGCGCGGGCAACACTCTACCTTCCTACCCGGCGCGCATGCCGCATGGCGCGCGATGCCTTCGCGCGCGCTTTTGATGGGGCGGCCATTCTTCCGCGCATCGTCGCGCTCGGCGATATCGATGAGGACGAAATTATCTTCTCACAGCCCGCAACCGCGGAACTGGCCGAAGACACCCTAGCCATAACTCCCGCGATCGATCCGCTGGAGCGACGGCTGCTGCTCGCACAACTCATCGCCCGCTGGGCGCAGAAGATCCACCCTGACCGCGGCGCGCCGCTGATCGCCAATACGCCAGCCGCGGCACTCGCGCTCGCCGACGATCTCGCGCGTCTGATCGACGACGCCATTACCCGCAAGATGGACACGCGGAAGCTTGATAGCCTAGTGCCGGACCAGTTCGATAAATATTGGCAGTTCACACTCGACTTCCTGAAGATCGCGCAGAGCTATTGGCCAGAACGTCTCAAGGAGGAAGGGGTCATAGACGCGGCCGAGCGGCGCGACCTTCTCATCGAAGCCGAGATGCGGCGTCTCACCGACAGCAAGGATCCGGTAATCGCGGCCGGCTCTACCGGCTCTATGCCGGCGACCGCGAAGCTGATCGCGTCGATCGCCCGACTTCCGTACGGAGCAGTCGTTCTCCCCGGACTCGACACCGATCTCGATGAGGCGTCCTGGCAGGAGCTCGCCGGCAGCAAGGACGAGAAAGACGCCCCCGCCTCGGTGCATCCACAATTCTCCATGCACGCGCTGCTCGCACGCATGGGCGTCTCGCGCGACGTCGTCAAAACTCTTGTCGATCCCGAACTGCATGGGCGCGAGATGCTGGTCTCGGAAGCCTTGCGTCCTGCCGCCACGACCGATCGCTGGCAGGCTCAGTTCAAAACCCCTGAATTCAGTGCCGCGGCCGATCGCGCCATGGCTGGCGTAAGTCTGATCGAAGCCGCCAATGCCGAAGAGGAAGCGCTCACTATCGCGATCTGTCTGCGCGAAGCCATTGAAACGCCAGGCAAAACCGCAGCTCTCGTGACCCCTGATCGTGCTCTAGCACGGCGCGTGGTGGCCGCGCTCGAACGTTGGAATGTCGAGGTCGATGATTCCGGCGGTGATGCGCTCGCCGACACGCCGGCGGGGACATTCGCGCGCCTCGTGGCCGACGCTGCGCTGGGCGGGCTCGAGCCGGCAAAGCTGCTGGCGCTCCTCAAACATCCGCTCCTGCGGCTTGACGGTGAAGCCTTTGCGCATGCGCGCGCGATCGCGGCGATCGAACGCGCCGTCCTGCGCGGGCCACGTCCGCGCCGGGGCTCGGCCGGCCTCATGCACGCGCTCACAAGTTTCCGGCAGACGCGTAACGAACTGCACGCCCGCGACCCACGGAATTTTGTCTTGGCGGCCGACCTCGATGCAGCCGAGCACCTGGCAGAAAGGTTTGCGCAGGCACTCGCTCCTCTGGAGGCGCTCGGACACCGATCGCAAAACCTATCCGCTTTGGCGCAGGCGCACGCAAGGACGATCGAGGCTCTCGCCGGTGCCGGAAAAGACGTCGCGGCATACAGCGGCAGCGACGGACGTCAATTGCAGCGAGCTTTCGAAACGATCGCAGAAAGCGAAACATCGAGAACGCTCGAACTCACTCCAGCTGACTACCCGGACGTCTTCCACTTGCTGTCATCAGGGCGCGTCGGACGACGCGCAGAAATTGGCAACCCACGCGTACGCATTTTCGGCCTACTGGAAGCACGTCTGCAAAGCGTCGACCGACTGGTGCTTGGTGGTTTGAACGAGGGTACCTGGCCGCCTGACACCCGCAGTGACCCCTGGTTGAGCCGTCCCATGCGGCTCGAACTCGGTCTCAATCTGCCAGAGCTGCGCGTCGGCCTGTCGGCGCACGATTTCGCGCAAGGACTCGGCGCACCGGAGGTTATTCTTTCGCGCGCGGCCAAACACGCAGGCACCCCGGCGGTGAGGTCTCGCTTCGTCCAGAGACTGGCTGCCGTCGCGGGTGATACCCGGTGGAAAGCGGCACTGGCGCGCGGCGCCCGTTACACGGGCTATGCCCGGGTGCTTGATCATCCGGCCGCCGTGTCGCCCGCCCCACGACCGCAACCGGTCCCGCCACCGGAAGCTCGTCCATCGCAACTCAGTGTGACCGACATCGAGAACTGGCTGCGCGATCCGTATACGATCTACGCCAAACATGTGCTGCGGCTTTTCCCGCTCGATGTCATCGACACGCCGCCGGGTGCGGCCGATCGCGGAACTTTCATCCATGAAGCGATCGGCGAATTCACCAAAACCTACGCTGATACGCTACCTGACGACGTCACGCGCGAACTCAAGGCGCTCGGCGAAAAACACTTCGCTCCGCTTAAGGACTACGAAGAGGCTCGCGCTTTCTGGTGGACGCGTTTTGTCCGTATCGCCGAGTGGATTGCAGGCTGGGAACGCGAGCGTCGCACGGACGTAATCAAAATCTTCGCCGAAATCTCAGGGAAGTATCCGATCCCGCTCGGCAAAACCGAGTTTCGCCTGACAGCCCGCGCCGACCGGATCGAACAGCGCTCGGACGGCAGCTTTGCCATCCTCGATTACAAGACCGGCCAGCCCCCAACCGATGCGCAGGTCCGCAGTGGACTCGCGCCACAGCTCACGCTGGAAGCTGCGGTCCTGCGCAATGGCGGTTTTGCGGGCATTCCCGCCGGCGCTTCCGTGTCGGAAATCGGCTATGTGCGGCTCAAAGGTGGCGATCCGCCGGGCGAGCCGAAGAGCATCAAGATCAGCGACGGCACACCGGACGGCGTTGCCGACGTCGCGCTTCGCAAGCTTGCCGACATCGCGCAAAAGTTTCTTGTCGAGGGCGAACCCTACCGCTCGCTCGTCCATCCGATGTGGAAAAAACACTACGGCGATTACGACCACCTCGCACGCGTGAAGGAATGGGCGGCCTCGGGCGGTGAAAGCGAGGTCGACTGGTGAGCGCTCCCCGTCAAATCCCCGACGCCGCAAGGAACAGCCAGATCGCAGCTGCCGATCCGGAGCGCTCGGTGTTTGTGTCTGCCAATGCCGGCTCGGGCAAAACGCACGTGCTGGTGCAGCGGGTGATCAACCTGCTGCTGCGGGGCGAGGATCCGTCAAAGATTCTTTGCGTCACCTTCACCAAGGCTGCCGCCGCCAATATGGCGACGCGGGTATTCGACACGCTTGCCGAATGGACGACGCTCGATGACGCCACGCTCGACGCGCGCATAGAGCTTGCGACCGGCAAGTTGCCCGACACGGCGCAACGTGCCCGCGCCCGCCGACTTTTTGCTAACGCGCTGGAAACGCCCGGCGGACTGAAAGTCCAGACCATTCACGCTTTCTGTACACGTCTGTTGCACCAGTTTCCGTTTGAGGCCGACGTGGCGGCTCGCTTCGAGGTGCTTGACGAAGCAACAACCGCACAGTTGCTCAACCAATTGACGCTTTCGGTTTTGCTGAAAGGCGCCACCGAACCGCAGAGTGCGCTTGGCAAGGCCTTGGATACAGCAATCACCTCCGCCGCCGATGTGACGTTCAAGGAAGTCATCGCGGAGACCATCGCTAAACGCGATCTGATTACGAAATGGACCGCGCGTGCGGGCGGCGTCCAGCACGCAATCGATGAAATGACCCGCACCTTCAACCTGGCTCCGGGCGACACGCTTGCTGACGTCGAAATGAGATATTTATCCGAGTCACATATTCCTCAGACCGAATGGCCGGCCCTAATCGAGGTCTTTTCAACCGGCTCAAAAACCGACAATGACCAGGCTGTTTCATTGTCCGCCGCCCTGCGCTCTTCCGGGCGGCAGCGCATCGAACACTACCTCGATGTGTTCTGCACTGACGGCCGAAAGCCGCGTGCCAACATCATCACCAGGAATCTGGCAAATGCTCATCCGCAATGGGCCTCGCGCCTCGACAACGAAAAGACCCGCGTTTGCGGCTTACTCGCGCAGGAGTTCGCCCTACGGGCACGCGACCGCAGCGCCGCGGTGATAACGGTCGCGGCCGCGGTTATCGAGCGCTATCGCGAGGAGAAGGAGCGCCGGGGCCTGCTCGACTATGAAGATCTGATCGACAAGACACTCGAGCTCCTGCGCGACGCCTCCACCAAGAGCACGGCAGCTGCCTGGGTTCTCTACAAGCTCGATCTCGGCATCAATCACGTGCTCGTCGACGAGGCGCAGGACACGAGCGACAAGCAATGGGAGATCATCAAAATTCTCGTTGCCGAATTCCTGCCCGGCGGCGCGCGCGAAAACGTGCGCCGCACTTTGTTCGCGGTCGGCGACGAGAAGCAGTCGATCTTCTCGTTTCAAGGCGCCGTGCCGCACAAGTTTGCCGACATGCGCCGCCACTTCGGCGACTTGCACAAGAGAACCGATGTTGAATTTGCGATCGAGAGACTTGAATACTCGTTCCGCTCCGCCGTCGGCGTGCTGGCAGCGGTCGACACGGTTTTCAGGCAGCCCGAAGCATTCCGCGGGCTGACAGCCGACCCAACCTGGCCTGTCCATCAAGCCTTGCCTGATGCAGTGCCCGGCGATGTTGAAATCTGGGACCTGGTCGCCCCTGACGCCGATGATAGCGGCAAAGAGGGCTGGGACGCTCCGTTCGACACCACCAGCGAGGCCAGTCCCTCGGTCAAGCTCGCCACAAAGATCGCGGGCAGGGTGAAGGGCTGGATTGCCGGCGGCACGCGTCCAGGCGAAGTGCTGATTCTTGTTCGTCAGCGCGGCCCCATGTTCGAGGCGGTGATCCGCGCCCTCAAGCAGGCGCAGGTCAATGTCGCCGGCGCCGACCGCCTGGTCTTGACCGAGCACATCGCGGTCATGGACCTGCTGGTGCTTGGCGACGCACTTTTGCTTCCAGATGATGATCTGGCGCTCGCGACCGTGCTTAAGAGTCCGTTGTTCGGCTTGGACGATGAGCAGCTGTTCAAGCTCGCATATCGGCGCAAAGGCCCGTTGCGATCTGCCTTGCGCGCACGCGCCGCTGAAGATCCCGCATTTGGCGCGGCCTCATCGGCACTTGATGCATTGACCCCCAAGGCGCGCACGTTGTCGCCTTTTGCGTTTTACGCACATGTGCTGGGAGCACTGAACGGGCGCGCCAGAATTTTGAGCAGACTTGGCACCGAAGCTACCGACCCGCTCGACGAGTTCCTGAACCTCGCGCTGACTTACGAGCAAAGAGAGGCCGCGTCGCTGCAAGGCTTTCTGAACTGGATTAGGGCGGCGCAAAGTGAAGTGAAGCGCGACATGGAGATGGCGCGCGACGAAGTGCGCGTGATGACCGTGCACGGTGCCAAAGGGCTCGAAGCGAAAAATGTCATCCTCATTGATCATACCACCACGCGTCCGGGAGGCGCGCATCCACCGCGCCTGCTGACCGTACCGATTGACGGGGCGCCGCCCGGTGCAACCGCGTTGGTGTGGGCCGCCGCTCAGGCGAAGGATGCCGGGCCGATGGGAGATGCACGCACGAAAGCGCTCGACGCGGCGCGCGACGAATATCGACGCCTTCTGTATGTCGGACTGACGCGCGCGGCCGAACGCCTGCTGGTCTGCGGCGCAAGAGGTGTCAACAAGGCTCCAAAAGGCTGCTGGCATGACCTCGTACTCACTGCGCTGCAACCACTGTCGGAAGAGATCAGCAATGAGGAAGGCAAAGTGTGGCACTTCCGCAAAGGCGTCCTCGTAGGCGGAAAGCAGCCACGCGAGGTAGCGGTGCAAGCTACGCTACCGGCGTGGCTTACCGCGACGGCGCCAACTTCGCCGACACCGAAGATGCTGCGGCCATCTGATACGATGGAAGATGATCCGCGTCATCTCATCGGTCGCGGCGAGCGCGAAGCAGCGCGCGAGCTGCAGGACGCGGACCGCACTCGCCTGGTTGAGCAAGTCATGGGCGTCATCGACGGTGCTCAATTCCGTGAACTTTTTGCGTCGGGCAGCCGCGCCGAAGTTCCCATTGTCGGCAAGCTCCGCCACGGCGGCGAGATAATGTCGATTTCCGGACAGGTCGATCGTCTTTCGGTGACGCAAGCCGCCGTACTGATTGGAGATTTCAAAACGAACCGCGAGCCGCCGCGCCGAAGCGAAGATGCGCCGGTCGCTTACGTGCGCCAGCTCGCCCTGTACCGTGCCCTACTCCGTAAACTCTATCCCGACAGGCCTGTTCGCGCCGCCCTCATCTGGACGGAAGTACCTGATCTCATGGAGCTTTCTCAAGTGGTGCTGGATCAGGCGCTGGAGGACTCCCTGGCGCAGGTCACCTACACGTGAGATCACCTTGACGCTGCGGTACCGCGTTCATAGTTTCCAGCCCTCGCAATTTTCTGGGGCGATTCTCTCCCCGCTCAACACAAGAGGTAGTCGTCATGGCCGTCGGCAAAGTGTCGGACGCAAGTTTTGAATCGGACGTTTTGAAATCTGCCGAACCGGTGGTCGTGGATTTCTGGGCCGAATGGTGTGGTCCCTGCCGCATGATCGGTCCGGCCTTGGAAGAAATTGCCGGTCAACTCGGCGACAAGGTGAAAATCGTGAAGCTCAATGTCGATGAGAACCCAAAGACCGCCGGACAATACGGCATCATGTCCATTCCGACCCTGATGCTATTCAAGGGTGGCAAGGAAGCCGCGCGCCAGGTCGGCGCCGCGCCCAAGCAAAAACTGCACCAATGGATCAGCGCCGCCGTATGACCGCGCTGTAAATGACTTGCTGAAACGGCCGGCCTAAAGCCGGCCGTTTTGCGTTAATGGGACGATGATCCTCGCTCTGCAGCCGCCCTTCCCGCCGATGGAGGCTTTGTCCGTGGACGAAGTCCCGCAGGGCAAGCATTGGCAATACGAGCCGAAATGGGATGGCTTCCGTTGTCTGGTATTTCGCAATAATAAAAAAGTCGAACTGCAATCGAAGTCCGGTCAGTCGCTCACACGTTATTTCCCGGAACTCGTATCAGCTGTCGAAGCGCTGAAGGCGAGACGCTTCGTGCTCGACAGCGAAATTGTCGTGCCGCGAAAGCGGGCATTTTCTTTCGACGATTTGCTGCAGCGTATTCATCCGGCGGAGAGCCGGGTGAAGCGCCTCGCCGCTGAGACACCCGCACTGCTGATCGTGTTCGACCTGCTGTGCGGAGATGACGGGAAAAGTCTAACCCAAAAGCCGCTCTGCGACCGACGCCAATATCTCGAGGAATTTGCCCGCAAGTATCTGCGCGCCAACAAGATGATCCGAGTGTCTCCCGCGACCACCAGAATTGCCGAGGCGCGAAAGTGGCTCAAGCAAGTCGGCACGAGTCTCGACGGCATCATCGCCAAGCGACGCGATATGCCCTATGAGTCCGGCAACCGCCACGGCATGCAGAAGATCAAGAACTATCGATCCGCCGACTGCGTGGTCGGTGGTTTTCGCTATAACGAAGGACGGCGCACGGTCGGTTCGCTTCTGCTCGGCTTGTACGATGAGCAGGGTTTGCTCAACCACGTCGGCTTCACCTCCTCGCTCAAGAGCGACGAGAAAAAGGCACTCACGGCAAAACTTGAAAAACTGGTCGCTGCTCCCGGCTTCACCGGCGATAAACCCGGCGGCCCAAGCCGTTGGTCGACGAAACGTTCGGCGGAGTGGAAGCCGCTTAAGCCGAAGCTTGTGGTCGAGGTCTGTTACGACCACTTCAGTGGGGGCCGTTTTCGTCACGGCACGCAGCTGTTGCGCTGGCGACCGGACAAGGCGGCGCGGCAATGCACCATGGACCAGGTCCATCAGAAGAAAGCGGATCTGGTGAAATTATTGAAGTGATCGATGCTGTCAGCGACTACTGCGGTAGCGTTCCGTTTTCGCGCAGCGCTTCACCGGCCAGATAGAGTGACCCGGTAATCAAGATCCGCGGCGGCGGGTCAAGATCGAGCTTGCGCGCGGCTTCTAGTGCACTTGTCAGATTGTCACGGCTCGTCGCGGACAGACCGATGGCGCGCGCCGCGCCGGCGACAGCGTCCGCGCTCATTCCCTTCTCGGCATTGGGGACTGGGACGGCAATCATCCGACGTGCAAGTCCGGCGAAATTACTGAGAAAGCCTTCGCTGTCCTTTGTTGCGAGCATGCCGACAATCAACACCAGTGGCCGCGATACGCGTTCTTCTAGATCGGCGAGCGCTGCCGCGATCGCCCGGCCGCCGTCCTGATTATGTCCGCCATCGAGCCAGAGTTCGCTGCCGACAGGGGCAAGTTCGACGAGACGGCCCTGACCTAGCCTGTGCAGGCGGGCGGGCCAGTCGGCCTTAGTCATGCCGGCATCGTAGGCGGCGGGTGGAATCGCAAACCGACCGATCGTGCGCAACGCGGCGATGGCCAGACCTGCATTCTCGAACTGGTGCCTGCCGTAGAGTTTCGGCGGCGGCAGGTCGAGCAGCCCGCTTTCGTCCTGGTATACAAGGCGGCCGCGTTCCTCGGTTGAGGTCCAATCCGCGCCGGCGACCTTCAGCGGCGCGGCAAGCCTTGCAGCCTCACGTTCGATCACAGCCAGCGCATCACGCGGCTGAGACGCGATGATCGCCGGCACACCGCGCTTGAGAATGCCGGCTTTTTCCGCAGCGATCTTTTCGATGGAATCACCGAGGAAATCGATGTGATCGATCGAAATGCGCGCGATGATCGTGGCCACAGGGTTGTCCACGACGTTTGTTGCATCGAGCCGTCCGCCGAGACCGACTTCCAGTAACAGCACGTCGGCAGGGTGTCGTGCAAACAACAGAAAGCCTGCAGCGGTCGTGATCTCAAAGACGGTGATCGGCGCGCCGGCGTTGGCGCGTTCGCATTCTTCCAACGCGGCCGACAGTTCCTCATCCAAAACCAGTGTGCTTTCGTTGTGCCCCCCGATGCGGAAACGCTCATTGAACCTGACCAGATGCGGCGAAGTGTAGGCGTGCACGCGCTTGCCCGCCGCCTCGAGGATCGCGCGCAGGAAGGCGATCGTGGAGCCCTTGCCGTTTGTTCCGGCAACATGAATTACCGGTGGCAACTTTTTTTCGGGGTGGTCCAGGGCAGCAAGCAGTCGCTGCACGCGGTCGAGCGAAAGATCGATGCGCTTGGGATGCAGCGCGGTCAGACGCGCGACTATGGATTCGGGCGAACTCATGAGTTTTTAACGCATCACTTCAGCAAGCAGCCGTTATTGTCCGCTTCGTCCCCCCGCGAGCGCGCGGCCCAAAAGTTATATAGCCGAGAGTCGATGCTCTCGTCCTCTGGATTCCTGCTGATGCAGAAAGGCTGGTCGGAACGGGTTTTAGAGAAGAAAAAAATCAGTCGAATTTATGCATGCGCCGGAACCGGCAACTGGGCCTGCCCGGTTGCCGCCGGCAACGGCGCGCGCGTCAGCAGCCGGCACAATTCGGCAAGCGTCGGTCGCAATTTATGCCGGTGCACCACCATATCGACCATGCCGTGTTCGGCGAGGTATTCCGCGCGCTGAAAACCTTCGGGCAATTTCTCGCGGATCGTTTGTTCGATCACTCGCGGACCGGCAAAGCCAATCAACGCGCCCGGCTCGGCGATCTGCACGTCGCCGAGCATCGCGTATGATGCCGTCACGCCGCCCGTGGTCGGATTGGTCAGTACGACAATGTAGGGCTTGCGCGCCTCACGCAGCATCTGCACACCGATCGTCGTGCGTGGAAGTTGCATGAGCGAAAGAATGCCTTCTTGCATGCGCGCGCCTCCCGACGCCGCGAACATGATGAATGGTGTCTGCCGACGCACCGCGGTTTCAAGGCCGGTGATCACTCCTTCGGCGGCTGCCATGCCAAGCGAACCGCCCATGAAGTCGAAATCCTGAACGGCAATGGTGACCATTTGGCCTTCCAGGCGGCCGATGCCGACTTTCACCGCGTCCTGCAGCCCGGTCTTGGTCCGCGCATCCTTGAGAC
>Ga0318529_10000074_pt1 | contig 16963 bp, 21 predicted proteins | sample GRESIP053b4f23_FD_203494 | JGI IMG/M metagenome (GOLD analysis project Ga0318529, IMG submission 203494) | Tropical soil microbial communities from Luquillo Experimental Forest, Puerto Rico - GRE.SIPMG.053b4f23 | ecosystem: Environmental > Terrestrial > Soil > Tropical forest > Bulk soil... | reverse complement strand
GGTCCGGCGATCGATTGGGTCGTCGTTATGCGGCGCTTCGAGCAGTCATCATTGTTCGACGCCCTTGCCCAAACCAGCGGGTTCAGCGTACCCCTGATGAACGAGCTCGCGGGCCATATTGCCGATTTCCATGCAATGGCCAGCCGGCGATTTGATTACGGCGGCGCAGCGGCGCTGAACGATACCATAGAGACGAACCACTGCTGTCTGGTAGCAGCCCAGGGTGCCGGTTTTGCCCTTGAATGCATTGACGAAATCCGGGAGAAATCGTTGCAGCGGCTCGCGGCCGTTAGCGGGCTGGTTGACCAGCGGCGCGCGGCAGGAAAAGTGCGACGCTGCCATGGGGATCTGCACCTCCGCAACATCTGCCTTGTCGACGGCAAGCCGACCCTATTCGATTGCCTCGAATTCTCGGACGCCCTCGCCTCTATCGACGTCCTTTATGATCTTGCCTTCTTGCTGATGGATCTCGAGCATCGCGGGCTGACGAATTTTGCCAGTCTGGTCTTGAACCGCTACCTCGATCTGACCGACGAGGATGATGGGCTTCCAGCCATGCCCCTCTTTTTATCGCTGCGCGCGGCGATCCGGGCGCATGTCACGGCGACAGCAATAGACCGGGTGGCGCATGCAAAGAGAAAGCTGGAAATGACCACCGAAGCACGCCGCTACCTCGACCTTGCAGCTCGACTGCTGCGCCCGCGGCCCTGCCGTCTCATCGCAATCGGCGGTCTCAGTGGGTCGGGCAAGTCGACGCTCGCCGCTGCCCTCGCCCCAAAAATCGGCGCGAGGGTGCTGCGCAGCGACGTGACCCGCAAGCGTCTGTTCGGGGTTGCCCCGGAAACGCGACTCCCGGCGGGCGCCTATACACCGGAAGCATCGCGTCGAGTCTACGACGCGCTCCGCCAAAGAGCGACAGCGGCGCTCGCTGCAGGGTATTCGGTGATTATCGATGCCGTCTCCCTGGGGCCCGAGGAACGCCAATCCTTCGCGTCAGTAGCTAAGGCAGCCTCGATTCCGTTTTCCGGTCTGTGGCTCGCAGCTCCAGCGTCGGAGATGGAGCGTCGCCTTCGCGCACGATGCCGCGACGCCTCCGATGCATCGCCCGAGGTCCTCGCGCAACAGCTGCGGCAGGATGCCGGGCCGGTCGACTGGGTTGTTATCGATGCCGGCGCTGGACCGGAAGCCTGCCTGGCAGCCGCCCGCCATGCGCTCGTCTTGGGCTGACAGCTCCGCCAATTAGAATTAGATCGATGGCGGTTTTCCGCGGAACTCCTTTGCCTCGATCTGCTGCGCGAGCTCCACGCGCTGCTCCGGGCTCAGCTCCTCTGCCCGCGGTCTCTTGGTCCTTTTGCCCGTCGAACGGAGCGTGCGCGTCGCCTTCGCGTCCTTCGCTCGACATTGCTGCAATCGACGATCACTGGCCATCCGGATCTCCTGTTGCGGTAGCTCAATTTGGCCCCCTGGGCGCCGGCGCGACTTGATCCAGGTCAATCGGGAGTGATCGAGTTTACAACCCTAGCGCGACGATCTTGAATTTCTTAGCGACAGATCCAATCTTAAAGTAGCCGCTATCTTCCTCGTCTTGAACGAGATTTCCGGTGCCGCTTGCCTTAAGGCGTGCGGCACCATCAGCGGCTCAAGCTAAATCGTACGCGGATTTGCATTAACCGGGGATGTCCTGCCGGCACCGCCCGATAATCGTACGTGGAAGTCACAGAGAAAGATGGCCAAAGTCCCGCAAAGCGAATGGAGCGCCATCGCGGAACGCCATTCGCAGGGTGAACCCATTTCGAGTATTGCTCGGAATTACGGCTGCACCGCCCCCGCCATCCACTATATTCTTAAGCGCGCTGAGGAGCGAGCGGTTGTGTCCGACCAGCGACCGGCTCCCGTCCAAACCCCGACTAAGCCTGAGCTCTCTCAAGCGGCCAGGATTGGCGGCGGCGCGAACGACCGATCCAATTCGTCGCTCGTGGCGAGAAGGGCGCCCACGCTCCAACAAGTAACCGCACCGCCAGTTGCGGAACACCGCGACCGAGGGAGCGAGCCAGGCTTCACTCCGTCTATGGCGCCCGCACCGACCGAGCCAAACCGGGCAGCAGCACCTCAGGCGCAACGCGGCAAGACCCAACCCGTGAGGCGGGCTGTGGCCCTCACAGCCGGGTTGGATGCCGAGCTTCGTGCCGATGCCGAAGCGGCAATCCAGGCATTTCGGTCGAGCTTTGACGTGGCGCTCGCCGAGAACGTGCCGATAACGCGCGAACGGCTGCGGCAGGCGGCATCCGATCTGATGCGGGTGGCAGCGCGCACGACTATCGTGCTCGATCGGCTGAATGCCGGTGCGAGGCCCGCCGCCCTGCGAGACTAGAGTTCGCCATGCCCCTCCGCTGACTGCGGCGGGGCAGGCTTATCGGTAGTGGCTTACCCCCAGGGGCGGATCATCGTCGATGGTGCTCACTTCGATGATCCTCGCATGATCGCGCCAATCGCGAATGCCCTCGAGCCGGGCAAAACGCTTTTTGGCAGCCTCGATTGCCCGCTCGCGGCTCGGCGCACAGCGGATAACGATTGCACGCTGACAGGCCCTCACGACGGTATCGAATCTGGCGAATTCGTCGAGAAAGCACACCCGGTAAACCAGTCCAGCCTTCCTCGTGCCGATGGTCAATTGTTTTCGCAATCGCCTCAGTTCCTCGTTGGCTTGGCTGATCTGACCGAGCGCCCTTTCGAGGATCTCGGTATAACGCGGCTGCATCGCTGCGGTTACCGACTCGGTTTCACAGAGGCGAAGGGCGGCTGCGAGATAATTCGTCGCAGCTGTCAAGCGTTCACTGAGCTCGTGTAAGGCAGCCAATGACGCCTCACACAAATCTCGTTGGGGCGGGGAGGCGAGCTTGTCTTCAGGTGGCGGCATCGGCTTCCTTGGGGTGCCGCGGGCGCCGGAGGTGATCATTGGGACGCTCCCTGATGAAGGCGGGCGTCCGATGCCGCTTGGGACCAAAATCGATCTTGCGGTCGCTCCGGGCTTCTCGGCAGGTGCAAGCTCACCGTGGTGCCACGGGCGATTTCGCTGCGGATTGCGACCGTCCCGTCCGATTGCCGGGCGAAGCTGTGCACCATGCTGAGCCCGAGGCCGGTCCCCTTGCCCGGCTCCTTGGTCGTAAAGAACGGATCGAACGCTCGCGCGAGGGTCTCGGGGGACATTCCTGTCCCGCTGTCGGAGATTTCCACCGCGACGAAATCCGCCGCCTCGCCCGTCTCTTCAGGCGCCGCCGTATTGAAGGTCCTGATGCGCAGAACGCCGCCTGTGGGCATGGCATCGCGCGCATTGGCCGCGATATTGATGACGGCGAGGTCGAACCGGGCGGGATCGACGAAAACCGGCCACAGCCTCGCCTCGAGATCGATCTCGAGCGACACCGCGTTGCCAACAGTCGCGGTGAGCAGATCGGCCATGTGGCGCAGCTGCGCGTTGAGATTCACGGGCGCGATCGTCGACGGCGGCCTACGGGCGACGTCGAAGAGCTGTCCGCTCAGCCTTTCGGCGCGATCGATTGTCTGGAGTGCCATATCGACCTTGGCCTGCAGCTGGGGATTGGCCTGCCGGCCGCTCAGCATTTCGAGGCAGTACTGTAATATGGTCAACAAGTTGCCAAGGTCGTGCCCGATCCCCTCGGTCAGGTGGCCGAGCTGCTCGATGTCTCGCGCTTGACGCAGCTCGCCTTCCTCCTGGTCAATGTGACCGCGGCAAATCGGTGCGAATTCTGCCCTTTCTTTGTCCAATAATTGTCGAAGCCGCTTGGCTGCCTCGTCCGCCCGGCTAACCTGAGCCAAGGCCTTTTCCGAGATTTCGGCGCGATGTGGTGACGTCGCCGCCAGAGCGGCGTCGGTTTCCGCCAGCCGAATGGTGGATGCAAGATAACTGGTTGCAGCGGTGAGGCCCGCACTGAGCTGGTGCAGGGCGGCCAGAGAGGCCTCGCGCACCTCTGGTTCTGCAACCGAAGTAGCAGCGGCCTCGGGCGGAAGCGATTTGGCTGAGCTGACGCCGTCGCGGCGGCGGTCGTCGCCTGCGCTTGTAGAAGTCGGCCGTCGCGATAACCCGGTTTGCGGTATCGCCCCGGACGAAAGCCTATCTTGCTGCAGTTTCTCCTCTGTTTCTCGGATCAGCTTAGGATCGGTCTGCCGCTTGGTTGGGTCAGCCTCGATCTCCAGCAATCGCTTAAAATGATCGATATTCATCTTCAGGATCGCCGGGTCTTCCATCGGAGCGCCTCCATTTCCAGATGAGCATTCCCCTGATCCCCTCGAGTAGTGGCCGCTAGGGCGCGCCCCGATGAAAGCCTAGGCCGAACCCCGGCCAGGCGGCCCCAACAAATATTAACCGGTGACCGACCCGGTCCGCCTCCTGCGCAGGGCGTAGGCTACACGTACCTGCGGCAGATTGACGCAGTAACCGAGCGCGGGAGCGCAGAGGACTATGGCATCAAGCGTTGTGTGGAAACGGCATCACGTACCGCCTGCGGCGCGCCGTCCAAATGGAGATATTGCCCGTCGAACTCGGCGGCGTGCTTCAGCGCGTCCAGGTCAGGTATCCTCACAACTCGTTGGTCGTAGACGATCAGCTTCTCATTTTGCAGGCGCCGCAGCATGCGGTTGGCGTAAACCTCTGAGATGCCCAGCGCATCCCCCATCTCTGCCTGCGTGACCGGCAGCATGTAGCGCTGGTCGACCGTCTCGCCCACCAACCTCAAACGCTGGAACATCTCGCAAAGTAGATGGGCCACGCGTGCATAGGCATCGCGCCGGCCGATCGCGGTGATGCGCTCACGAAGGATGGCCTCTCGCTGAAGCGCATTCCACCACAAGGCAATGGTCACATTGGGATGGTCGATGATCTCCCCGATGAGCCGGTCGCGATCGATCCGTGCGATTGTCGTGGGTCCGAGGGTAAAGATCCCGTGGTCAATTGCCCTGAGCAGCAAGCTGTGAAGCTCCGTTTTGTCGCCGGGGAACATAAAATCCAAGATCTGCCGGCCGCCATTGCTCAAAATCTTGTAGCGACACGCATGTCCGGCGATCACGACGAAGACCCCGGCAGATATCTCTCCTTCCCGTATGATGTCCGAATGTGCGGGAAATTCGTCCAACCGCAAGATAAGACCATTCAGCCATTCCTTGTCTCCGTCCGGTAACGGCAGAAAGTGTTCGAGCTTCATGATCAACGGTGTCAACACGGCGGTCCCCCATTCTTGCATCGACCCACCACGTCTCGCTGACGCGCGCGCCCTTCGGCCAGCCAGCGAGGTTGATGTGAATCAAGGTCGAAGAGGCCTCGCTGGCGGTAAACAGAGACCGGACGGCGGGTCTCGTATCACAGCACGCTTCGATCGGTCAGCTAATGGATCCGCGGGGGTAGGGGCGCATGGCACCCGAAGAGAGGACGCGAAACGCAGCCATGAGGATTATCGGCGACCGTTCCAGCCTCGGCCGCGTGATCGCCGGCTTCGCTATGGGCAGCCTTACATGCGCTCTGATCGGGCTGTCGGCAGCACTCGGCCCGATAGGAGTGGCAGCCGTTCTCCATCCTCTGGCGCAATTGATTTTTCCGTTGGCGGCAATCGCGGTCGCGCTGATCGCCGCCCTTTCATCGTCAGTTCGGAGAGCCTGGGGCAGGTTATGTCTGATGAACGGCGTCGTGAGCGCCACGCTCGCCGGCGCCAGCGTCGAAGTTGGGCAACCGCTGTGGCCTGCGGACCCTGTCTACGAGCACGCTCTAGATGAGGCAATGCAATGGTGGCTCAGACACGTAATCTGGAGCACAGCCGCTTATTTCGCCACGGCGATGATCATAGCGGCAGCCTTATTCGCATTGAGCTATTGGCTGCTGCACTCGTCGCATGGGCCGCATCGTCAGGCGCATTGAGCCTCGCCGCGGGCATCTCGAAGGAATCCACGATGACGAGCGCATTACCGGCGAGCGGCGTCGGCGTCCGGTCGGGAAGCAGTATGGCTTCAACTCGGGGGGCATCCTTCGCAGCTCGCTGGTAATCCGCGTCGAGTATGCCGTGGCGATCGAGAAACCTGTTCATCGTCGCCGGGATGCGCACGCAGCCCTTTGCATTCCCTTGAGCCCGAGGCCGCGAATGTGCTGAGGATTGAATGTGCCTCGGCCCGCCAGTCGAGTATCAGATCCGTGTGCAAGAACACGCCGGTGGGCGTCAGGTAGTAGTCGCGCCGGCCGGCCTGTCCGGTGGATACCTTCGTCCCGCCAAGGCTGCTCCATGCCCCGTCCGGTCGCGCCAACACGAGGCGTATTTGCTCGACATCCGGATTGCGGTCGACAACGACGAGCAGCTGAGGCCGGTCGATCGTCTGGGCACTAGCGGCAACTGGAGCCTGCGTCCGGGCCATCCATGCTCGCTCGCTCTCAGCGCTGTCGACGATCACGCGCAGCCGCATCATCTCGCCGTCGACATCGATCAGGGTCGCCGTCTGAGACGAGACATTAGATTTGTCGGGCGGTGCATCGCGCGCCTCGGTCGCGGTACCGGGGTCTCGACGCAAGCCGAAACGGCGACCAGCAGACCGATCCCATAGATCAGGATGCGCATCGGCGATTTTTGAACCGCGAGTGCGGGCGTCCCCTTCGCGCTGAAGAGTAGGTATTATCCGGCCCGGCATCGTCTGTTGCTCTGATTTGGATCAATGCGACGGCGAAAAGGGCGAGACTTCATGGGAGCCGAACCCGACTGAGGGAAGTTGTGCACCGCCGATGGACGAGATCGCACACCACGTCTGGCAAACTAAATATCGCCACCAGGAGGACGGTCATTGCTGCGAGCAGACGATTGAAGACACTTGGCAGCGCGTCGCTCGCGCCATCGCCGGCGTTGAACCACGCGATCGCAAACCGTGGCAAGACAAGTTCTTCGAAATTCTCAAGGACTACAAGTTCTTGCCAGGTGGACGGATTTTGGCCGGGGCCGGCACCGGCCGCCGCGTGACGCTGTTCAATTGTTTCGTTATGGGAATTATCGAGGACTCGCTCTCGGGCATCCTGGGCGCATTGAGCGAAGGTACTTTGACGCTGCAGCAAGGCGGTGGTGTCGGATACGATTTCTCGACACTGCGACCCAAAGGAATGCGCGCAAAGGGCGTTGGAACCATTGCGTCCGGGCCGGTTTCCTTCATGCAGGTCTGGGACGCGATGAGCGAGACCTTGATGGCAACCGGCCCGCGTCGCGCCGCGATCATGGGTGCCTTGCGCTGCGATCACCCGGACATCGAAGCGTTCGTCGGTGCTAAGCGCGAGCCCGGGCGGCTGCGCTATTTCAATCTTTCGGTTCAGATAACCGACGCTTTTATGGCGGCGGTGCGCAGCGATACCGACTGGCCGCTGATTTTTCCGGCAACCGCCAGCAGCGGCGAGGAGCCGGTCTGCCGCGACTGGCGGGGGCACCCCGGTCCGGTACCGTGCAGTGTCGTGCGCACTGTTCCTGCTCGCGCCTTATGGGACGAGATTCTGCGCACCGCTTATGAGACCGCGGAGCCGGGCGTGCTCTTCGTAGACCGAATAAACGCGATGAACAACCTCTGGTACCGCGAGGCAATCACGACGACGAACCCTTGCGGCGAGGTTCCGTTGCCCCCGTATGGGGCGTGCGATCTCGGCTCGATCAACCTGACGCAGTTCATCGAAGCGCCGTTTACCGATCGCGCCCGTCTCGACACGGCGTCGCTGGCCAAAACGGTCGTACCGGCTGTTCGCTTTCTCGACAACGTCATCGATGTCTCGCGGTTTCCGTTGCCGCAGCATCGAGAAAACGCTTGCGGCTCGCGGCGGATCGGCCTTGGTATCACCGGCTTGGCCGACTCTCTCGTCATGTTGGGGCTGTCCTACGGCAGCGGGCGGGCCGTGGCCTGGGCTGCCGACGTCATGCAGCAGATCTGCCACTGCGCGTATCGGGCTTCAGTGGCGCTGGCTCGCGAAAAAGGGTCATTCCCTTTCCTGGACCGCGACAAATACCCCGAAGGGACGTTCGTGCGTGCACTCCCAGACGACATTCGCGCGGCCATCGCCGATCACGGGATCCGCAACAGCCATTTGACCGCGATCGCCCCGACAGGGAGCATCAGCCTCTTGGCTGGCAACGTGTCGAGCGGCGTGGAGCCGATTTTCGCGCCGACCTATCGCCGCGCGGTGCTCGACGAAACCGGCCTTGCCCGCGAGTTCGAGCTCACCGACTATTCTTTAAAACTCTGGCGCGAGCTCGGGCACCACGACGAGGGTCTGCCGGGTGCCCTTGTGACCGCCCGCAACCTCCCGGTCAGCGCTCATTTGGAGATGCAGGCCGCTCTGCAGGCCCATGTCGACAACGCAATCTCCAAGACTGTGAATGTGCCGGAAGAATGCTCGTTCGAGGACTTTCGGCAGATCTACGAATTCGCTTATGACAAAGGCCTCAAAGGCTGCACGGCCTATCGCCCCAATCCTCTGCGCGGCGCAGTCCTCCAAGACGGGGAGCTGGCGGTCAACGCGCCGCATTGCTGCGTCCTCGAGCGCGAGACCGATTGAGACCGGATCTATGGCAGACGATTCCAGGGTAGCCTTCTTGAAATGGTGCCTGCCGCGGCTTGGACTCCGCTGGTCTGGCTACCGCAAAGTGCGCGGGCTCGTGGGCAAGCGCCTCAACCGGCGGCTCGCCGAGCTTGGACTCGCCGACCTTTCCGCCTACCGCACCTTCCTGATCGGCGAGCCGGCCGAGTGGGCGCGCCTCGAGGCGATGTGCCGCGTTCCGATCTCCCGCTTCTACCGTGATCGCGCCGTGTTCGACGCTATCGGCGGGCAGCTGCTGCCGGAAGCTGCTGCCGCAGCCGCCGCCCGAGGCGATAACGCAGTCAAATGTTGGAGCGCGGGATGCGCCTCGGGGGAAGAGCCCTACACGCTGGTGATGGTGTGGCGCTTCTGCGTCGCGCAGGATTGGCCAACGCTCGGCTTCACCGTGATCGCCACTGATGCTGAGAATATGATGATCGAAAGGGCCAAGGCCGCCTGCTACGCCCGAAGCTCACTCAAGGATCTGCCGCCACAGTGGGTCGAGCAGGCCTTTACCCGGTGTGGCCCGCTGTTTTGTCTCGAGCGGGGCATTCGGGAGGGCGTCCAATTCGAGCTGCAGGATATCCGCCGATTGATGCCCGACGGCCCCTTCGATCTGATCCTGTGCCGGAACCTCGCCTTCACCTATTTCGATGACGCGCTGCAATGCCGGATCTCGGACCAGCTGCGAGAAAGCCTCCGGCGCGGCGGGTTTCTCGTGCTGGGAACGCATGAAGCCCTGCCGGGCGAGGTTGGCGGCTTTACGCGCATTTCGCTGAATTTGCCGCTCTATCGGCGAAAACCATCGGGCTCCAAAGGATCATAACTTCATCCTGATCTAATCCGGGCCTCTGCCGGTATTCGCGACGGCCAGGGGTCGAAGCCGAGCCGACCATCGAGGAGATCATCCGCGAAACGATCGAGCCGTTCTAAAATTTGCGATCGCGATTTCCTCGATGTGGAGACGGAGATCCACCACTGAAGCGCTGGCGGCGGGCCCAACGCGCACGTGAATGATTTGCGGCTGACCCACCGGATGGCCGATCTGGCGGACGAGATAGGACTCGGTGGCGTCGATCTCGTCGACTTGCCGAACGAGGGTCGTCGGCAATCAGCCCCGCCGCGACATCGTACAGCTTGCCGACGTGGTTCACTGGATTTTTTCCCGGCGACGCTTAAGCCATTGGCCCGAGTGCTTCGGCCTGCCTCGCCGTCAACCCCGGCCTCGGCCGAGGTGCCGTGACGGTCAAAATAGAGGCTGTCAGGTGGCACATCGGCGGCATTGAGCTCGACCGATCCTTCCTGATCAAGAGCCACGCAGGCCACAGCGCGTGCCGCGTTGTAGATACCCGCTTTCTTGACGAGATAGTCTTCGGTGTTGTTGAGGTTTGCGCCAACGAAGGCGACGGCCACCGTCAAGTGCACGTCGCGATCGCGGCGAACCCCCATGACCTTGATGTCTTCACCGATTTCGGGATGGGCGGACTTGATCACAGGCCCGTTGAGATGGCGTTCCACCGCACCGCATAAACGGCCCTTTCCAGTAGGCTGAAGGGCACACAGCCACCGCCGCAGGACAGCATCTGCGACGCGCTCGCCGAGACCGCCAGTCTCGCGTTGTGCCGGCTGTACCGCGAGCGCTCCGGGCTAATTCTCCACCGCAATGTCGCTAAGGTGCTGCTCTGGGGCGGCGAGGCGCAGTCTGCGTTCCGAGGCGGCCGGATCATCAAGCCCATCGAAATCTTTATCGCTGGGCGGGCCACCAGACGCTTCAAAGGCGTCGACATGCCGGTTGACAAGGGCGTTCTGGAGGCCTGTCGCGCTTGGTTGCGCAACCACCTCGCCACGCTTGACGCGAGCTGGCACGTCAAGCTGCACATCTTGCTGCGGCCCACGTCGGACGATTTGGCAAGCCTCTTCATGAGGCAACAAGAGACGGGTGTCATCCTGGCGAGTCCGGACGTCCCATGCCCTTCCGCTCCACAATCTCGACCGCAGTGATGGCAATCGGCGTATTCCTAACCCGCAAGCGATCATCAATATTCATCTTCAGGAGCGATATCCGAATAGATCTGCCATTGCATGGTACGGGCCGGATTTGGGTGTATTGATATAAATCAAGGGCGATCCGTCGTTTCACGCACATTGTGACTTGGAACAAGACGGCAGCTGGGAGAACGTATTTCATCCCTGCTGACCGATCCGCGTGGGAGGTGCTTATGCAATTCTCCGAGGTGGTTCTGAAGCGAAGGTCGGTCCGCGCGTTCACCACGGCGCCCGTTGAGCGCGGCAAGCTCGAAACGATCTTGGAAACGGCGAGGCTCGCGCCGTCCGCGCGCGACCTCCAGGCCTATCAGATCGTCGTCATCGATGAGAGCGAGGTGAAAACGGCGTTAGCTGCGGCGGCCTTGGGCCAGCACTTTCTCGTGGCAGCACCCGTGGTGCTGGTCTTCTGCGCGAGCCCCGAGCGGAGCGAGAGCAAATATGGCGGCGGGGCGCTCCCTGTTCTGTATTCAGGACGCCACTATTGCCGCCTGTTGCGCGCAGCTTGCGGCAACTGCGCAAGGTCTCGCCTCGTGTTGGGTCGGCTACTTCGATGAGGCGGGTGTCGCCACCGCGCTGAGAGCACCAGCGGGATTTCGCCCGGTGGCGATCATGCCGATCGGTTATGCAGCCGCGGCGCCCGATCGGACACAGCGGAGAAAGCTCGATGAACTTGTTCGCTATGGCGTCTGGTAACCAGCCCGCCCCAGCGGCGCCGCTCTGCTCATTGTTCAACCATGTCGAGCACCTTGCCGGGGGCATCGGCGAGCGCAACATCTTCCGCCCCAACGCTCTGGCCGATGCCCGGAATTACATTGCTGGCGAGTGGGACCGGCAGGGCTATGAGGTCGCCAGCCACTGGTACGAGACCAGAGGGTTGCGCTGCGCCAATCTGGAGGTTACCCGGATCGGTAGGAAATATCCGGAGCAGATCCTCCTCATTGGCGCGCATTACGATTCGGTGATTGGAAGTCCGGGCGCTAATGACAATGCGAGTGGCGTCGCAGCCCTCCTCGAACTGTCGCGGCTGTTCACGACAGGGTCTCCAGCAACGAGCATCCGATTTGTCGCCTTCGTCAATGAGGAGCCCCCCTTCTTCATGAGCCGCAAGCAAGGCAGCTTCGTCTATGCCCACGACGCCCGGCGCCGAGGCGATGACATCCGCCTGATGGTGTCGCTGGAAACCATCGGATATTACCGAGACGAGCGCGGCAGTCAGCGCTACCCGCCTTTGTTCAGGCTGTTCTATCCGGACCAGGGAAACTTCATCGGCTTTGTATCCGATTTCCGGTCACGCCGGATGACGCGTCGCTTGGTGACGTCGTTTCGCGCAGGATCGGAGTTTCCCGCTGAGCACATCGCGACCTTTCGCTGGGTTCCGGGCGTGGCCTGGAGCGATCACCTTTCCTTCTGGCGCCTCGGCTACCCCGCCCTGATGGTGACCGACACGGCGTTCTATCGCTATCCTTATTACCACAGCGCCGAAGATACGCCCGAGAAGCTGGCCTACCCGCAGCTCGCTCAAGTAGCGGAGGGCCTGTTCCGAGCGCTCTCCGCGGTGTCTGAGAGCGGTTTTGGATGAACGTCATGCCAGAGAGCCGTTGGCGGCAGGCGCGTCGAGGCTGAGCCCAATCCTGTCATGGGCAATTCGCGCCTCGACGCCGCGCTCGCGGCCGAGGCGCCGGACGAGCGCGCCGAGCACCCGCTCGTCGCCACCGACGATCTGCGAGCCGCAATGCGTAAAGATCGCGCGCCTCACCAATTGCGCACGGCACCAGTCGAGTTGGGTGCGGATCGGAGTGTGACCAATCCGGACTGCACCCCGCCGGCGGATTATCGGCCGGGTCACCGTTGCGCCGTCGCCGATATAGAGGTCGATTCCGCGCAGTGCCGCCGCCGGATCGCAGATCGCGACAACGTCGGGTACATAGAATGCGCTTCGCCGGTTGGCAGCAATGCGGTAGCCGACGGCGGGAGCGCGGATCGAATGCTCGACTGGAAACGCCTCGAAAGAGATCCCGCACACATCGATGGGTTTGCGTTCCGACATAATTTGGCGCTTGCTGATCGGATACGCCGCGAGCAACTGCCATGTCTTGGCTGTCGCATAGACGGGACAGGGCGCCCCGGATCCGGGTGACCGTGCGTCACGACGATCGCGGTTGGCCGTAACGCCTCGATCCGACCGGCCCAGTCAGCCCCACAATCAACGAGGACACGGGCATTCGCCTCTTTTATGAGCAGCGCGCTGTGGCGGCGATGGCGCCGCGTTTTCTTCTCGATGTCGCCGCGGGTACCGAGAAAGACGAGGTCCACCCAATGACTCTGTATCTCACCGTCGACCGGTCGATATGATCCAGATCAACGCGGTCAACGCCGATGCGTGACTTGCTTGCTCGACACTGAAAGCAAGAGGCGCGCATGGACGTAATCGAAGCGATCTACCATCGACGATCGGTGCGCGCGTTCACGACGGACGCCGTGCCGTCCGAGGTCATCGACGATCTCGTGTCCGTGGCCGTGCAGGCGCCGAGCGCAATGAACCTCCAGCCCTGGGCATTTCTGATCATCGAGGGCCAGGTGACACTGTTGCAATTCTCCGAGCACGCCAAGCGGCACCTGCTCGAAACGACGACGCCCGAGTCGCCGTTTTTCCACTATCGCGACCAGTTATCGAAACGGGCGTTCGATATCTTTTACGGCGCCTCTCTGCTGGTCGTGATCGCTGCGACCTCCGATGCGGCTCAATCCGCCGAGGATTGCTGCCTGGCGGCGCAAAACCTGATGCTCGCCGCGCTCGGTATGGGGCTCGGCTCCTGCTGCATTGGCTTTTCGCGCCCCTGGCTCAACCTGGCCGAAACCAAGGCCGAGCTTGGCATACCCGCGCCTTACACCCCGATCATCCCGGTCGCGGTCGGGTATCCGAAATCCGCCGCGCCGCCTGTCTCCCGCAGGCGGCCGGAGATTCGGCGAATTCGCGACAAACGGTGAAGATCTCCCACGGAGACACAATCATGAAAGTACACCCGGCTCGTAAAGCCGCGGTCACCCAATCGGCCGCTGGCCCGGTGTCCGAGACCTCAGAAGGCGAAGGCACGCAGCCGCCGGCGCCGGAATTCGAGGAGCCGGCCGCCACTGAGGACCGCGAGGACCCTGGCACGGATGTCGCGCCCAGTCGCCTCGACGTGCCGATCGATCCGCGCGCGCCCACTCGCACCCCATCGCCCCAGGGCTGCGGCCTTCCCGACGAGGATAGACCAGAGTCGACGTATTTCGACGGAACAGTTTGACCCCATTGGGGACTTGGGCGGCGGACGGAGATTCAGGCCCTTGCCGTCCAGTTCACTCGCACGAAGTATCCGTCTTCCTCAAACTGCGCGTCGATCTCGCCGTGGAAGGCGCGCTTGACCGCTTCGCCAATGCGGCGCGGCAGGTGGATGTCGGTGGTATTGATCACGATCCCATGCGTATCCTCCTCGATGCTCATGATGCGGTTCAGTGGGTGCTCGTTCTTCTCTGCCTCCTCGTGATGGCGCGCCAGGCGGATCATCTCGTCTTTATGTTTCCGGGCGAAATCACCGCGCAGCGTCACGATGCCGGCAGGAAATTTGTCGTTAGTCCGGCGGCAGGCTGCGCACAGCTCTTTGAAGCCACCCTCGGTCCACCCCACCCATCGCCAGCGCCCGTCGTGATAGACGGCACCGCATTGCGGGCAAAGCGTGCGCTCATGCAGCTTTTGCTGAGCCTGGTACGGGTCCAGGATGTGATCCTGTTGGGCATGTCCGGCGATGCGGCGCGTGGTTCTTGGCCTCTGCGGCCCGAGATTCGATTGCTTCATGTGGACTCCATGGCTTGAGGGCAGACTCGATTTCTTCGGCAATATCTGATGCGGAGAGGATTGATCCATTGACCTGGGTCAATGACCATCGACTGCATCTGATCCAGATTGGGGGCATGCTGAGAACGCTTCTCGCCATCATAGGCTTTGGAAGGCTCGGCAAGGCCTGCGTGGAGGCGATCGCCGCGACCGAGGATCTTGCGGTCGCCGGCATTGTGCGTCGGCCGGAGAGCCTCAACCAGCCATTGCCGGAGACATTGCGCGGTGTCGCCGTAGCGCCGCATGCGAGCGAACTTGGCAGTTTTGATGCGGCGCTGATCTGCTTGCCGACCGCTGTGGCCCTCGAGGCGGCCACGGATCTCCTACAGCACCGCATCCCCATCGTCGAGGCCGCCACCGTGCCGAGTGCCGCCTATCAGAGCTACAAGCGGGAGCTCGATCGAGGCGCTCTTAGACACAAGGTCGCTGCTGTTGTTGGCGCAGGCTGGGAACCGGGGATGCTGTCAGTGTTCCGCGGTTTCTTCGCGGTGCTATGCCCCAAGGGCCACAGCGATATGCGCGATCGGCCAGGCGTCAGTTTGCACCATACCCTCGCCGCGCGCTCGGTTTCGGGCGTTAGGGATGCGCTCTGCACAGAGCTTCCTGCCGGCTCCGGGAAGATCGAGCGATATGTTTACGTGGAATTGGAGTGCGGCGACGATTTACCGCGTGTGACGCAGGTGATCCAAACCGATCCGCTGTTCATGGATGAGGAGACCTTGGTGCTGCCGGGCGACAGTGTCGCAGCCCTCGAAGACGAAGGTCACGGCGTCGTTTTGGAGCGGCTGGGAATATCGGCAGGCAAGGCGCATCAGCGCTTTCTCCTTGAAGGACGCTTCGACTTCGTCGCAGTGACAGCCCAGGTGATGATAGCGGCGGCGCGGGCGTTCCCGACATTAGCTCCCGGCGCGCATGCATTGGCGGACCTTCCGCCAGCGGCCCTATCGCAAGAATTTTACGAGACCCCGAGCCAATAGGAGAACACCATGCCAGTGTGGAAGCTGACCCCGACCGATCTATCGGATCCGAACTGGGAGGCAAGCTCGCATCGCGGCATGGCTGTCGTGAGGGCGCCGGACGAAGCCGCCGCTCGTGCAGCGGCCGCCGAGGCGTTCGATGTGCCGACGCGTTTCCCGCCCACCGGCGGCGCAAAGTTTCCACCCTGGCACAGCCCCACGCTCGTCAAAGTGGAGCGCATCGGCGACGCGCGTTACGAGGCCGAAGGCCCGACCGAAATTCTCGATCCTACCTTCTAAAGAGTCACGGCGGCGGACCCAGCAGCTCCGCCGCGCCGATTTCGTACAACCCTTTCATCAGCCTATCGTGCAGATCGATCTCTTCTGCGAGGTCGCCCAAGATGATCTGATCGGATAGATTATCTGCGGCCGCCATTGCCTGGTCCCAGTCATCCCTCGCGTAGTCGCCGCACCCGGTCCTCATTACCGCCCAGAGCTTGCGCCTGATATCGGACGGTAATGCCTCGATTGCCTCGCGCAGCGCCAGATGGGCTGGTTCGTCCTCTGGGACGCCCGCAAAGCCCAGGCTGCCCGCCGCATGGTGCTCTCCGCGTGCCGGCGGCGGTTCACCCAGTTCGGCCTCTGGCACTGGCGCGAGGCATCGGTCGCGTGCCTCCCGGGCCGCGGCAGCAAGCTCGGCGATGCGTCGGGCCTCGAGGATCTCGATCTCGTAGAGCATGCTAATCTCCTCTCCGTCTTGCAGGTCGAGACGATTATTGGGAGGACGCGGTCGAAAGCAGGAGCGACTTTGTCGCGTCCGCCTTCGGCCGCTCTTCCTCGACCGGGGTTCCGCCCACCAAATAACGCACGGTTTCCGCGATATTCGTCGCGCGGTCACCGATCCGCTCGATCGCACGGGCCATGAACAGCATCTGTGTGTTCGCCGAAATCCGACCTGGATCCTCGAGCATGTATGTGAGGAGCTCGCGAAAGAGGACGGTGTACATCGCATCGAGCTCGGTATCGCGCGTCCAGACCTGCTGCGCCCGTCGGGCTTCTTGTTGCGGTCGGGATGGTATTTGAGCGCCAATTGCCGAAAGGCATCCTTGATCGCCTTCTGATCCGCCTCACGCGCGACGCCGAGCACTTCGTAGTAGTCTCTTTTGTCGGCCACCGCTGTGCCACCCGATCACAAGGAGAGGCTAGGGCGTCGTCTGCTTGTATTCGGCATCGACCACTCGAGTGCTGCCGGTCGGAGGCGCCTCACCGGCGGGTTGCTCCACGCTCGGCCCCGGGCCCGGCTGGGCGCTCGCGTAAGGGCTTGGTCCGACCTCCTGGAGCACGGTTTTGAGAGCGTCAGCCTCGTCGCCTTGACCTCGAAGACCCCCTTGCCGAATTCCATGATCGTGACGTCCAATGTCCCGCCGCCGAAGTCGATGACGGCAATACGCAGCTCTTGGCTGAGCTGATCGAGCCCGTAGGCGAGCG
>Ga0318529_10000069_pt1 | contig 17265 bp, 10 predicted proteins | sample GRESIP053b4f23_FD_203494 | JGI IMG/M metagenome (GOLD analysis project Ga0318529, IMG submission 203494) | Tropical soil microbial communities from Luquillo Experimental Forest, Puerto Rico - GRE.SIPMG.053b4f23 | ecosystem: Environmental > Terrestrial > Soil > Tropical forest > Bulk soil... | reverse complement strand
CGTTCTATTAGTACCACGCGTCGCTGATGGAGCCGTGGGACGGCCCGGCGTCGATGACGTTCACCGATGGCACCGTCGTCGGCGCCGTGCTCGACCGAAATGGCTTGCGCCCATCCCGGATCTGGGTCACCGACGACGGCTTGGTGGTAATGGCTTCCGAGGCCGGCGTGCTCGACCTGGACCCGGCGACGGTGGTCCGGCGGATGCGGCTGCAGCCCGGCCGGATGTTCCTGGTGGACACCGCGCAGGGCCGCATCGTCTCCGACGAGGAGATCAAGGCGGAGCTGGCCGCCGAGCACCCCTATCAGGAGTGGCTCGACAAGGGTTTGGTTCCGCTCGGCGATTTGCCGGCGGGTAAGTACGTCCGGATGCCCCACGACCGACTTGTCAAGCGGCAGTTGGCTTTCGGCTACACCTACGAGGAACTCAACCTGTTGGTGGCGCCGATGGTCCGCTCCGGCGCCGAGCCGATCGGCTCGATGGGCACCGATACTCCGGTCGCGGTGCTCTCACAGCGGCCGCGGATGCTTTACGACTACTTCCACCAGCTGTTCGCCCAGGTGACCAACCCGCCGCTGGACGCCATCCGCGAGGAGGTGGTGACCAGCCTGCAGGGGACCACCGGCGGCGAGGGCGATTTGCTCAATCCCGACGAGAGTTCGTGTCACCAGATCGTCCTGCAACAGCCGATTCTGCGTAACTACGAGCTGGCCAAGCTGATCAACCTCAACCCCGACGACAAGGTCAACGGGCGTCCGCATGGCATGCGGTCCAAGGTGGTTCGTTGCCTGTACCCGGTCGCCGAGGGCGGCGCCGGACTCACCGCCGCGCTGACCGAGGTGCGCGCCCAAGCGTCGGCGGCGATCGCCGACGGCGCGCGGGTCATCATCCTGTCCGACCGCGAGTCCGACGAGCGGATGGCTCCCATACCGTCGCTGCTCGCGGTTTCGGCGGTGCACCACCACTTGGTGCGCGAGCGGACGCGCACCCACGTGGGTCTGGTGGTCGAAAGCGGTGACGCCCGCGAGGTACACCACGTGGCGATGCTCATCGGCTTCGGCGCGGCTGCCGTCAACCCCTACCTCGTATTCGAGTCGATCGAGGACATGCTTGACCGCGGTGTCTTTGACGGTTTCGGAGACGGCATAGACCGCAAGACGGCGCTGAGCAACTACATCAAGGCGGCCGGCAAGGGTGTGCTGAAAGTGATGTCCAAGATGGGCATTTCGACGCTGGCCTCCTACACCGGCGCCCAGCTTTTTCAGGCGGTCGGCATCTCCGAGGACATCCTCGACGAATACTTCACCGGGCTGAGCTGCCCGACCGGCGGGATCACCCTGGAGGACATCGCCACCGACGTAGCCACCCGCCACACGCTGGCATACATCGACCGGCCCGACGAACGCGCCCACCGCGAACTCGAGGTGGGCGGCGAGTACCAGTGGCGCCGGGAGGGCGAGTACCACCTCTTCAACCCGGAGACCGTGTTCAAGCTGCAGCACGCCACCCGCACGGGGCAGTACAAGATCTTCAAGGAATACACCCGTCTCGTCGACGACCAGAGCGAGCGGATGGCGTCCCTGCGCGGCCTGCTGAAGTTCCGCGCCGGCGTGCGGGAACCGATCCCGCTGGAAGAGGTCGAGCCCGCCAGCGAAATCGTCAAGCGCTTCTCGACGGGAGCGATGAGCTACGGCTCGATCTCCGCGGAGGCACACGAGACGCTGGCCATCGCGATGAATCGCCTGGGCGGCCGCTCCAACTGCGGCGAGGGCGGCGAGGACGTCAAGCGATTCGACCGCGATCCCAACGGGGATTGGCGGCGCAGCGCGATCAAGCAGGTCGCCTCCGCCCGGTTCGGGGTCACCTCGCACTACCTGACCAACTGCTCCGACATCCAGATCAAGATGGCGCAGGGCGCGAAACCGGGTGAGGGCGGCCAGCTTCCGGGACACAAGGTGTACCCGTGGGTCGCCAAGGTGCGGCACTCCACGCCAGGCGTCGGATTGATCTCGCCACCGCCGCACCACGACATCTACTCCATCGAGGATCTGGCGCAGCTGATCCACGACCTCAAGAACGCCAACCCGTCCGCGCGGGTGCATGTCAAGCTGGTCTCCGAAAACGGCGTAGGCACGGTTGCGGCCGGCGTCTCCAAAGCGCACGCCGACGTGGTCCTGATCTCGGGGCACGACGGCGGCACCGGGGCCACGCCGCTGACCTCGCAGAAGCACGCGGGCGCCCCTTGGGAGCTGGGGCTGGCCGAGACGCAGCAGACGTTGCTGCTCAACGGGTTACGCGACCGGATCGTGGTCCAGGTGGACGGGCAGCTCAAGACCGGGCGCGACGTGATGATCGGCGCGTTGCTCGGTGCGGAGGAGTTCGGCTTCGCCACCGCCCCGCTGGTGGTGGCCGGCTGCATCATGATGCGGGTATGCCACCTGGACACCTGCCCGGTAGGCGTCGCCACCCAGAACCCGGTGCTCCGCGAGCGGTTCAACGCCAAGCCCGAGTTCGTCGAGAACTTCTTCATGTTCATTGCCGAAGAAGTCCGGGAATACATGGCGCAGTTGGGCTTCCGCACCTTCAACGAGGCCGTCGGGCAGGCGGGAGCGCTCGACACCACGCTGGCGCGCGCGCACTGGAAGGCGCACAAGCTGGATCTGACACCGGTGCTGCACGAGCCTGAGTCGGCGTTCATGAACCAGGACCTGTACTGCAGCTCCCGTCAGGATCACGGCCTGGACAAGGCGCTCGATCAGCAGTTGATCGTAATGAGCCGCGAGGCGCTGGATTCCGGCAAGCCCGTGCGGTTTTCCACGACGATCGGCAACGTCAACCGCACGGTTGGCACCATGCTCGGCCACGAGCTGACGAAAGCCTATGGCGGCCAGGGCTTGCCGGACGGCACCATCGACATCACGTTCGAAGGATCCGCCGGCAACAGCTTCGGCGCCTTTGTGCCCAAGGGGATTACGTTGCGCATCTACGGCGACGCCAACGACTATGTCGGCAAGGGGCTGTCCGGTGGCCGCATCGTGGTGCGGCCGTCGGACAATGCGCCGGAGGGCTACGTTGCCGAGGACAACATCATCGGCGGCAACGTGATTCTGTTCGGCGCCACCAGTGGGGAGGTTTACTTGCGCGGCGTGGTGGGCGAACGGTTCGCTGTCCGTAACTCCGGGGCACACGCCGTGGTCGAGGGCGTCGGTGATCACGGTTGCGAGTACATGACCGGCGGCAAGGTGGTCATCCTGGGCCGCACCGGCCGCAACTTCGCGGCGGGCATGTCCGGCGGCGTGGCCTACGTGTACGACCCGGACGGGGAATTGCCGAAGAACCTCAACGCCGAAATGGTCGAGCTCGAGACCGTCGACGAAGATGACGCGGACTGGTTGCACGGGGCCATCCAGGCACACGTCGATGCCACCGATTCGGCTGTCGGCCAGCGGATCCTGGCCGATTGGCCCGGACAGCAGCGGCATTTCGTCAAGGTGATGCCGCGGGACTACAAGCGGGTGCTGCAGGCGATCGCCGAGGCCGAGCGCGACGGCCTGGATGTCGACAAGGCGATCATGGCGGCCGCGCATGGCTGATCCCTCCGGCTTCCTGAAATACACTCATCGGGAATTGCCGCAGCGCCGGCCTGTCCCGCTGCGCCTTCGCGACTGGAACGAGGTCTACGAGGACTTCGACGAAGAGACGTTGCGCGAGCAGGCAACCCGCTGCATGGACTGTGGTATTCCCTTCTGCCACAACGGATGTCCACTGGGAAATCTGATCCCGGAATGGAACGACCTGGTGAGCCGGGGCCGTTGGCGCGACGCGATCGAACGGCTGCACGCCACCAACAACTTCCCGGACTTCACCGGCCGGCTGTGTCCGGCGCCGTGCGAGCCGGCATGTGTGCTGGGCATCAACCAGGATCCGGTGACGATCAAGCAGATCGAGCTGGAGATCATCGACCGCGCCTTCGAGGAAGGCTTTGTGGCGCCGCTGCCCCCGGACAAGCTGACCGGAAAGACGGTGGCGGTGGTGGGTTCGGGCCCGGCGGGCCTGGCCGCCGCTCAGCAGCTGACCCGCGCCGGTCACAGCGTGACCGTCTTCGAGCGCGATGACCGCATCGGTGGGCTGCTGCGCTACGGCATCCCTGAATTCAAGATGGAAAAGCGGGTGCTGGATCGGCGGCTGGACCAGATGCGGGCTGAGGGCACCGAATTCCGGGCAGGCGTCAATGTCGGGGTCGACATCACCGCCGAACAGCTGCGCGCCGATTTCGACGCGGTCGTGCTGGCCGGCGGCGCCACCGCCTGGCGCGAGCTACCCATTCCTGGCCGGGAGTTGGACGGCATCCACCAGGCCATGGAGTTCCTGCCATGGTCCAACCGGGTGCAGGAGGGCGACGACGTGCTTGGGCCCGACGGGGAGCCGCCGATCACCGCCAAGGGCAAGAGTGTCATCATCATCGGCGGCGGTGACACCGGGGCCGACTGCCTGGGCACAGTGCACCGGCAGGGTGCCATCGCCGTGCACCAGTTCGAGATCATGCCGCGACCGCCGGACGTGCGCGCCCAGTCCACCCCGTGGCCGACCTACCCGCTGATGTACCGGGTGTCCGCGGCGCACGAAGAGGGCGGCGAGCGGGTGTTCTCGGTCAACACCGAGGAGTTCATCGGTGAGGACGGGCGCGTGACCGCGCTCAAGGCGCACGAGGTCACGATGCGGGACGGCAAGTTCGTCAAAGTCGAGGGCTCCGATTTTGAGCTCGAAGCCGATCTGGTGTTGCTGGCGATGGGATTCGTCGGTCCGGAGAAGGCCGGCCTGCTTACCGACCTCGACGTGCAGTTCACCGACCGCGGCAACGTCGCGCGGGGCGCCGATTTCGACACGTCGGTTCCCGGTGTGTTTGTTGCCGGTGATATGGGTCGTGGCCAGTCACTGATCGTTTGGGCGATAGCTGAGGGCAGGGCCGCGGCGGCGGGTGCGGACCGGTATTTGATGGGTTCGACGGCGCTGCCGGCACCCATCAAGCCGACGGCCGCGCCGCTTCAGTAGTCACATCAGTCACAATAGAAACACACTTAACTGATTCGGCGTTTCTGCCCACGTTTGCCAGGCGGTTGTTGTCTAATGGATCTCTGTGGGCGCCACCCCAGAGAGGTCATGGGGGAGTCCAGCTGGAACCGACCGATCGCAGGAAGTGATCACTGTGCATGTCAACCCAGTACCTCGGTCGAAAATGGGTCGAATCGCCTGGTTATGGCTACGTCACCCGATGAAGAGCCGCGAGTTTCCCGCTAAGCAGGAGCGCCTGATTACCGCCGAAGAACTGCTGCTGTTCGGGGTGTAAGCAGCAAGTTCCAGCGCAATCGACACACGCCTTAGTTTGCTCAGCGTTGTCCGTTTTGGTGTCGTCATTTGTCCTTACTTCTCCCAAAGCCTCGAATCCCGGATCGCTTCGGCCATTGGTTCCAGCACGGCGGGATCGTGCGGCGGTGAAACGTAGACGATGCCCAGGTCGAGCCCCTCGACGGCCAGCCCCGCCGCGTCCTCGATGACCTGCCCGTAGTTCCGGTCTTCGTCCAGGCGGAGATGGGCCGACCGGACGATCTCTTTCGGGTCGCGCCCTATGTCCGCGCAATGTGCGGCCAGCACGTCGCGCTTGCGCGCGAACAGGTCAGGCGGACCGCCGGCGAAGTTCCAGTGCTGGGCGTACCGAGCGGTGATGCGCAGTGTCCGCTTTTCGCCGCCGCCGCCGATACAGATCGGCGGATGCGGCCGCTGCGGGCCCTTGGGCTCGTTGCGGGCTCCCTTGAGGTGGTAGTACTTGCCCTCGAAGTCGGTGGTCTCCTCGCTGAGCAGGCTGACCAGCACCTCACAGGCTTCTTCGAACCGGTCGAAGCGTTCCTTGATGGAGCCCAGCTCGATGCCGTAGGCGCCCGACTCCTCTTCGTTCCACCCCGCGCCGATCCCGAGCTCCAGCCGGCCATTGGAAATGACGTCGAGCGCCGCGGCCATGTTGGCCAGCACCGCGGGATGCCGGTAGTGGATGCCGGTGACCAGGGTGCCCAGCCGTAGCCGCTGGGTGGCCTGCGCCAGCGCGGTAAGAGATGCCCGGGTGATACCACTCAAATGAACAACGCTTTAGGTCCTGCGGCATCTTCATATCAGCCGTCGCTACGCCGCGCTGTGGTCAGCGCAGTCTCGATCTTCGCCATGGCAAAAGGGCAACAAGTGCTGTCCTAGGCAGGCGGCTCAGTACAAGGATGGTCGCATCTATGCCTCGGGATCGATCGCGCTCATGCTAGCCAGCGCGTGGCGACCATACAGCCCGAACGATCAGCGGAAATATTTATAACCGCGGCCGACAGCTGGCAAATCTACGACCGACATCTCGTAAATCTACGACCCCCACGCGCTCACATTTACGTCCTCTGGACGACGGTCTTTGCTTCGCCAAGTCGCACAGTCGCTTACACCACACGTGATCGGAAACGAGCCTGCATGAACCGATTCAAAGTGAAAGTACGAGACGCCGCGCCGACCAGCCGGGTTTTGGTGGTCGCGATCATGGTGTCGATGGTCGTCTTCCTGGATAGCACCGTGGTGGATCTGGCCCTGCCGGCCACAGCGCGCGACCTCGGCGGAGGTCTGTCCCTGCAGCAGTGGGTTGTCGACGGCTACTTGCTGGCCTTGGCCGCCACGATTCTGCCGGGCGGTTCCATCTCCGATCTGTTCGGGCGAGTACCCGTGATGCGTTTCGGGTTGGCGGCCTTTGGTACGGGCTCGATGTTGGCGGCGACCGCGGCCTTTCCGGCGATGTTGATCACCGGGCGCGTCATCCAAGGAGTGGGCGGCGCCTTCTTGGTGCCCGGCTCGCTGGCGCTGATTAACTCCGCGTTCGACCGCGCACACCGGCCCGCAGCTATCGGGTCCTGGACTGCCTGGACCGGCACCGCCTTCGCGCTGGGGCCACTGCTGGGCGGCTTGGCGGTGGACTTTCTGAGCTGGCGATGGATCTATGCCTTGTCGGCGATTCCGATGGTCATCGGCTTCGCTCTGACGTTTTGGCTGTCCCCGATGCCCGGACCCGCCAAGCAGGCCCGCCTCGACGTGGTCGGAGCGGCGTTGTCGGCGGTCGGGCTGGCCGCCACGGTGTATGCCCTGATCGAGTCTCAGCGGCGCGGATGGAGCGACCCCCTGGTCACCGCATCGATGGTTGTTGGGGTCGCGGCATTGCTGGCGTTTGTGGCCTGGCAGCGCCGCGCCCCCCACCCGTTGGTACCGCCGGGCCTGTTCGCAATCCGCAACTTCGCCGGAGCCAATCTGGGCACCGCGTTCGTCTACGGCGCCCTGACGTTGGGCTCGCTGGCCATCTGCCTATACCTCCAACAGGTCGCCGGCTACTCGGCCACCGTTGCGGGTTTGGCCACCTTGCCCAGCCCTATCATGTCGTTTCTGTTCGCCCGCCGCGTCGGTAGCGTGGCCGCACGGGTCGGCCCGCGGATGTTCGTGATGGCCGGCCCGGTGCTGGCCGGGCTGGGGCTGCTACTCATCCACCCCTCCGCACACGGATTCAACATCTTCACCCACCTGCTGCCCGGCAGGATCGTGCTGGCCGTCGGCCTGGTCGCCACCATCACACCGCTCACCGCGGTCAATTTGTCCTCCGTCGAGGCCGCGCACAGCGGCATCGCCGCCGCGATTCAAAACGCGGTGGGCCGAACTTCTGCGCTGATCGCTGTGGCTTGTGTAGGGCTCGTCGCCGTCGGCACGCTCACCGAAGCCAGCTTCGCCCGGCTATTGCAGGTTAGTGCGGTGTTGTTCTTTACCGGCGCCGTCATCGGCGGGCTGATCACCACCAACTCGGCCGTCCCCGCTAAGCCCGTTCCTCGTGAACTGGCCACCGTGGGCCGTGACCGCTCCGGCGCCCAACCCGCTCTGGCCGGCTGTGCCTGACCCAAGGGCCGCTCGTCGATATGGTGTAGGCCCCTTCAAGTTCGAGAATCGACTCACTTGAACGGCACAAGCCGCCTGACCCTGTTTCCACCAAACGGGGTCAACCCCACTGCAGGCGATTCGATTTTGACCATCGGGCTTGTCATGGGTGTTCGTCGGATACGAGGCGAGCGCCGTCTGCTGGCCAGGCGAGGTCTTTCGTGGCGCTTTGGCCCTCGGCGCCGTCGTAGTTGTTGAAGTTGTCGATGTTGACCTTCGAGGTGGCGTCTGCTGGTGCCGGTCAGGTGTGGCGGGCTGCTTCCTGGGCGAGTTGCACGCGCGAGGTGAGGCCGAGTTTGGTGTAGACGTGGGTGAGGTGGGTTTGCACGGTGCGTCGTGAAACGAAAAGCCGGGTGGCGATGTCGTTGTTGGCCAGCCCCTCGCTGACCAGTCGCACGACGTCACGCTCGCTGGGGGTGAGCGATTCCCACCCGCTGGTTGGACGTTTGCGTTGGCCGCGGCCACGCTGCGCGTAGGCGATCGCCTCCTCGACCGACAGGGCCGCGCCCTCGGCCCAAGCGGATTCAAAGTCCCCCTCGCCCAAGGCATCACGAAACACCGCCACCGAGGCGTCGTGGCCCGTGTCCCAAATCTTGAACCGCACCGCGCCCATGCGTTCCCTGATCGCCTCCGCCGCGCCGAACAGCCGGGCCGCTTCACGGTGACTACCAGCATGGCCGACCACTACGGCGAGGCACTCCAGGATGTCCGGAACACCCAGGTGTGCCTCGATTTCGGCGGCGATCGCGAGCGCGTCATGGGCGTCGCGCTCGGCCTGATCCGGCTCACCCTGCGCGATCGCAACGCGGGCGCGCGTCGTCAACGTCACCATCAGGTGCCAGCCCGTTGCCGTCGAGGCGGCGTCATCCGCCCCGCGGCGGGCCGCGATCAGATCCCGACCCGCCAATGCGGCCTGGGCATATAGAGCGAGCGAGTGCGCCGCGCTGCCGGGCACCACACTCAGGTGCTGGTAAGCCTCCGCACTTGCATGCGCCGCCGCACCAGCATCCCCCGCGGCCAGGGCCGCGGTAGCCAACGCCGAGTAGGCGATGCCCGCGGTAAGCCCACCCTGCTCGGCGGAAGCCTCGACGGCCGCCTCCGCCGCGGCGCGGGCCGCACCCGTGTCACCCTGCCACGCGAGTGCGACGCCCTGGAACACCAGGCTATTCACCTCGATGATCCCATCGTGAGCGGCTTCGGCCTCGGCAATCAGGTCGCCGAATTGTGCGGCGGCACCGCCCAGATCACCCTGAAATAGCTGTGCAATTCCAAGGCACCAGCGACATTGGCGCGAGGTCCACCGGTCGCCGATCGCGTCCGCGAGGTCGCGCCCTTCTTCGGCGGCCGCGCGCGCCACTATCGGATTACCCGCCACGGCCACCGCCCCGAGCGCCTGCCATCCGAGGAGCTGGCCGAGTCTCCACCGATCGTCCAACGTCCGGACGAGGCAGATCGCCTCGGAGAAGTACGGCCGGGCCACCTCAGGATTGGTGAGGACGGCGATTAAACAGCAGGCGGTCAGCGCCCGGGCCAGCAGGGCCGGGTCATCGATGTCGCGTGCGACCGCCACGGCTTGTTCGGCCTGGTCCATGCCGCCGGTAGCGCCGGCCCAGTTGGCGAGCACGGCCCTGTTGGCGAGGGCCCGCGCACGCACAGCGGCCGCCACCTCGAGGTGCTGCGCGTCGAGGTCTGCCAGCGCCGCGTCGAACCAGGCTAACCCTTCCCGGACGCGCCCTCGCGCTTGCCACAGCCGCTGCAGTGCCGACGCCAGCACCAACGCCAGCGCGACGTCTGAGTTTTCGCGGCTCCAGGCGAACGCGGCGCGCAGGTTGTCGATCTCGGTTTCGGCCTGCTCGACACGCTGCTCATAATCACGGCCGGCCGGCGCGTCGACGGCCAGCGCCGTGTAGTAATCGCGGTGACGCGACCGCACCGCCTCGGCCTCGCCGGACTCCCCCAATTTCTCGGCCGCGTATTGGCGCACCGTCTCCAGCATCCGGTATCGCGTTGGGCCACCGGTGGTGTTGTCGGTGACCACCAGCGACTTGTCCACCAGCAGGCTCACCAGGTCTAGGACCTCGAAGCGCGGCATGTCCGCGCCGCCGGCAACAGCGTGAGCGGCGTCGAGGCCGAACCCGCCCAAAAACACCGCCAGCCGGCGGAACACGACCCGCTCCGGTTCGCTGAGCAGCGCATGCGACCAATCCACCGAGGCCTGCAACGTCCGCTGGCGGCGCACCGCCGTGCGCGCCCCCCCGGTCAACAGCCGAAACCGGTCATGCAGGCCCTCGAGGATCTCGGCCAGCGACAACGCCCGCACCCGCGCCGCCGCCAACTCGATCGCCAGCGGCATCCCATCCAGGCGACCGCAGATGTCCGCCACGGCGGCAGAGTTGTCGCCGGTCACGGTGAAGCCGGCCTGGGCCAGCCGGGCGCGGTCGGCGAACAACTCGACGGCCTCATCGGCCAGCGACAGCGAGGGCACCCGCCAGGTCGCCTCACCGGCCACCCCGATCGGCTCACGACTCGTTGCCAGCACGCTCAGCCTCAGCGCCCCAGCCAGCAGCGCGACGACCAGCGTGGCGCCCGCGTCCAGCAGGTGCTCACAGTTGTCCAACACCACCAACAACTGACGGTCGCGCACAAACCGCAGCAGCGTGTCCATCGTGGAGCGGCCCGGTTGGTCGGGCAGGCCCAACGCCCGGGCCGCCGTGACCGCCACCACGCCGGGATCGGTGATCGGCGCCAGATCCACATAGCACATCCCGTCACCGAACTCGTCGGCCAGCTCGGTGGCGACCTGCACCGCCAGGCGCGTCTTGCCCACCCCGCCGGCACCGGTCAGGGTCACCAGCCGGTTGTCTGCCAGCAGCTGGCGCACCTCACGGATCTGCGCTTCGCGCCCCACGAAACTGGTCAGCTGCACGGGAAGACCATGGACAACAACGTTGTTGGCGGCCGCAAATGGTGGGAACTCGTTGCGCAGGTCGGGGTGGCACAGCTGCACCACCCGTTCCGGGCGGGGCAGATCGCCCAACCGGTGGGTGCCCAGATCGGTCAGCCAGGCGCCGGCCGGCAGCCAATCGATGACCAGCGGCTCGGTCGCGCCGGACAACACCGTCTGCCCACCATGTGCCAGATCGCGCAGCCGCGCCGTCCGGTTGATGGTCGGGCCGGCATAGCTGCCGTCATCGCGCAACCGCACCTCGCCGGTATGCACCCCGATGCGCAACTGGATCGGCGCCAGCGGTGCCCACTGCAACTCCAGCGCACACGCCACCGCGTCTGACGCGCGGGCGAACGCGGCCACAAAGCTGTTGCCCTCGCCCTGCTCCACCGGGCGCACCCCGCCGTGGGCGGCGATGATCTCGGACATCGTGCGATGCAAGCGCGCTACCGCAGCCGTCATCTCATCCGGTTGGGTCTGCCACAGCCGCGTGGAGCCCTCGACGTCTGCCAGCAGCAGCGTCACCGTTCCTGTGGGCAAAAACTCGCTGACGCCCAAGGTCGCTCCAGTCCACCGGCGCAGTGTGGATCGATCATGCTCATGCTATCCAGCATCCGGCCACCACACACAGACTGTGCGCCGGCCGCGCCACAGCTGGACGTGGAGCACCCTACGTCCACCCGCCCCACCATCACGACCGTCATAGAGCGGGTTTACGTCAATCGACCCGAAGCCTGTTCATCGGAGAACGGAGCAGGTATGGCGCCGCGCCCTGGTTCAAGTGGTCGGACCGGGCGCGGCGGATTGAGCTGGCGATTATTTGGCGCCAGCATTTAAATTACGGCCGGGGTTACCTGGGCTGGGTCGGTGCCGGTAGTCCTGGCAACCAGGCGGAGTGACCCTCCCGGAGTCCCCGATTTATCTGTTCGCTCAGAGCCGGGTTGTCGGCTGGAGCTGTCTTTTGGCAGCTACAGCTGAAGCCGTTGAACGGGTTCGGGTCGGCGCCGAACGCGTTCGGATCGGCGCTGGCCTGTGCTGCTCCCCCAACAAGGAAGCCGACAGCGATAGCAGCGCTGGCTAGTATTTTTGTGATTGACATTGCGGGCATCTCCTGTTTAGTGGATGTTTTGATGGGAGCCCGCTTTGCGGGCGCACACCAACTAATTGCTGCGCTATGCAGCAACGTCTGTTCGCCGACCAGCCAGCGCGGTGTGGATTCAGATGTCCCCCAATCGGCGACGCCTGCGCCACCGGAACCGGGACGCCCGTCGCCGGTGGGCTGGCGTCTCGTACTTTCACTTTGAATCGGTTCATCACAGGCTCGTTTCCGATCACGTGTCGGTATAGCGACTGTGCGACTTGGCGAAGCAAAGACCGTCGTCCAGAGGACGTAGATGTCAGCGCGTGGGGGTCGTAGATCTACGAGATGTCGGTCGTAGATTTGCCAGATGTCGGCCGCGGTTATAAATATCTGCGCTGATCGTTCGGGCTGTATGGTCGCCACGCGCTGGCTAGCATGAGCGCGATCGATCCCGAGGCATAGATGCGACCATGCTTGTACTGAGCCGCCTGCCTAGGACAGCACTTGTTGCCCTTTTGCCATGTCAAAAGTCCTGATTGGACGGTTCTAGGACGGTTAGATCGGCTGGCACCCACGCGGTGACTATGCGGTTAGCCGATCCCTGCGTATCGCCGCTGCGATGTGTTAAACGAAGTCTTCATTCGCCACGTCAAACTTGGGATCGGTAGCAGCAGGTCGGGGTTAGCGTGCGCCCATGAACCCGGTGAACCTGGCCTATCCCGTCGAGCAGCGGATAGATCTAAGTCAGATTCCTGCTGGCCTTTCTGCCCTGTGGCATCTGATCGTTCGCTACCCTCTGGTGTCCGCAATTGTCGTCGGAGCCTGGGTGCTCTACTCCGTATGGGCCTTCAGGTGGTCGAAGCGGCAGCCGCATGAGCCGAAAGATGAAAGGGCCACGGTGAGAGGAACCGCGCAGGTTCTATCGTTTAAAAAGACTAGGGGCGAGGCATGGAATGCAGGCTATTTGTTTCTTCCGGCCTATATGGTTCGCGAGCCGAGAAAGACGCGGCGGTATATGTGCATCATCAAACTGGCAGTGCATATCCCTGGTCGCGAACAGTACGTGACCGTCGTGAGAAAACTTCTCAGACCCGCTGAGCGGGCCGCCGCGCAGCCCGGCAAGATTGTCCAGGTGCGGGTTGATCCCAACGACGACCCGAAAAATGTTCGGATCGATTTCGACCAGTCGATCACTGGGCCGCACCAGCTTTCGGCATAGAGTCTCGACCATCATCGCCACCAGCCGGAACATTTCCCGCGTCGGCGCGGTCAACGCGATGTCAAAAGGTCTACGTGCACTGTTCTATGCAGGGCGGCGATATCGACCAATCTGAGGTACACCGGAACGCGCGAAGAAACCTTGATTACTGGTTCAATCCCAGTATCGCGCACCAGGTATTATCGCAGTTCAACGGCGGTTTTTGCGGCCTCAATCAAAATTCGTGGACTCCCCGTGGACTCCCTGAATCCGCCTAGCAGCGCGCTCCTACCCGAAATGAAGTGCCGGTCCACTCTGCGTCCTTCTCGGCGGCCGTAGCGCAGGGAGACGTAACGTTCGATCGACCTGCGCCGCATCCGCGACCGCGGCCGTCTCAGTGCGGAATAGGATTGGTGGGATGCGCTCTCGGCCGATGATTGACGTCATCGCCGCGCTCGCCGAGCAGCGCGCCGAGCTTGAGAAGATGCTCGCCGGGCTGGACGGCGCTGGGTGGGCGACGCCTGTACCACGCTGCCCCGGCTGGACGGTTTCCGATGTCGTATTGCACTTGGCACAGACCGACGAGATGTGCGCGGCCAGCGCTAACGGCAGGTTCAGCGACACCCTTGGCACCGTTCGGGCAGGAGGAACCGTCGATGATGGCGCCGCGGCCGCCGTTGAGGGCGACCGCGGCGGTATGCCGTCGGAAGTGTTCGCCAGATGGCGGGCTGCATCGGCTGCACAGAACGACGCTCTCGCACGGGCCGACCCGGAAACGCGAGTGCCCTGGGTTACCAACACGTTGGCACCAGCCACACTTGCCACCACCCGGCTGGCAGAAGCATGGATACATACCGGCGACATCGCCGACGCGCTCGGAATCCCTGTGGTTGCGACCAGCCGGCTGTACCACGTCGCTTGGCTGGCGTGGCGCACACTGCCCTACGCGTTCCAGCGCGCTGGCCAGAGCCTCTCAGGTCCGGTTGCCGTCATCCTGACCGCGCCCGACGGTAGCGAATGGCGCTTCGGCGACGAAGCGTCGGCCACGACTACCGTGACCGGCTCCGGGGAGGCTTGGTGCCTGGTCGCCGCCCTCCGGCTCAAGGTAGCGGAGACCGAGCTACGAGCCGACGGGCCCGACGCCGAGGCCGTCCTTGAACTGGTGAGGACGTACGCCTAGTACAGCTTTTCTCTTCGCGTTTCGGTCTGACCGCGACGCCGCTTCGCGAGCCACGCGGTAGCCACGCCGGTGGGGCTGTTAGGCGTCGTCTTCGTCTTTGAGGCAGGTGAGATTGTCGACGACGGTGCGCCCAAGTGGCCCATTCGTCGACCACTCGTCGTCGTCGGCCGGCCGCGGCGGACCCCACTCCGCGTCGGGATCGGGCCGGCCCGCCGCCGCGATGCGCTCCAGCGCCATCCCGACGCCACGCCGAGACAGTCCGACGAAACGGCCGATCTTCTCGTGGCTGTAGCCCTTGGCGTGCAGCGCCACGATCAGCCGGTCACGCTCGTGCCGGCCGATGAGCTGCTCATAGCGGGGCATACGGCAAGCGTAGATCTGGGCGGCAACGGGGAGGGCCGCAATCAGAGGCAACGGAGGGATGCCGTGCGCATGCTGCGCACCTGGCACCGAATGCATGAAGAACCCGTTGATTCAGCTCTGTTTCAGCTCGTTGCATGACACCAAACTCGACCCCGCTCCTCGGCTTACGCTTACGCAATGTTCTCGGAGACGCGCTATGCGCGAAACGGGGACTTGCGCGTCGCCTATCGCGCGTCGCGCGAAGGTGCTCGCGACATCGTGTTCGTCTCGAACTGGTTCTTTTGCTGCGAGCTTTTTCCGGAGCTACCGTCACTGCGAGGGTGGGTCGAGGCGATGACATCGCTCGGTCGGCTGATCTTCTTCGACCAGCCGGGCACGGGAGCCTCCGATCCCGTCACGCCGGGTGCGCTGCCGACCTTGGAGCAATGGGCCGACAGCATCACGGCGGTGCTCGACGATCTAGGCAGTCGCGAAGCGGTCCTCCTGGCGTTCGACGGGGCGATCGCGCCAGCGGCGCTGTTTGCGGCGACACATCCGTCTCGCACCACCGCGCTGGTCGTGCTCGAGGGTTATGCCGATCCGATGGCTGAACGCACTGATGGGCTAGATAACGACGAAATCATCGCTGCCCTGGTCGGCATGTGGGGCACGGGGGAGTTCCAGCATGTCGTGAATCCGGACATGCCGTGGAATGAGGAGATCCGGGCAGCATGGGCCCGACAAGAACGCTGGGCGGCCAGCCCAGGGACCATAGCTTTCGTGATACCTCTGGTGTCGGAAGTGAACGTGCGGGCGGTGCTTCCCACAATCCGCGTGCCGACCCTCGTGGTCCGCCACGCCGACGACCCGTTCATCCCGCCCGAGTGGGGCAAGGACCTCGCCGACCACATATCGGGCGCGAAATACGTTGAGCTGCCGGGGCGCAACATGTACCCCTTCGTTGAGCCGTGGCGTGCGTCGTTCCAGGAGATCTCCGAGTTCCTCACCGGGCACCAGGCCGAAGTGGCCGACGATCGGGTGCTCGCCACGGTGCTGTTCACCGACATTGTGGACTCCACGCGTCGGGCCGCGGAGATCGGCGACCGTGACTGGCACGCCTTGCTTGATGCACACGACGCCGTCGTGAGATCGCAACTCACACGGTTTCGAGGCCGCGAGGTGAACACATCCGGAGACGGCTTCCTCGCGATGTTCGACGGCCCGCAGCGAGCGATCCGCTGCGCGATGGCGATCCGCGACGCAGTGCAAGCCCTTGGCATCGAGGTGCGCGCCGGGTTGCACACCGGCGAGTGCGAGATTCGCGGTGATGACATCGGTGGTATCGGCGTGCACATCGGGGCGCGGGTGAGCGCCATGGCTGGGGCTAACGAGGTGTTGGTGTCTAGCACGTTGCGCGACTTGGTGATCGGGTCGGGACTTGAGTTCGAGGAGCGCGGCGCTCACGAGCTCAAGGGCGTGCCCGGCGAATGGCGCCTCTTCGCCGTCGCCTCTCCTTAGCGGTGGGTTTGTGAGATTCTGCTGGGGTGTCCGCTGCTGCGGCGGCTGCTCCTTCGGGGGTGGTGACGTTTTTGTTCACCGATGTGGAGGGTTCGACGCGTCGGTGGGAGGCCGACGCGCAGGCGATGCGGGCGGCGCTCGTCGTGCACGACAAGGTGTTGCGCACGGCGATCGAGGCGTATGACGGGTTCTTGTTCAGCCACACCGGCGATGGTTTCGTGGCGGCCTTCGCGTCGCCGATGTCGGCGGTGAACGCCGCGATCGACGCGCAACGGGAGTTGGGGTTGCCGGTGCGCATGGGATTGGCCACCGGTGAGGCGGAGCTGCGAGACGGGGACTACTTCGGAACGGTGCTCAATCGCGCCGCGCGAGTGATGGCCGCTGGACATGGTGGTCAGATCCTGTTGGCCGAGTCGACGGCGGGTCTGCTCAGCGGAGTGGATCTGCTGGATCTGGGGCCGCGACGGTTGCGGGATCTGCCGACTTCGGTTCAGGTGTTTCAGGTCCAAGCGGAGGGCCTGCGCACGGACTTTCCGCCGTTGCGGGCGCTTGATGTCAGTCCGGGGAATCTGCGCCCCGCGCCCACCAGCTTCATCGGACGCGAGTCCGAACTCGACGAGGTGCAAGCGGCGGTAAAGGCTCATCGGCTGGTGACCTTGACCGGGGTGGGCGGGGTCGGCAAGACCCGGCTGGCGCTGGAGGTTGCGGCGCGTCTGGTCGATGAATTTCCCGACGGTGTCTGGTTTTTCGAGCTGGCTGCGGTGTCCGATCCTGCGGCGGTGCCCGATGCAGTAGCGGCGGTGCTGGGCATGACCCAGCAACCCGGCCGCAGCGTGGCCGAGAGCGTGGCCGCCGCGCTGGAGGGCAGGGTGCGGCTGCTGGTGCTCGACAACTGCGAGCACGTTCTCGACGCCGCCGCCGACCTGATCGAGGCCATCCTCGTCGCCTCGGCAACGACCAAGATTGTGGCCACCAGCCGTGAAGGTTTGGGGGTCGCCGACGAG
>Ga0318529_10000063_pt1 | contig 17900 bp, 16 predicted proteins | sample GRESIP053b4f23_FD_203494 | JGI IMG/M metagenome (GOLD analysis project Ga0318529, IMG submission 203494) | Tropical soil microbial communities from Luquillo Experimental Forest, Puerto Rico - GRE.SIPMG.053b4f23 | ecosystem: Environmental > Terrestrial > Soil > Tropical forest > Bulk soil... | reverse complement strand
CTGCTGGCTAGCCTCGCCGGATTCAGGCGCGCGGTCGCCGTCGATCCGGCGCTCGCGTTTGGAGGTCCCTGACCGGCGGCCGATCTGCGCATTCAAGACCTTGTCGTCGAGTTACTCCAGCGGCGGTTATGCTCTCCGTCCGATCAACGGGCTGAACCTCGACGTGGCGGCGGGGTCGCTGCTGATCCTGCTCGGCCCCAGCCGCTGCGGCAAGACGACGTTGCTGTCCTGCCTCGGCGGCATTCTACGGCCGAAGTCCAGAAATCCGGCCACCTCAAACACGTCCGATCCCAGATCTTGATGATTCTGCACGGCGTAGGTTGACCCCAAGACGATAAACAGGAGTCCGACGTGCCCATATTCATGGTCGAACGCAACTTCGCCGAGGAGCTGGAACCCAGCCTTGAGATCGCCGATGGCATCAATCGGATCAACGACGAAGCGGGTGTTCGTTGGATGTACTCGTTCCTGTCCGCGGACAAACGCAAGACGTATTGCCTCTATGAGGCACCCTCGCCCGAGGCCATCAGAACCGCGGCAACGCGCGCCGGCCTGCCCGCCGATGTCATCGTCGAGGTGCGTGATCGCATCATGCCCGACGGCGCGTTGTCCGACATCTGAGGGCGCTCACCCGAGCAGCTCGTGATCGGCGGCATACATCGCCGCCTGCGTGCGGTTCGCGGCGCCGGTCTTGATCAGGATATTGCGCACATGGTTGGCGGCGGTGTTGGTGCTGATGTAAAGGCGTTCGCCGATCGCCCGATTGCTCAGCCCTTCGGCGAGCAGCCGCAACACTTCGACCTCCCGGTCCGTCAGACCGTCGGGCCCCTGGAGATCCACAGCAAGCAACGAATCCGCCAGGTCGACAACCCGGGTCTGGCCCATCGGCGTTGCGAGGGCGCGGGCCTCGTCGGCCAGTCGCCGGGCGTCCTCGGAGCGACCGCATGACGCCGCAAACAACGCGTGCCGCGCCAGCGTCTCGCTGACATGAACCACCGAGCCCATCCGCCGGTCCATCTCGAGCGCCGCGAGGAAGTGACGCTCGGCTGCGGCGGCGTCCCCGTCGAGTGCCGCCATCCGGGCGAGATATCGGTCGGCACTACCGAACAGCGCGACGAACTGGCCGGCCACCAGGTTCTTGCCGGCGTAGCGCGCCACGAACGGGCGCAGCCCGTGGAGCGCTTCGCGATTGCCCAGCTCTAACGCCGCCTCGACCATGAACACCAGTTCCATCGGCCACTGCGCCTCGTCGGTGCGGTCGCCGAGTTTACGGTTGAGCAGATGATTGAGCGCGCGGGCCATGCCGGCTTCGCAGTCGAGCGCGGTGTACAGCGCAAGCAGGCCGGGCACCCAGCGTCCAACGAATGTCTCACTGCCGTCGACGAATCCGGCGAATCTCTTCAGGTCTCCGGTCTCACGCCGGATCATGAACATCTGGACCCCATTCGAGCCCTCGGTGTCCTCCGCGTCGAACAAATCGCCTGTGCGCAAGGCGATGTCGGCCCACCGCTCGGCGCCGGCGAAGTCGCCCCGCAGATAGGCCAGCGCTTGCTCGACGCAGGCGCCGACGAAGCCGAAGACGGGTTGTCCGATGGCTTTGCCCGCTCGCCGCATGTCCACGGTCGACGCCGCGAGGTCGTCGGGCCGGCCGGCCAGATAGCTGACCATGGCGCGAAAGTGCGAGGATGCCCCCAGCACCTCGTAGTCGCGGCGCGCAAGCGCCATGCGCGAAACCTCGGCCGCACGCTCCGACTGGATTTCACACAGCTCCGGGGTGAGCCCGTGCCACAGGCTCGCCTTGAGAGTGTGCATCAGCACCGCCGGATCGTCGGCCGCCCGCGCGCGGTCGATGGCGTTGTTGCCGACCTCGCGCGCGCGCCTCGCCTCGCCGGCGAAGGCCAGCGCTCGCCCAAAACTGCCGAGTGCCTGCACGTAACGCGGGTCGTCGGTATCCAACCCGCACGATTCCAGCGCCGCCGCCAGCAGGTCGGCCGCTGTCGAGTCGGACTGCCCGCGACGCCAATTCGCCTCCTCGTAGCCCACGGCCGCGGCCAGGCGGATCAGCGGGTCGTCCATCGCGCTGATTCGTTCGTAGATCGCCCGCGACCGCGCGAAATCGCCGGCCCGCACGTGATTCGCGGCCGCATCGAGGTCCAGCCTGGCTCGATCCGTGCGGCTCAGCTCCGGCAGCGACGCCGCCCGCTCGAACCATCTCGCCGCGTCCTCATACGCCAGGCTCTGTTCGGCCATTCGGGCGGCCTGATGCGCGTACCGCAACGCCTGCTCGTGGTAGCCCAGAACGTGCGCCCGCAGGTAGTGGTTTGCCAGGCGGGGAACGACCGATGGGTCCGCGCGGCCCTCAAGGGCTTCGGCGGCCCGCGCGTGCATGATCCGCAGCCGCGACGCCGTCATCCCGCCGACCACGGCCTCGCGGGTGAGCGCGTGCACGAACGAGAACTCGCCGTCGGAGTCGCGAACCGGCCGGATCAGCCCGACGCCTTCGGCCGAATCGACCGCCGCGAGCGTCGCGGGGAGATCGGCTTCACTGGCGGCGATGAGCGCGGGGAGATCAAACGTCTCGCCCAGCACCGCTGCCTGCTCGATGACGCCCCGGACGCCGGTGCCCAGTCCCCTGAGTCGGCGGTCAATGGCATCCCCGATCGATGCCGGGACGGTCTGCTGCGCACCCAACAAGGCCAGCCCGCCCCGGGCCTCCAGGTCGTTGACCAGTTCGGTCAAGAAGAAGGGATTGCCGCCGGTCTTGTCGCGCAGCAAGGCGGCGGCGGTGCGAGCCGATGCCGGAGCCAGTTGCTGGGTTCGGCGCACGAACTCGGCGATCGCCTCGGTGTCCAGCCCTGCGAGATCCAGGCGCCGGACGCCGTCGAACCGGTGCAGTTCGGCCAGCCTGGTGGCGAGTTCGTCGGAGCGGTCCGGTTCGGTCGTGCGAAACGTGGCCACCACCAGCATGCGCACATCGGCGCAGCCGATCAGGACACGTTCGAGCATCGCCAGGGTGGGCAGGTGCGCCCAATGCAGGTCGTCGAGGATCAACGCGATCGGGCGATCGATCGCCAGGCGTCGCAGGAAACCGGTCAGGGCCTCGAAAAGCGCCTGCCTGGGTGACCCGACCTCTTCCGCGGGGCCGGTATCGGACAAGTGCCTATCCACCTGCGCCGACAGCCGACGCAGTTGCGGTCCCGCGTCGGCCAGGGCGTCCGCCATCGAACCCGGCGCCCCGGCGATCAGCAGACGATCCAGCGCCTCGGCGAACGGTGCGTACGGCACGTCCGCGTCGGCCGTCGAGCTGCCGACCAGCACCGCGACACCGTGCTCGGCCAGCGTTCCGGCCACCTCGGCCGCCAGCCGCGTTTTGCCCGCTCCGGGTTCGCCGCCGATGAACACCGCCTGGCGGTTGCCGCCTTCGACCCGCTCCCAGGCCTGCTCGAACGCCGCAAGCTCCGCGGCGCGGCCCACGAGCGGGCCGCGGCGACGTGCCATCAGCTCCGCTGGAAGCGGTGGCGGCACCCACTGCGCCATGGAATCAACGTAATCGCGCCGTATTGGCTGGTCGATAGTCAGTTCTGACTATCGTTGGATGCCTGGGGAATGCTTCGTTGTGGTCATGACGCACTGCCTCCTCGCCTCGTAGCGTCGCGGCATCAAGACTCGCGGAGCGACTACAGGAGGTGCGGGCCATGAGCCTGACAACCACGACCGACGAACTGCACGCCAGGTTCGGAGCAAGCGCAATCCTGCCCGACGACCCCGGATACGACGAGGCTCGGGCGCTGCACAACGGCATGATCGACAAGCGGCCGGCGGTGATCGTTCGCTGCGGATCCGCCGACGACATCGTCGGCGCTCTGGAATTCGCGCGGACGTCGAACCTCGCGATCGCGGTCCGCGGGGGCGGGCACAACGGCCCCGGTTTCGGCTCCGTTGAGGGCGGCCTCGTCATCGACCTGTCGCCCATGAACCGCGTCGACGTCGACGCCGACCGGCGCACCGCGCGGGTCCAGGGCGGCGCGACATGGGCGCAAGTGGACCGCGCGACCCACGCGCATGGTCTGGCGACGCCGGCCGGAATCATCTCCACCACGGGAGTCGGCGGCCTTACTCTGGGCGGCGGCCACGGCTACCTGACGCGCAAGCACGGCCTGACCATCGACAACCTATTGGAGGCCGAGGTCGTGCTGGCCGACGGCCGCGTGGTGACTGCGTCCGAATCCGAGCACCCCGAACTCTTTTGGGCCCTGCGCGGCGGCGGCGGAAACTTCGGCGTGGCCGTTTCGTTCACGTTCCGCCTCCACCCGGTGCACACCGTGATCTGCGGTCCGACGGCGTGGCCGTCATCGGCCACCGCCGACATCCTCAGGTGGTACCGGGACTTCCTCCCCGCTCAAGACGAGGATCTCTACGGGTTCTTCGCAAGCATGACCGTCCCGCCGACACCGGCGTTCCCAGAGGCGTTCCACCTGCACAAGGCCTGCGCCGTGGTCTGGTGCTACACGGGCGATCCCGCCCGGGCCGACGAGGCGTTTGCACCGGTCCGGCAGATGGAGCCCGCGTTCGAAGGCCTTGCCGCGGCCCCGTATCCCGCGCTTAATTCCACCTTCGATGCCCTGTATCCCAAAGGGCTGCAATGGTATTGGCGTGGCGACTTCGTCCGGACGGTGCCCGACGGCGCGGTTGAAGCCCATGCGCGCTTCAACGAGGAACTGCCGACGATGCACTCCACGATGCACCTCTATCCGATCGACGGCGCGGTCCACCGGGTCGGCCAAACCGAAACCGCTTGGGCGTACCGGGATGTCAACTTCTCACAAGTCATCGCCGGGGTCGACCCCGACCCGGCGAACGCGGAATTGATCAAGCGCTGGGCGGTGGACTACTGGGACGCAACCCACCCGTACTCGGCGGGCGGTGCTTACGTCAATTTCATGATGGACGAGGGTCAAGACCGCGTCCGGGCGACGTACGGTCCGAATTACCGGCGGCTCACCGAGATCAAGGCGCAATACGATCCGGGCAACATGTTCCGCATCAACCAGAACATCCTGCCGGCCGGGTCCCCGAACGCCGAATGACCGTAACCCGGCTGGGGTGCCGCAATCGGATTATCGTGAGGGAATGGAAGAACGGTTTGCGCTCATCAACCGCCGTCTCGCGCTGCTCGAACAGCAGGTGCGCCTGTTGTCGGAAAGGGTCGGGGTCCCCTGCCCGACGTTCGCCAGCGACACATCGACGCAATTCGGCGGTGTGCCCGCAGAAGTCGTCTCCCTTGCCCGCGGCGGGAACGCCATCGCCGCGATCAAGTTGTACCGCGAGCTGACCGGCGCGGGACTACGCGAGGCGAAGAACGTCGTCGACTCACTGTAAATGGACGTTGCTCAACAAGCGCTACGCTCGGCGGAAAGCACTGTTGATGCGTTGTTTGAAGGCATGGTCGAAACGGCGGTAGGTGCCGCGCAACGCGTTCCCGGGCCAATGGTCGCCAGTGAACTCGACGGGCAGCAGCGGGTCGAGCTGAAGATGCCGGACGACGGCGATCGACAGCGCGAACTCGTAGGTGAAGCTTTCGGTCGACTCGTCGCGTTTGCTCCCGTTAAGTGCCGCATCCATGGCGTCGATGAGGACCCCGGCGTCGTCCGCCCACTCGCCGAGAGAAAACAGTGATCCCACCTTGTCCGCGGTGATGTCCGTGGCGGCGCCGTGAAAGTGGATGCACTGCTGGTCCAGAACTTCCCTGAACGTCGGAAATCGTTGCGGGTCAAGGTTATCCGGGCGGATCCAGACGCCCTCCCGAAGCTCGGCCAGATGGAGCGCGACCGCCGCTTTCCTCAGTTCGACGCGATCGGACGCCGACCTGCGCTCCAGTGAGACGACGGCCAGTTCCCATGTTCCGTCCCACCCGCGGGCGGCGTCGTCGATCCGGGACGCCTCGTCGACACGCTCACGGCGCTCCAGCAATCGCCCGGCGAGCGCGTAGCTGCCCTCGTCGCCGGTGAGTTCGCCGTTGGAAACCATCCGCCACAGGCAGGTGCGGGTCGCGCCGGCGCTGATGCCGAACTGCGAGGCCACCGCGACCAGCTCCGCCACCGTGAGACGGCCTTGGTCGGATCCCAACAAAGCCGACGCCAGGACCGAGCGCGCGCTCAGCGGCCGGCTGCCGATCAGGTCGCTCAGGCGGGACCGGGGAAGTGCGGGCACGCGTCTATCTTCGCCGATCATCTTCGATATCACTAAATCATTGACGCGTGACGCTCATAGTGTGATACTGACTGGCATGGCCTCCCCGACGAAATCGATGGTTGCCGATGACGTGGAGATCGTTCGGCGCATCCTCGCCCATATCGACGCCGGTACCACCGACGAGGGCGCGACCTGGCGTGAGCCTGTCGAAAACTATCTGAACCCAGGCCGGTTCGCCGAAGAGCTCCGGTTGCTTCGTGCGATGCCGAGCGTCTTTGTTCCCTCCGCGGCGATCCCCAAACCCGGCGACCACGTGGAGCGGGTCGCATTTGGGGTGCCGTTGTTCGCCGTGCGGGGGCGCGATCAACGGGCGCGGGTGTTCCGCAACTCATGTCGGCATCGCGGTTTCGCCCTAGTCGAAGGGGCCGGCTGCTCGCAAGCGTTCGTGTGCCGCTACCACGGCTGGACGTATCGTCTGGACGGCTCGCTCTCGCACGTGCCGCACGCCGACGCTTTCCCCGGTCTGGACATGTCGAGCAGAGGTTTGGTCGAGGTCGCCAGCCACGAGGTGGACGGGCTCATCGTCATCGGCGCGCTCGACTCCGGTGGCGCGGGCTCGCAAGACGGCGTCGACGACGCGATGGCCTGGCTGATGGACGGGAGTCCTTGGCGCGACAAAGTTCTGCCGGCCGAGCGGCTCGTCTTTGTGGAATCCACTCTGCGAGCGATGAATTGGAAGGTGCTTGCCGAGCAGTTCCTGGAGGGTTATCACATCCGTTCGACACACAAGAACACCTTCTACCCTTTGCAATACGACGATCTCAACGTGGTCGAGACGTTTGGTCCGAATAGCCGTATCACGTTCCCGTATCGTAATATTGAGCGGCTGCGCGATCGCCCGGAGAGCACCTGGACGATCGGCGCGCGGGTGACGTTTTTGTATCAGCTGTTCCCCAACGTCATGTTGGCGACCTTCCCGGACGTAATATCCGTGGTCGTCCTTGACCCAGTGGACGTCGACCACACCACGGTAACGGTCTATTCGATGGTGAGGCCTGACCTCGCCGAGCCCGCCTCGCTCGACCGACCGAGCAATCTAACGGGTGCGGGGAGCCTCATTGGAGCCGGTCTCGTGGAGGACAACGAGATGTCGGAAGGCGTACAACGCGGGTTGCATTCGGGCGCAAACGAATTCGTGGAGTTTGGACGGCACGAGAGTGCAGCCGGGCACTTTCACGCCACCCTCGATGAGCGTCTCGCTCGATTGGCGACGGCCTGACCTCAGGAGTCGAACGGTGCCATCCGCACGGCCAACGGCAATCCGCACCGTACGAGGAGCCCGAAGCGTCCCTGCGGGACCGCCTTCGCCTCGGTGCGCATCATGCCAACGAGCTCCCTTTTGAAATCGCCTCGTGGGTAACGGCGCAGCACCTCTTTGGCATTGCGAGGGGCGACGTCCCACATGCGCAGCCCGGCACCGTCGACCATCGCCCCCCACTGCAGGTAGCAGCCGATGGCGCCGTCGGTGTCGACCTTGACCCCCGGCGTCGTGTGTACGCAGATGCCATCCGCGAGCAAATCCGCGCGCGCATCGTCGACTCCCGCGGCGCCGGCGCAGGAAAGCATGCGTTCGACGCTCCCGAGGGTGAAATCACGGTTCGCCGTTGGGCTGACGATGCCGTAGTCGTGCAGGAGCGCTCCGCAGTAGAAGAGCTCGTCGTCCATCGTGTGCCCGTCGACGGTCGCAAGCGCACGCCCGAATAACCAAGTGCGGTAGGAATGGCCCTGAAGGGTTGGCGGCAGCTCCGCGCACGCCTCTTCGGCCTCGCGAGCGAAGCTCGAATCGGGTACCCGGAACGCGTCCAAGTCAACGTGCTCGGCCGCGGCCGGAAGCCGGCCAAGTGCGAGCCTGGCCCTCCCCACGGCGTTTTCCCACTGGCCCACCGCAATTGCGATGAAGAGCTTGCGCCGCTCGGTGCGCGACAGCCGACCGCCGGTGCGGCGGACCCAAGCGAGACCGCCGAGGCGCTGCGGATCGGGTGCATCCATGTGAGCTCCCTATCGAGCGAGGACAACGCCGTTACGGGGTTTTGAGGAACACGTCGCTAAGGGTGACGGTGCGCAGGTTTCGGTCGCGGATGATCTCGACGAGCCGTGGGTAGACGTGCGTGACCGGCGGGTGATTGAGGTGCCCGATAACGATGGCCTGTGGGGTGAAGTACTGATCGGCCATCTTCACGATGTAGTCCTCGGTGATCACCGTGGAATCCGACAACGAACCCGACCACAAGGTCGGGACGGTGTAGCCGAAGTCGGCCGCCACCGCGTCGACGACGGCGTTGCGCTTGCCATACGGTGGCCGCCAGTACGGTTTCGCGCCGATGCCGTATGTCTTCTTCAGAAATTGGTCGTTGCGGCCGATCTGCTCGGCAATCTTCTCCTTCGGCAGCGTGGTCAAATCCGGGTGCGACCACGTGTGGTTGCCCAGTTGGATCTGTCCGGAGTCGACCAACGGTTGGAGCATGTCGTGGTTTTCGGTCCAGGATTTGTAGATTCCGTTGACGAAAAATGTCAGCCGGATACCGGTGTCCTTGGCGAACTGCGTGTAGGCGCGCACCACTTCGCTGTTGACGCCGTCATCGACGGTCAGTGCGAGCAAGTCGCCCTCGCCGGGAATCTTGGTCAGCGCACCGCCACCGGGCAGCGGGATGCGAGCGCTCAGCGGTGGGGGCGGTAACAAGGCCGCCGGCGCGGTCGGACCGGAGGTCGCCACCTGTGCCTCGGGTGCCTCGGCGAATGTCCGGGGCTGCGGGTCGACCACGAGACGAGCGGCGCCCACGCCGGCAACGGTGGCTGCGGCCAGCGCCCCGAGGAATCGACGCCGGTTGAGCTCTGACGCGGCAGGGCCCTGATCTGAAGCCGAAAAGCGGGGGATGGTGAATCGCACGGGATGCTTCGAAGGTCTTTTGCGGTGCGAGGTTGGACGCGACCCGGTACCCGGAACGCGCGTGTTGCCCAACTCCGCCGCCACAGCAGCGAACCGTACCACTAGCGCTGGCAATATGTTGGGATCGTTACTCGTGGGGCGGCTGTGAACTGAGCGTCGAAAGGGTCACGGTTATACATCCCCTAGGGGCTCACTCACGCTGGGTCAATGAGGCGCCCCGCCGTCGCGTTGGGGTAGCTGGACGGGCTCGGCGGCGGGTGTTCCGAGCCTCGAGGCCAGCCACGGAAGCGATGCGGCGAACGCCTGGGCGGCAAACGGCCAGTCGTGCTTGCCCGGTTGGGTGACCACTGCGCAGGTGATGCCGTTGGCCGTGGCGAGCGCGCACAGCGAGTTGGCGGCGGCGTCCTGGCCTTCCGGGTTGGCCGCGGGGTCGACGGTAGCGGCGCTGAGGGTGGGATTGGCCTCCTGGGCGATGTTCCGCGGCCCGGACGACGCCGGCACGTCGAACCAGCCCGATAGCCCGGTGTAGTGACCATGCCGAGCGATGACGGTGGCCGGGTCGAAATCAGCCCAGGCGGCGGCGTTGCCGCCGAACAACCGGGCGATGCTTTGGTCCTTAGGGCCGACGCTGGGGCTGCGGTCGCCGGCGATGTCGACAAACGCGCTGAACATCTCTGGATGCATGACGGCCAAATCAACCGCGCAGGTACCGCCCATCGACCATCCGGCGACGCCCCAATTGGCGCGGTCGGCGCTCACCCCGAAGTTGGAGACAACGAAGGGCACGACGTCTTTCGTCAGGTGATCGGCGGCGTTGCCGTGGATGCCGTTGACGCATTCGGTGTCGTTGTCGAACGAACCCGTCGGATCGACGAACACCAGCACCGGCGCGAACCCGTGATGCGCGGCAGCGAAGTCGTCGACGGCGGTGAAGGCGCCGCCTGGGCGCAGCCAGTCGGCGGGAGTATTGAAGGCCGAACTGATCATCATCACCGTGGGCAGCCGGGGCGGTGGATTGCTGCTGAACCACGCCGGGGGCAGGTAAACGAGTTCCTGCCGGTGGGGAAAGTGCGACGCGTCGGCGCTGATTGTCACGGGCACCACGACGCCCTTGTCCGGCCTGGTCCCCTCGAGCTGCATCGCGGTGACTCTCAGCCGGTCAATCTGGTCGGGCAGGGGCTGCGATGTCAGCTGATCCCACGCGGCCTGCACGGTGGGGAAATAGCCGACCCAGCCGTTCACGGCCAGGGCCGCGCACAACACGCACAGGGGTACCGAAAGCACCGCCAAGCCGCGTCGCCACCAGCGCGCACCGGGCCATCCGAGCAACAGCACCGCGACCGCGAGTCCGCTCATCGCTATCCAGAGCCACAGGGACACCGGTGCCGGGTCCCCGGCCACGCCGATCGACGTGATGTACCAATACGACGTTGCCGTCACCAACGCCGCCACGCCCAGCGCGACCGGGAGCGCCCAGCCGCGCCAACGTCGCCTGCGCCATCCGATCGCGGTGACGGCCACGATCAGCGCGAGCGCTTGGACCGCGGGCGGCAACCAGCCGTGCAGCAACGACAGCTCGTCGATGAGGTGGGACAACGGTGGTGACCTTCGCTAAAGGCTGATTTACTGAGCAGCCAATCAACTATCCCACAGGATCCGCACGCATCGTGCCTGCGAACGAGCGCAGTCGCAGGCTGTTGCCGACCACGAAAACGCTGGAGAACGCCATCGCGGCGCCCGCCAGCATCGGGTTGAGCAGGCCGATGGCGGCCAACGGGATCGCGGCGATGTTGTAGCCGAAGGCCCAAAACAGGTTCGTCTTGATGGTGCGCAATGTTCGCCGGGAGAGCCGGATCGCGTCCGCAGCGGCACGTAGATCGCCGCGCACCAAGCTCAGGTCCGCGGCTTCGATCGCGACGTCGGTGCCCGTCCCCATCGCGAGTCCCAGATCAGCGGTGGCCAGCGCGGCGGCGTCGTTGACGCCGTCGCCGACCATGGCGACGACCTTGCCCTCGGATTGCAAACGCTTGACGGCGGCCACCTTGTCGGCGGGCATCACCTCGGCGAAGACGTGCACGATGCCGATTTCGTCGGCGATGCGGTTCGCGACGGTGGCGTTGTCGCCGGTCAGTAACACCGGGGTCAATCCCAGGAGTATGAACTGCCGGACGGCTTCGGCGCTGGTGGGCTTGACCGTGTCGGTGACCACGACGATCCCGCGGGCACGGCCGTCCCATCCGACCGCGACCGCGGTTTTGCCCTCGCCCTCGGCGCGGGCCTTGGCCGCCAACAACTCCGCGTCCAGGCGCCGGCCCCAGTCGGCCAGCAGGCTCTCCCGCCCGACGACCACGGCATGGCCGTCGACAACGCCTCGCGCGCCTGCACCGTCCACTGCTGTGAAGTCTTCGGGTGCGGGCAAGGCGCCGAGTTCTGCCTTCGCGCCTTTGGCGATCGCCTGTGCGACGGGATGCTCGGAGGCGTCCTCCAGGGCTCCGGCGTACCGCAGTAGCGTTCCGCGGTCGGTTCCCGCGTCTGTGATCACGTCGAGAAGGGTCATCTTGCCGGTGGTGACGGTGCCGGTCTTGTCGAGCACGATCGTGTCGATTTTGCGGGTGGACTCCAGCACTTCGGGTCCTTTGATCAGCACGCCGAACTGAGCCGCGCGCCCGGTGCCGACCAGGAGCGCCGTCGGCGTCGCCAGCCCGAGCGCGCACGGGCAGGCGATGATGAGCACCGCGACGGCGGCGGTCAGTGCCGCGGTTACGGGAAAGCCCGCCCCGAGCCAGACCCCGAGGGTGGCCAAGGCGATAGCGATGACGACCGGCACGAAGACGCCCGAGATGCGGTCCGCCAGCCGCTGCACCTCGGCCTTGCCCGATTGGGCCGCTTCGACGAGCTTGGCCATTCGTGCCAGCTGGGTATCGTCGCCGACCCGGGTGGCGCGCACGACAAGGCGCCCGCCGGCGTTCACGGTGGCACCGGTGACGGCGTCGCCCACGCCGACCTCTACCGGGACGGACTCACCCGTCAGCATCGACGCGTCCACCGCCGACGAGCCCGCGACGACCGTCCCGTCGGTGGCGATCTTTTCTCCGGGGCGCACCACGAAGTTGTCGCCCGTCAGCAGTTGGTCGGCGGGAATGCGGGTCTCGGTGCCGTCCCGCAGCACCGCGACGTCCTTGGCGCCCAACTCGAGCAGGGCACGCAATGCCGCACCCGCGCGCCGCTTGGAACGCTTCTCGAAGTAGCGGCCGGCCAGGACGAACAGGGTCACACCGGCGGCCACTTCGAGGTAGATGTTGCCCGCGCCGTCGCGGCGGGTGACGGTCAGCTCGAAGCCGTGGCGCATGCCCGGTTGCCCGGCCGTTCCCAGGAACAAAGCACACAGGGACCATAGGAACGCCGAGAGGGTGCCGACCGAGACGAGGGTGTCCATGGTGGCGGCGCCGTGTTTGAGGTTGGCCCATGCGGCGGCGTGGAAGGGCCGTCCCGCCCACACGACGACCGGGGTGGCCAGGGCCAGCGACGCCCATTGCCAGTATCGGAACTGCAGGTCGGGGATCATCGCCATCGCGATCACCGGGCCGGCGAGCACGAACGCGGCGACCAGGCGGATGCGCAGCGACCTGAGCTCCACGTCGTCGGTCGTGCCGGGGGTCTCCGAAGCCGCGTGGTGTTGCGGCAGTGCAGCGGCGTAGCCGGTTTTCTCGACCTCGGCGATCAGCGCCTGTGGGTCGTAGCCGGGCGGCGCCGTGACGGTGGCCTTTTCGGTCGCATAGTTGACCGTCGCGTCGATCCCGTCGAGTCTGTTCAATTGCTTCTCGATGCGCATCGCGCACGAGGCGCAGCTCATCCCCGCGATTTCCAGCTCGATGTTGTTCTCCGCGGTTGTTGACCCGGTCGTTTCGGGCACGCTGACTTCCTTCTCGCTAGCGCCATAAAGCCGTCCATATACCCGGTGGGGGTATATCCCCGAAGAACACATTTACCCGGGGGGAACATTCCCGCACGAGCCCTTGGCGGGTCGATGGGAACCGGCACCGATTGTGCCTGGTCGGCGCTTCGGGCGCGTGGGCGGTGCCCGATGCGCGTGCGGGTCAGCAGTAGGAAACGCCCATATCGACCGAGACCTGGGTACCCGTGACGAATCTGGATTGATCGGAGGCCAGCCAGGCGACGGCGTCCGCGATGCCTCGGGTTGGGCCGTACCTTCGGGCAGCAGCGGTCTGTTCCTGCCACGCAGGTAGGGGTACGACTCGGCGGCCGACCGGATCGCATCGCGCATCTGGCCGCTGCCCATGGGCGTTTCGACCGCGCCCGGGTGCAGGCTGTTGACGCGGATGCTGTGGCGGCCCAGCTCGGCGGCGAACGCACGTGCCATCCCGGTGACGGCGTGCTTGCTGACCACGTAGTCGAGCATGAACGGCTCCATTTTGATGCCGGCGGCGGACCCGATCAGGATGATCGATCCGCCACGACCGCCGTCGATGATGTGCTGGGCCGTGGCCATCACGGTGTTCCAGGTGCCGGTCACGTTGGTTTCGATGGTGTCGCGAAAGGATTCGGCGGTGATCCGATCCCAGGGAGCGGGGCTGCAGATACCGGCGTTGGCGACGACAACGTCGAGACGACCCAGTTCGCGGACCGCGCGGTCGACGGCGACCTTGAGCGCGTCGAGGTCGCGGATGTCGACGACCGTGTCGATGACGCGTCTGCCGTTGGCGCTCACCAGCCGCGCCGTCTCCGCCAGATCGTCGGGCGTCGGTGACTCGTACGGAACGCTGGTAGGCAAGGGCCCGGCAATGTCGAGCGCGATGATGTCGGCGCCTTCGGCGCTGAGTCGCACGGCGTGTGCCCGGCCTTGCCCGCGCGCGGCGCCGGTGATCAATGCCACCCTTCCCGACGGGCTCATCGGTCGTTCGGCTTCCTTTCTTGCAGGTCTTGCAGGTCTTGCCGGTCTTGCCGGTTGCAAAAGCGCAACTCGGCGAAGCGTAGCGTCGAGCGTGCACTGCCGGACAGCCGGAAGGAGACCGTTATGACCGTCAACGTTGTCGACGCGGGACCCCACCAGGTGAGCCGATCGGTTGAAGTGGCCGCGCCGGCCGCGGAGCTGTATGCGATGGTTGCCGATCCCCGGCGCCACCACGAACTGGACGGATCGGGCACGGTTGGCGACAACATCAAAGCTCCGGCGAAACTGGCTGTGGGGTCTAAGTTTTCGACGAAGATGAAGATGTTCGGCGTGCCATACCGCATCACCAGCAGGGTGACCGCCCTTAAACCGAATGAATTGGTCGAATGGCGGCATCCGGCGCGCCACCACTGGCGCTGGGAATTCGAATCGGTCTCACCGACCCTGACGCGGGTCACCGAGACGTTCGACTTCAGCCGCGCCGGTGCGCTCAAGAACAGGCTGAAGTACTACGAGCTGACGGGCTTCCGGAAGGCCAATGCCGCGGGCATCGAGGCAACGCTGGCCAAGCTGCGCGACCGCTACGCCGGGCAGTAGGTAATCAGTCCGTCGATGGATCGTCTGCGTCCCACGCGACCACACCGGACACCCAGTGGGTCAACTGCTCGACTTGGTCGTTGCGGTGCAGGTGGCGCGGCGGCGTCGCATACGTGGCGTAGGGCCGGCAGCGGATGACGACGCGGTTTTCTCGTTCGGACATCGCCGCGACGTGGGGGCGCGCCTCCTCGCCGAGCGGCTGACCGGACATTCGACCGGCGACCGCCATCATCACGTCGACCGCAAGGTCGCGGTCGCGATCGACGGTCGCGTCTGCGTAGACCTGCAGGTACGAAAAGGGCCACCGTTCGTCGAGGACGCAGAGGCTGATCTTGCCGTCGCGTTCGATGACGCGGGCCTTGCCGCGGCCGGCCATGGTGGACACCAACAGTTCGTCGGTGTCGGTGGGGATGTAGTAGACGACCGACATCGCGGGACCGTCGTTGCGGCGACGGTAACCGAACACGCAGGTGCGATGTGTTCGGACGAATTCGCGGCGCTCGGAAGGGAGCAGGTCGCGGTCGGTCGGAGCCGTGTAGGGCTCTGCAGCCAGTGGGAGGAGCATGCGAAAGATCCTTACTATCAGGGGCATTGACCGTAGCCATATTAATGGCTACAATGTAGCCATTAATAGTTACGGTGTCAAGACGTGACCGGACGTCCCCGGGGGCGCCCGGCCTTGCCGCTGGACCGGATCCTTGCGGCAGCGCTCGAACTCGTCGACGAGCAGGGAGCCGACGCTCTGTCGATGCGTTCCCTGGCGCAGCGCCTGGGATCCGGGACCGCCACGCTGTACCGCCACTTCGCCAACCGATCGGAATTGGTGGCCATGATGGTCGACCGCATGCTCGGTGAAGTCGATTTCGATGCGGACGCGATGGCCACGATGCCCTGGCACCAAGTGTGTACATCGTTCGCGCAGCAGATGTTTGACGTGTTGGGCCGCCACGGCAATGTCGCATCCCTATTGATCGGGCACGTGCCGATGGGACCCAATGCGCTGGCCCGCCGCGAAAAAATCCTGGCGATCCTGCTCGCCAACGGATTTCCGCCGGTGGTCGCCGCCCACGCCTATGCAACACTGTCCCGCTACGTACTCGGCTTCGCGATCCAACTCGCCGGATCGGCCGCGGCTGAACACGATGCCCGGCTAGCGGCGGCTTTCCATGAACTTGATCCGGCCCGCTATCCCGCGACGCTCGCGGTTGCCGACGATCTCCCCGTTCCACTGGAAGAGGAGTTCGCATACGGTTTGCGGCTCATCGTTGCCGGACTCGAGCGATCGCACGGCTGAACGCATCACCGCACGCCAAGATTCCTGAGGTGTTCGATCAAGGTGTCGACTGCGGCCTCCAAGGGTGCGGTTTCCCGGCGGACCTGGCTGAGCAGCAATCCACCCTGTATGCCGGCAAGCATCGCCAGGGCGATGCGGTTGACATCCGTTCCATCGGGAAGCTCGCCTCGCGCGGCAATGGTAAGCAGCCCGTCGTGGATCATGTTCTCCCACTGGGCAAATGACAGGGCGAGCCGAGCGCGCGCCACGGGGTCGGTCTCGGAGAGCTCATTGGCCATCGATCCCAGCGGGCATCCACCCGCGCAGCCGAGACCTCGCACCAGGTCGACCATGATGTCGCGCCAGCGATATAAGTCCTCGATGCTCTCTATGCGGTCGAGGCCGAGATGCTGCACGCCGAGGACCTGATCGGTTTGGAAGTCGATGACCGCGGCCACAAGGTCATTTTTGTCGGCGAAGTAGTGATACATCTGCGAGGTGCTGATCGCCGCCGCCTCCTGGATGTCTTCGATGGTGGTACGCGCGACCCCGCGCTGCAGCATCAATTCCGAGGCCGCGGCAACGATACGTTCGCGGGTTGCGCGGCCCTTCGCCGTCAGCTTGTCGTACGCGACTGGTGCCATCCGCGTTCCTTCCTCGGTGGAGTAGCCACTCCAAAAACTACCCCAAAAATCGGATTTTGGAGTTGACACTCCATTTTTGCTTCGGGAGGCTAACCAAGTACGTTTACTGATCGATGCCGGAAGCTGTTGTGCGCCAACCCGGCACGCTTGCGAAGGACAAACAAACGATTATGGCTATTACTTCCGACACAGCCGACACCAACCACGTAACCATCGCCGACCGGGTCGCCCAACTACGGCAGGGGATGGCGGGTCAACTGCCAGCCCACGTGGCCGACGCTTTCGGCGCCGAGCAGGCGGACCTGCAGGCCAGTGGGGTGCCGGCCGGCGTTGCCGCCCCCGGCGCGACCATGCCCGACGCGCGGCTGCTCGACGTGCACGGCGAGCCCACCACCCTTGCCGGGGCCATCGGCGGACGCAGCGCTGTGATCGTGCTTTACCGCGGTGCGTGGTGCCCATACTGCAACCTGACGCTGCGGGCGTATGAAGAGGATCTCGTCCCGCAGCTGGCCCAGCGGGGCATCGCACTGGTGGCGATCAGCCCGCAAAAACCCGACGGCTCACTGTCGATGCGGGAGAAGAATGGCCTGACCTTCACCGTCCTGTCTGACCCGGGCAATCAGATAGCGGCAGGGTTGGGTGTGCTCACCGCCCCAACCGACGACGCCCGCGCCGCGCAGCGTGTGCTCGGACTGGAGCTGTCCGAGGCCAACGCCGACGGGACCCACGGGATACCAATGCCGACGGTAGCCATCGTTGACGGCACGGGGATCATCCGTTGGATCGATGTGCACCCGGACTACACAACCCGTACCGAGGTTGCCGGCATCCTTGACGCGGTGAGCACCCTTGTCTGAACTCGGGACGCCCTCGATCCGTTCTCAGAGTGTGACACAACGCCTTTCAATGATCGACAAGAGCACCGACCGCTTGGCGCAATCGCTGACCCGCGCGGGACAATTGATCAGCCGCTACGGTTTGGTGGTCGTATTGGCCTGGATCGGGTTCGGCAAGTACGTGAAGATGGAATCCCGCGTGCTCATCGAACACAGCCCGTTCATGAGCTGGATCTATGACGTATTCAGCGTCACCACGGTCGCGCGCGGCCTGGGAACGATGGAAATCGTTGCCGCGCTTCTCATCGCGTTGCGGCCGGTATGGCCGCGCGCATCGGCGGCCGGCAGCGCCCTGGCCGTGCTGCTGTTCGTGGGGACGCTGAGCTTCTTGTTCACCACGCCCGGGGTGGTCGCGAGCCACGCCGGCGGCCTCCCGGTGTTGTCGGCGCTGCCGGGCCAATTCCTGCTCAAGGATCTCGTGTTGATCGGTGTTGCGGTG
>Ga0318529_10000049_pt1 | contig 18838 bp, 25 predicted proteins | sample GRESIP053b4f23_FD_203494 | JGI IMG/M metagenome (GOLD analysis project Ga0318529, IMG submission 203494) | Tropical soil microbial communities from Luquillo Experimental Forest, Puerto Rico - GRE.SIPMG.053b4f23 | ecosystem: Environmental > Terrestrial > Soil > Tropical forest > Bulk soil... | reverse complement strand
ACGACCTTGAACGGATCGAGGAGAAGGGCATGATGGCGGGCGCCAAGCCCGAGCATGTCTCCGACCGCGCCAAGGAACGCCAGCGCCGCGAGATGGGGACGCTCGGCTCCGGCAACCATTATCTCGAAGTCCAGGCGGTCGCGGAAATTTTCGATGCGGCCATCGCCCGGGTCTTCGGGCTGGCGCAGGACGATGTCGTCGTCACCATCCATTGCGGCTCGCGCGGCCTCGGCCACCAGATCGGGACCGAGTTCCTGAAGGAAATGGTCATCACTGCGGAAGCTTCGGGCATTGCGCTTCCCGATCGCGAGCTCGCCTGCGCGCCGATCAATTCCGAGGTTGGCCAACGTTACCTCGGTGCAATGCGCGCTGCGATCAATTGCGCGCTCGCCAACCGTGAGATCCTCGGTCACTATGCGCGGCGTGTCTTCGCGCACTTTTTTCCGAGTTGCGAGCTGCAGCTCTTGTTCGACGTCTCGCACAATACCTGCAAGGTCGAAAGGCACACGGTCGACGGCAAACGGCGAGAGCTGTTCGTTCATCGAAAAGGCGCCACCCGCGCCTTCGGGCCCGGTCACGAAAGCCTGCCTGCGGCGCTCCGTCCCGTCGGTCAGCCGGTGTTGATCGGCGGCAGCATGGGGACGGGCTCGTACATTCTGGTGGGCGAGCCCAGCGCCGAGGACAAAGCGTTCTCTTCTGCGTGCCACGGCGCGGGCCGTGCGTTATCGCGCCACGCCGCCCTCAAGCGCTGGAGCGGGCGTAAGGTCATCGACGAGCTGGCATCGCAAGGGATCCTGATCCGCAGCCCCTCGACCCGCGGCGTTGCCGAGGAGGCGCCTGGGGCCTATAAGGACGTCAGCGCAGTAGTGGCCGCCGCCGAGCATGCCGGCCTGGCCCGAAGGGTCGCCCGGCTGAGACCGGTGATCTGTATCAAGGGATAGCGACAAGCGTAGTCGACGATAAGCGCAGGACCCCGCCCGTTGTCCTCCACCCCGAGTCTCCTTTGGGGCGCTCGGAGTGACCCACGGGTCCTTCCGGGAGGCGGGCGGCAGGCGCTCGCGGAGCGCGCGAAGTGACGATCAGTGGAAATTAGGCCACGCGCGTTATATGCGGACCGGTTTGCGGTACGTGGACATATATGGGAGCGGAATTGCGACCTCGACTAATCTAAGGCGTGTACTCATAAATCGCCCCAGCCGATGTCCTTTTTGGGCCTTCCGTGTCACTTCGCCGCGGGGAGTTGCCTGTTGACCTAAATCAAAATTGCCGATGCGAATGGATAATATCAGAAACGACGAGTGAAGGGGGCGCGAGACGAGTGAAGGGGGCGCGAGACGAGTGAAGGGGGCGCGACATGACCGTAAGACACCTACTTGAACAGAAAGGCCGGACCGTTTGGACCATTCGTCCAGACGCCACAGTGCTCGACGCTGTGGCAAAAATGGCGGAGAAAGATATCGGTTCTTTGGTTGTGATGGACGGCGAAAAAAAGTTGGTCGGCATCATAACCGAGAGACACTATTCGCGGAATGTCGTGCTCAAAGGCAAAACCTCCCCTACCACGCTTGTCGGGGAGATCATGGACACAAACCGAATCCATGTCAGGCCAGAACAATCGGTCGAGCTATGCATGTGCCTCATGCTCGAGAAGCGAGTGCGTCATCTGCCTGTAGTCGAAGACTCAAAGGTGATCGGCATTGTTTCCATCGGCGATTTGCTCAACCATATAATTTCTAAAAAGGAATTCGCTATCGATCAACTTGAGCACTACATTCAAGGCCGGATTTGCTGAGACGTTCGCTTCACTGCGTGTCAAAGCATATCCCGGCGGACAGCCGATGCCTGTTTATCGCGCTAGGCGCTTTTCTTTCATTGGCGAGTAATCCCGTCCTCGCCCAATCGCCAGCAGCGCAGCGAGGTCTGACATTCGTGCGTGTGCATTGCGCGCAATGCCATGCCATCGACAAAGTCAGCGAGAGTCCGCTCGCAATCGCTCCGCCGTTCCGAACTCTTCATCAGAAATTCCCAATCGAAAGCCTGCGCCGCCGCTTCGCGGAGGGAATCATGACCACCCATCCGACAATGCCCCAGTTCCGGCTTGATGCCGATCAGATCTCGGACGTCCTCGCCTATATCCAGACACTCCGGCCCTGATCACGCCGCTCCGTTACAGAAAACCCAGGCTTATGAGCACACGTCCAAGTAGCTTCGCAGCTCAAATAGATTGGTCAGTCATCCTCGTCGGCATCGTAAACGAATGGACCTATCATGCGATCCTCGACCGACTTGACACCGGGCGCGGACCAAGCAGCATTTTCCACTGCATTTCGCTCGTCCCAGCTACCGACCTTTCCCTCAAGGAGCACCTTGTTGCGCTCGCGCACAGTGACCCGAATTGCGCTAGCTTCGATTTCGGCATGCCGCTTCAGCGCTTCCTCGATTTTCCGCTTTACGTCCTCGGCCTGAACGCTCGGCTTGATTTCGATAGTGTTGGTCACGCCACGGACACCGGACAACTTTCGAACATCCTCCTCAGCCTGCTTCTTCTGATAGTGCCAATCGACATTGCCAGTTAGTGTCACCCAGCCGTTGTGAACCATGACCTGGATTGAATCGCTTGGAACCATCATGTCCCACCCAAGAATGTCGATCGCGCGCTGAGCGATCTCGTCGTCAGATGTCTTCTTGTCCAATGGATACCGAACTTCGATCTCCTCTGCGATAGCGCGTACGCCCTTAACTCGGCGAACCGCTGCTATCGCGGCCTGCTTTTCAGCATAGCTGGCAACGTGGCCTGTTAGAGTAACGACTCCCTTATCGACTGCGACGCCAATATGCGCCGCATCGACGCTTGGCTCGTATTCGAGCTCATCGACAACATCTTGCCGAAGTTGCAGTTCGCTCATGGTCACCTCTTAATGCCTTCCGCAAAGAGACCTTTGACATGGATCAAATCCAATGGAGACATCGTTCGGCGCCATCAGCTGCATTGGAGCGAGGGGAGCGTATCCTCTTGCACAATATTTCGTAACGGATGTCCCGGATAAGTGACGATCTGCGAGTTTTGGTATGTAGTTTTTGCTAAGCCAGTCGCTCGGCCGCAAGCCAATGCGCGTGACCATGCGGTACGAGAAATATCTCGGTTTCCCAAATCGGCCCGCGAACGCTCCCAATGGAAACGATCGTCAATCGCGCGGGCCGGTTGGGGGACGAACGGATCAGCGCCTAGCCTTGGCACTTTGCGAACGGCGATTCGGCAGGACGTCGCCACCATGGTGGAGGCGGTCAAAACCGGCGGTCCAGTGGAGGGCGGTCTGGTCAGCGGACGCCTCTACACCCTCAAAGGGGCCGATACGCCTGAATCTTCGGATACCGCCGAGGCCGCGGAGATCGCCAATCTAACGGAACTCTCCGACGGCGACAGCGTGCATCGGCTGGTCACGGACCTGCGCAAGGCGGCCGCCGCCGGCGGCAGCCAGACATGATTTTGATCTAGGACAAATACAGATAGTTTTCGCCCGTTAAACGTCACGAGTATCCCAACCGAACAGGAGGACCTGGGCATGGCTGAAGCTGCAAGCAAGGTACCTCCGGGCATGCACGACGCCCATAAGCAGGACTACCTTGCCCAAGCCGAGCGACACATCGCGATCGCTCAGGATCGTATTGCTTGGCAGAAAAGGATCATCGACGAGCTAGCTCAGGCCGGACAGGAGACGGATTGCGCCGTCTCGATGCTTCATGCTCTCGAGACGTGCTTGCACGCCTTTGAGCAGCATCGCGAGACGATCTTCGAGCGGTGCAAGACGTAATAGACACAAGCGGGACCCGGGCCGCTTGTCCTCCACCCTGGAGTCTCCTCGGGGCGCTCGGAATGACGGCCACGGGGTCCTCGTACGGCCGACTATCTTCTCGGCACGCCGCTGCTGGGAGACTTCCTCGAGGAAGGCCTCTCGCTCCTCGGCCGGTCCTGCGCAGAGTTCGAGATTGATCGCGTTCGTTGTGAGCACGGGCCGCCTCCTCGCGCACCGTCGGCCAGTCGCTGGCGGAATAGTCATCCCGCCCCAGCCAGGTGAGCGCAACGAGATCGATTTGCTCATCTTCGGACAAAGAATTGATGAGGGACGTCACTTTGCTCCTTCCTTCATTGAACTAAAGCATAGGTCCGCGGGGCCAGAGCCGAATTGAGAAGATCAAATCCACTTCGCCGATCAGAGGCGACATGAGCGCCGGCCTCGAAAGCCTCGACCACACCGTTCAACTTACCCACATCTGGATCAACGACTTGGATGATCGGCTTGGCTGGAATAACAAGCCGCGATCCTATCGCCTGCTCAAGGCCGTCCTCCACGCCCTACGCGACCGGTTGCAGCTCCATGAGGCCGCGGATCTCGCAGCACAACTGCCGACTTTGCTGCGCGGCGCCTATTATGAGCAATGGCGGCCGGCTGCGACCCCGGTCAAGCGCCGGTCGAAGGCCGATTTCCTGGCGAACGTCGAAGATTCGTTCAGGGCAGACCCGCTTGTACAACCGTCTCAAGCAGTGATCGCGGTGTTCGAATTGCTTTCAAAGAAGATTAGCCGCGGCGAGATCGACGACGTGCGTCGCGCCCTCCCGCAAGAGCTGAGAAGCCTCTGGCCGGAACCATACGTTCAAGCCGGCATGGTGCGATCGTGATTACTGTTTGCACGTCGGACTTTTATAATTTGTCTCAGATATCAGCGAGCCTCACAAAGAAATTTGCCATCGACACGACGCCCTTAAATCAATCCGAGCCAGCCTATTCTTCTCCTCCGGCTATTCGGCTCGCTGGTCCTCCGGGCGTGGAGTTTTGATGACGAACTGCGATCTGCAGGTCATGTCCAACCTCCTCTCGGACGGGTGATCAAATTGTCGTTAACGACGGAAACGCCTGGGGTGGATTCGGCGGCCACCCGAATTGCCTTCCTCTCTGCGTCCGACCTCGTGATACCCCAAAGGTCGACGACACCTCCGTTCACTGTGACGTTCAGCAGCAAGGTGTGTGCCCAGGTCTGCCCCTTCAGATGGGCGAGCAGCTTGTCGCGAATGGTGGTATCGGAGAGCGGGATTTCCAGTCCTTTGCGGGTGCTGGCCACCGCCTGAATGAGGTTGGCCCGGCTCACGATGCCGACGAGCTGGCCGTTCTTTACGATCGGCACCCGTTTGATGGAGTTCTTCTCCAGTAAGGCGGCAATCTCATGGAGCGGCGTGTCAGCAGTCGCGGTAATCACATCGCGCGTCATGACGTCCGCCACTTTACGGCCATGGGCTTTGACGTACTCGGCGGCGAGTATCTCCTCCGCGGTCAATGCCTGCAGCCACCAAGAACGATGCCGCTCGGTTCCAGCTTCCGCGCGATGCATCAGATCGCCTTCGCTGACGATCCCAACCAGCTTGCCCTGATCATCTACAACGGGGGCGGCGCTGATTCGGCGCTCCAGAAACGTTTTGGCAACTTCCCTTACCGAAGAATAGGGCTTCACGGTAATCACGGGGGAGACCATCACATCGTGCGCTTTCATAGGCGAACCCCCTTTTCAACTAAAACGTCATTTCCCTGGAAACCGTGCCGGCAGGTAGGTTGAATGATCCATAATCATACGTGGCCTCGAATAGACGATTTTGATCTAGATTAAATTTCCGCTCGAGCTTTAACCAATGTGAAAGTCTGGCCGTTTGACGTCATCGGAAATGCCCGTTTCGGGCCAGATTCGCCCAGGCAACACGCCTATCAATGTCCGCAACACTACCCTCAATACCGACCGGTCCGATCAGCACATCATTGCGCCAGATCAAATTCCCTTCCAGTCCGCGCGCTAGTCTTATCAATTGGTTGTGTTGACGAAGGGACCGGCGGACACGACACTTTGATATCTCCATGAAAGCGGAACGACGACGCCTCGAGTTGACCAAGCTCTTCGACGAGAGCGAAAATTAGCGCTCGCGTCGAGGAGCTCGCGCGCGCGGCCGCACCCTGCCTCCCGGGCAACTTCGTGGTTGTGGGTTTACTGGTGGGCAGTTTCGTTTTTGTTGCCGACTTGGTACGCGCGTTTTACCGCATCGGCTGCAATCCGAGCGTCGAATTCATGCGGCTTAACAGCTACGGGATCGGGCGAGAGAGTTCAGGCAATGTGCGTCTGATCGGCGAGTTCGAGCTCGATCTGTCCGGACGAGCTGTGCTGCTCGTCGATGATATCGTTGATACTGGGCGGACCCTTCTTTATGCGCGCGACCTCCTCCGAGAAAAGCAGGCATCGAGCATCCTCACATGCGCGCTGGTGGACAAGCCGATCCCGATGCGTCGCATCCGCTCTGGCTCCTGCGCGCGTGCCGCCGGCGGTCAAGCCGCTGCCGCGCCGCCGAGCGTGACTAAGAGTTTTCGTCGTCGGACGTAGCTTGCCGTGTGACCTCCCGTCTGGGGGTCATTAATGCAATGGAGGGATGATACCACGCTTCCATCGCGCGGTCAGTGACCAAGACCGATAGGTAAGTCGCGTGAACGAAGCAAACGATGGCGTACCAACTGAAGCCTCCGCCGGATGCCACGGTACGTGCAATTTGATCCACATCAATTCCTGCGCAAACAAGCAGGGCTATTTTTTTAAGGTACTGGAGGGTTAGCATGGGTGTGTTTTTGTCGGCCGTGGCGGTTGCCATTTTGATTGCAATTGGAGCGATGTTCGTGCTCGATCGTGACCTGCAGTACCGATCCGACGAATTGTTCACGTCTCCGACCAGTGTCCGTCTCCCAAGCCATGGGACCCACAATCTGGTTGGCAAGGATTGGTATTCGGCGAAAGAGCATGGCTGGGGAGCTGAAAGCTTTCCAACTTCAAACTCACCAAGTGCCTTGACGCACTGACAAGTTCTAGCCAAAGCGCGAGGATCGCCGACCGGAAATCAATGAGACCGCCATCGCATCGCGGGACACACCAATTGTCGCTGGACGACCACTCCGGCCGTCATGAAGGTAGTTTTCTTAGGTCGCCGGCGGGACTGGCTCTGCTGGGCTTCCTCATCGTTGCCGGCGCGCTGCTGTTCACCGAGCATCGCACCCATGTCCTGGGCGTACTCCTTTATGTGCCTCTCCTCCTTTGCCCACTCATGCACTTCTTCATGCATGGGCACGGTGGCCACGGAAGCCATGGGCAAGAGGAGGGCGAAGGAGGAGCATCATGAACATGGATACTCCCGCCTATGGCCTCTGGAGCCTGGTGATCGTCAACTCAGTCGTCTTCATTCTATTCGGCTACAGCTTCTTTAAGCCGCGGACGCCCCGCGACTGGCGGTCATTCGGCGCGTTCAGCGCGTTTCTGGTGGCGCTGTTCGCCGAGATGTATGGCTTTCCGCTGAGCATCTATTTCCTCTCAGGTTGGCTTCAGTCCCGATATCCCGGCGTGGATTGGTTCTCACACGACGCCGGACATCTGCTCGAGATGATGTTCGGCTGGAAGTCGAACCCACACTTTGGGCCGTTTCATATTCTGAGTTTCGTGCTGATCGGTGCCGGTTTCGTCCTGATTGCCGCCGCCTGGCGCGTGCTATTCGCTGCCCAGCAAAGTCATGTCCTCGCGACCAGCGGACCATACAGCTACATCTGCCACCCGCAATATGTCGGCTTTATCCTGGTGATGCTCGGCTTTCTCCTGCAGTGGCCGACGCTGCTGACGCTTGCGATGTTCCCCGTGCTGGTGTGGATGTATGTGCGACTAGCCAGCCAAGAGGAACGCGAGGTCCGAGCGGAATTTGGCAAAGACTACGATCGCTATGCGGCAACAACGCCCGCTTGGTTTCCGCGGCTCGGTGCTGCCGACACCACGACTTCGTCGCGAGCGGGAGGTCCAGGCGGCAGCTGCAAGGACACGGCCAGTCTTCCAGCAGCCGGAAGCGCGTTGAAAACCCAAGCGTCGCGACCAATTTTGTTGGCTGTAAAAGGAGGGATGCGATGAACACACAGACCACGCAGAATAATCCCTTCAACATTGTTGCGCTGGGGTGGGGGCTTTCAGCAGCACTGGTCGTCCTATTCGTGATCTGCCTGGCGGTCGCGCTCGTTTTGCCAGATTGGCAGGCCTCGCACGGGTGGATCGGCCTGTTCTCTGTCGCGCCAATGACATCGGTTCGGGTTTGGATCGACGGCATTGTCTTTAGCATCGTCTTCGGCTGGGTTACTGCAGTCGTTCTCGGCCTGGTCTACAACTATCTCGTCCGACGCTGAGGAGGTTGAAATGCACAAGCGCGTTCTGATGTTCACGACATCTGCTCTGATTCTAGCGTATGGCGCTTTCAATGCGATTGCACAGGACCGAATGACACCGCAACCAGATCAGCAACATACGGAACACCACCCTACGGGCCAAGAAAGCGCGGGCACGAGCGGACAAGCGGGTATGACGGACTGCGGCATGATGGGGCAAGGGGGAATGGGTCCGGGCATGATGGGGCGAGGTGGGATGATGGGTCCGGGCATGATGGGGATGATGGGTCGCGGCATGGCGGGAAGTGTGATGGGTCCTCCAATCATGATGCGGATGATCTTTAGTTTGATGGACAGCGATGGTGACGGGACCATCTCATTGCAGGAGTTTCAGGCGGCTCACGAACGGATTTTCAAGGGCATGGATAGCAACAAAGATGGTCGGCTCACTCAGGAGGAGATGCAAGCGTTCATGCAGGGGACCAGGAGATCGGTCCTGCCGCAATAGGTCGTCGGGTTGTCGCGCTGAGGCGGCATATGTTCGGGCACAGGAACCAAGAGAGGCGCTGCGCCGTGCCGCTCTTGCCGGCATGCATCACCCGAGATGTGTTAATGATCCTAATTTGCTCACAGCAATTGGCGGCGATGAGGGCATAGGTTCCGAGAAATAGAAGGTAATGAGCACCACCTTAACCGACCGCTTCGATCGCGCTCTCCTCTACGCAACTCACGTTCACGGGGGACAGGTGCGTAAAGGAACCAGCACCCCTTACGTCGCCCATCTGCTGGCCGTCGCTGCGACGGTTCTAGAATACGGCGGCGACGAAGACCTCGCCATTGCGGCACTTCTGCACGATAGCGTTGAAGATCAGGGCGGCAAGGCGAGACTGGATGATGTTCGCAACCGGTTCGGCGAGCACGTGGCGTGGATCGTGGAAGCCTGCTCGGATAGTCTCGCCGATACGGGAAAAGGGGAGCGCAAGGCAGATTGGCGAGAACGAAAGGAAGCTTATCTCGCGCACCTGCGGACGGCAGACGAGGATATTTTATGGGTATCGCTCGCCGACAAGGTTCACAATGCGCGCACCATCCTTCGTGATCTGCGAAAACCGGATATCGGGGAAAAAGTCTGGGCACGCTTCAACGTGTCTACGAAGCAAACGCTATGGTACTATCACAGCCTCGCCGAAATATTCTGCGAAAGGCTGTCTAATCAATTGTCTGACGAGTTACGCGAAATCGTTGAGGTAGTGGAGGCAGAAGTGGCCAAAGCTCGTGTCGGGCGAACGTCTCGAACGTAGGGGCTCGAGCGGCTAGTGGGCGGCGATCTGCATGAAACCGAGCGTCATCGTCTGGGACCTGGAGACCGTGCCCGACCTCGTCGGGTTCGCAGTCGCCAACGATCTCGTCGGTAAGCCGGACGCGGACATTCGTGAGGTGCTCGGCAACAGGTTTCCGAAGCACATCTACCACACGATTGTCTGCATCGGCGCGCTCGTCGCTCATCGCGAGAACGACCACTGGGCAGTGGACGCGCTCGGTGCACCCCACGTCGGTGAGCAAACTGAAAAGCAGCTAATTGCCTCTTTCTGCGACAAGATCGCGCAGCTGAAGCCGCAGCTCGTGACGTTCAACGGCAATAGCTTCGATCTTCCCGTCCTGCGCTATCGCGCCATGATTCATGGCGTTTCAGCGCCAGGAATGGCCGCTCGGCTCTACTTCAACCGATACACTGAGGACGCAGTCGACTTGTGCGACATCCTCTCCTCATTCGCTCCTCACACCAAGGCCTCGCTGAACGAGCTCAGCAAGATCATGGGCCTGCCGGGCAAGCCCGAGGGCATCGACGGGAGCGAGGTTGAGCGATACTTCCTTGAGGGGAGGATCAAGGAGATCGCCAAATACTGCGGGACGGACGTTGTCAACACCTATCGCGTCTGGCTGAGGTATGAGTTATTTCACGGCCGCCTGAGCGAGAGCGAGCATCAGGCGAGCGAGCGCTGCGTCGCAGATTTCATCGGGGCTCGTGTTAACACAGCGCCTCACTTTCACCAAGCGCCTGAAGTTGTACGACCCGAAGTCCGTGTTGCGGAAGTGGAAGGCCTACATCGAGCCTCCGCCCCAGCGGGCGAGGTAACGTCAATCGACACGTGGGTTGCCGATTTATTGGACAAGCCAGAGAACAAGCGCGCCGCGTCGCTTTATGAGTTGCTCCTGCGTCTGAATTTAAACATGTCGCATCTCGATGAGGCACGCGAGGCTTACGTCCGCAGGCTAGGTCTGCGTTAGCGCCCTCCTTTATCGGGGGATGCGCCATGTCCGCTCTGCGGCCGTTCCGCGTCAGCCCGGTGACCTAATGCGAGAGCAACGTCCAGGTAAAGGGGTGGGTCAGCACGCGCTTGGTCGCTCCCCCGAGAATGAATTCCCGCAGCTTGGAATGGCCATAGGCGCCCATCACCACCAAGTCGATGCTGCGCTCAACCGCAAACGCTTCAAGAACATCGCCAATAGCCCGGCCGTTGGCCTGGACCTTGTCGAACGTCACCTCCACGCCATGCCCAGCCAGGTGCTTGCACAACTCTGCCCCCGACCCGGGCTTGCGCAGATTTTTCTCGTCGACGACGGTAACGACATGAACATGCTTTGCTCCCCGCAACATGGGCAGCGCATCGGCGACGGCTCTCGTCGCAGGGCGGCTATGATCCCAAGCAACGGCCACCCTGTTAAAAGACGAAGACAGTTGTCGGGTTGCGGCTTCGGGCAAAAGCAATACTGGCCGGCCGGACTCGAAGATGAGTGCCTCGACGAGAGATTGCTGGCCCTGGTCTTCTGCCTTGATGGGAAAGACGGACAGATCTCGTAGCTTCGCATGATCGACGAGGATCGCAGCTACTTCGATGGGAGAACAATGTTCGACCGCGTGCTCATGCGTGGCCCCCGTGCGGGCCGTACCTTGGCGTGCGCAGATATCATCGAACGTCGCAATGAGGTCGCGTGCATTGGAGGCACTTTTCTTGCGTTCAGCCGCGAATATGCCGCTGATATGGACGGGATGTGCGTAAAGGCCCACGGGCGAGCGGATGTCTAACTCGAATGTCACGCCCACGATATGAGCGCCGAGGCCGGCAGTTAAGGTCACGGCTCTTTCGATGCTGTCGACTGCTGTCGCCGTGGGATAGCTGAGCATCGGAAAGAGAATGTCCCGGATCGTCATCGGAGTGCTCCTAATGGTGAGGCAAGCGCTGCACTCAGAGATGCTCCGATCTCATTTCCTAACCGTGAGAGCATAGAGGTACGCAAGGATTGCATGCACATCCTCATCGGAAAAGTCGATCTGCGGCATCTCCTTGTGTCTAGAACCTATCTCAAAATTGCCGACTGCTGTCGATCCGGTATAAATGACGAATGATTCGGCTCACGGACGAGCAGTGGGAACGCATGCGGGATCATTTTCCGGAGGAGCATATTGCCGATGGGCGTCCTGGGCGCAAACCGACTCCGACGCGATGTGTGCTTGAAGCGGTACTGTGGATTCTCAACACAGGCGCGCAATGGCACATGCTGCCGCAGAGCTACCCAAACTACAAAACTGTGCATCGGCGCTTTCAGACTTGGTGCCGCGATGAGGTTTTGCGTCGCGTGCTGACGGATGTTGCCAACGAGCTTCGCGATAGAGGTGCACTGAACGAAGAAGAATGCTTCATTGACGCGACCTTTGTTATGGCCAAGGGTGGCGGATTGGAAATCGGCGCTACGAAGCGTGGGAAAGGCATGAAAATCATGGCGATTGTGGATCGCCATGGATTGCCGCTCTCGGTCAGCACGCACGCGGCGAACCATCACGAAGTGCGTTTGGTGCAGCTATGTTTCGACTTCTACATGATCGAGGCCAAGCCGGAAAACTTGATCGGCGATCGTGCCTATGACAGCGATCCGCTGGATGCGAAACTGCGAAAGGACGGCATCGAGATGATCGCGCCGCATCGGAGCAACCGAAGCAAGCCGCCCACGCAAGATCGGCGAAGGTTAAGCCGCTACATGCGACGCTGGCTCGTTGAGCGCTTCTTCGCCTGGATTCAATGGCAGCGCCGGATCCTCATTCGCTGGGAGTACCACGCCCACAATTTCCTCGGCTTTGTCCAACTTGCATGTCTCGTGATCCTCTTCAAACGGTTTTGAGATAGGTTCTAGAGACCTTGCCCTCGGAGAGTTCCGCCTGCAGCTCTCGTGGATTAAACCGGGCGTAGATATCGCGCATTGCTGGGGCTTTGTTGAGCGGGCTCTCGCCAACGGCTTCGATGGCATGACAGCGTCCGCATTTTTCTTGAAAGATGACCTTGCCTCGTGTTTCTAGGGAGCGGGCTAAAGGCGTAGGCTAGGAACGCGAGATACATCGGAGCCCTGCGCACTCGTTCACAACTGGGTGTGTCTCGCGAATTGCTGATGTTCTCGGGATAAGAGCCTCGCGTTGTCGCATGAGCAGCGAAGCGTAGGCCGAGGGCAGCCGGCAACCCGGGCTGCGCACCTTTTACTCGTCGTAGAGGCGGTCGCCGTGGGACTTTCCGCCCTCCAGGCAATGCAGGTGACGAGATTAGGCACAAATCGCCTCATGTCCCGCTACCGGCCCGTGAAGGTCCGCGCCGCCTTACTCTTTCACGCCCATCAATTTTCGCCTATAGCTCCTTCAATCTGACGGGGGAATTGTCCCGCCGTGGTCGCTGTTGTATGGTTTCAGTCCCACCTGCGCTGCCGCCAGCCGCCGGTAGAGATTGCGCCGACGAACGAGCGGCCACCACTCGTACAGGAATATTTCGATCGGCCTCCAGTTCGCGACCCATCCGAAGATCAGCAGGCTCTCCGCAATCAGCCCGGCGACCGGCTGCGGCGCAATCCTGACCACGACGGTCTGGCCGATGATGACGGAGAACGAGAGCACGGCGACGCCGATGGCGAGTGCCCAGCGGCCGACCCGAAACAACTCCTTGAGATCCAGCCCGATGATGCGGGCGCGATAGCCGAAATAGCCGGTGATCGCCGCACTGATCTCGCGCGCTTCCGGAAGCGACGCCTGTGCCTCCGGCAGATGCACGACGATCCGCAGCGGCCGATCCCGAGGCAGCTCTCTTGCCCAGCTGACAATGAATTCCTCCGCCTCCTTGTCGAGATCCCGCTCGCGAAACGGAAACGGATCCAGGGTGTGAAAGAGCTGGGAGACATCCTCGACCCGTAGTTCGATGGAATGTCCGGTTGCCGCTAATTGGTCAGGCATGTGTGCGTCCAATGTTCAATTCGCCGTCATGAGGGTGGGTCCCATACCTTCAGAGTCGTGTCCGTTGAACCGGTCATGTAATAACGAGGATATGGCATATCGCTCGGATAGAGCTCAGCTATGCCGCGACACATCTGGCGCAGGAGCAAAGATCTTCGACGCCGCCTATATGAGATCCTGAAGCACGGCACGATCGGAGATCGGACGGGTCTCATCGTCGGCCGACTCATCGTCGCTCTGATCATCACGAACCTCGTCACTATGACGCTCGATTCGGTGCCTGCGTTGGAGGCGCAATATGGGCCGCTATTCCTTGCGATCGAACTGCTATCGCTCGTCGTTTTCACCATCGAGTACGGGCTACGGGTTTGGGTGGCGGCCGAGCACGCGCCGCACCGGCATTCGAGCGAACGCAAGGCCCGATGGGAATTTGTGTCGAGCCCGCTCGGCGTGATTGATCTTCTCGCGGTTCTGCCGTTTTGGTTCGCATTGGTCTTGCCGGCTGACCTGCGGGTCGTATTGGTGTTTCGAATGGTGCGGTTTCTCAAGTTGGCGCGCTACTCACCAGCCATGCGCTCGCTGCTCGACGCTCTCTACAGCGGGCGCCGTGCGTTGTTCGGAGGCTTCGTGATTTTACTGGGTGCGACGCTGCTCGCTGCTAGCATCATGCACGTGGTCGAAGGTCATGCACAGCCCGACAAGTTGGGCACGATTCCCGATGCGATGTGGTGGGCCATCGTCACGCTGGGCACGATCGGCTACGGCGACGTACCGTGCTGGGACGCATCGTCGCATCGGTCACGATCTTCGTCGGATTGATCATGGTCGCATTGCCGATCGGCATCGTCGCTACAGCCTTCGCAACCCCCTACCGATGACAATAGAAACGATCGCGAGAAGCACGCTGCAGCCGCTGACGAGGTATCTCAGAGCCCGACGCGAGTAGAACCTCGTCCTAGAAAGGCTTTTCGAGAAAGTCGACGGCCCCAGTCTCATCGCTTTCCACGGCGAGCGGATATCCCCGTGAGCCGTGATGACGATGACCGGCACAGCAAGCTTGAGCCCGGCAAACAGGTAGAACACCGCTGAGCTCGGGCATTCTCACATCGGTAATGATGCAGCCTGTCTGGACCGTGGGCGCAATCTCTAAGGAACACGACGGCGGATTCGCAGGTCCGCACCTCAATACCGGCCTAGCCTCAGCTGGAAAGCGAGCGCCTGGCGCACCGCCTCGTCGTCGCCGATCACGTGGACGATGGACTTGTCAGGCGGCATCGCTGGAATCCTCCCCGGTCGCGGCCCGCAGCGTGAAGCGAAAGATCGTTCCACCGCCGGGATTGGGCTCCACCATGATCTGTCCACCGTGGGCCTCGACAATGGTGCGGCAGATCGACAAGCCGACACCCATTCCCTGGCGCTTGTTGGTGACAAAGGGTTGGAAGAGCTGCGACATCAGTTCCGGCGCGATCCCGGGTCCGGTGTCGCTCACGCTGACGACGATCATGTCGTCGTCGCCGGCTGCCGTGGAGATAACAAGCTCGCGACTTTGCGAGGCTTTCATGGCCTCGACGGCATTGCGCAACAAGTTCAGCAACACCTGCTGGATCTGCACCTTGTCGACCAAAACGAGATCGACGGTCGGGTCGAATTGAAACCGGACACGCACGCCCTGATCCTTGGTTCCGACCAGCGCCAAGGCGCTGGCCTCCTCAATGAGTTTCCTGACGCCTTCCACCCGACGCTCGCTGTCGCCACGCCCCACGAATTCGCGCAAGCGACGGATAATCTGTCCCGCGCGCAAAGCTTGATCGCCCGCCTTGTCCATGGCATCGCGCAGCAAGCTCGAGCGCTCCTCGGCACCACTTTCGAGCAAGCGCCGCGAGCCCTTCATGTAGCCCACGATGGCCAATAACGGCTGGTTGAGTTCATGGGCCAGCGCGGATGCCATCTGGCCCATCGCCGTCAATCGGGACACATGAATGAGCTCGGCTTGAAGCTCCTGCAGCCTCGCCTCTGACTGCTGACGCTGCGTGATGTCGCGAATAAAGCCAGTGAAAAAGTGACGGTCGCTGGATCGCATTTCTCCGACAGCGATCTCCATCGGGAAGGTCGAGCCGTCCTTGCGCTCGCCGACCACGACGCGGCCGATTCCGATGATTCGCCGTTCTCCGGTCCGCAGATATCGCCTCAGGTACTCATCGTGATTCTCCCGGTACGGCGACGGCATCAACATCTTGACGTTTTTTCCAATCACTTCCGCCGCGCTATAGCCGAATAGCCGCTCCGCCGCCGGGCTGAACGATTGCACGATTCCGCCCTCGTCGATCACGATCATCGCCTCCGGCACGGTATTGAGGATCGACGCGAGATGAGCCTCGCGCGCAAGCGCGTCCCGCGTACTGGTGGCGGCTCGAATACGGTTGCGTTGCAGCTGCTCTCCGCTCCAGGCGATGCCCGCTCCGATCAGCGTGAACAAGGCGGCATCGACGATCTCCGACGCCGAAACGCCGGGAGACATCGTGATGACGAAGAAGCCGAGCACAACGCTGAGGGCGGTTGCCAGCAGTCCCGGTCCCAGCCCGCCTAGGCCTCCAGCAACCAAAACTGCGGGCACGAACAACAGGTAGGGGGAGGCATCTCCCAGGATCGGCGTGAGCGCGAGTCTGGCCAAGAACGCGATCGCCACGGCAACGGGCGCAAGCGCATAGCGAAGCGCCTCCTGCCGGACAAAAAGCCAATGTTTGAAGGTGCTTAGGTTGCCCTGCGGGCTCGATTTGGCGGCCAAATCCGTGACGAATGTCTTCATCGAGAGCCTGCGGCCTGTCCCTGCCTCCGGGCTAGCCCGGAGGGATTTTATCGGAATTTTCGCCTCCTCGCGCAGCGGTTACCAATGGCCTCATCAATGGAGGTCATGGGCGATGCTGACGCAGACCGCAATGCGGAATGTTTCCCAGAGGCAGCCGGCGACGCAACCTCGTCGCGCGCCAGTCCCGCGTGCCACCATGCAGGCCGGCACGATCGAGCTCATGGGCGCGTGCATGTCGTTTGCCGCCAATGCCGAGATCTACGGGGAGAACGAGCCCGCCGATTACCTCTACAAGGTCGTCAGTGGGACGGTGCGCACCTACAAGGTCCTGGTGGACGGCCGCCGCCAGATCGGAGCCTTCCATCTGCCCGGCGACATTTTCGGTTTCGAGACGGGAGACGAGCACACGCTTTCTGCCGAAGCGATCACCGACTGCAAGATTATCGTGATCAAACGCAGCACGGTGATGGCGCTTGCGGCAAGGGACAATGATGTGGCACGCCAAATGTGGGAGCTGACCGCCTGCGAACTCCGACGTGTGCAAGAGCATTCGCTGGTTCTGATCAAGAGCGCGGAGGAGCGGGTCGCGGGCTTTCTGTTGGAAATGGCGGACCGCGTGCCCAACGGCGGGGCAGTCGAGCTTCCGATGTCGCGACAGGACATCGCCGATTATCTGGGGCTCACCATCGAAACCGTTTCGCGCACGCTCACGCATTTGGAAAGCGAGGCGGCGATCGAGGTGCCAAAGCGGCGCCGTATCCTGCTGCGTAACCGCTCTGCACTACGTCGGCTCAACGCATGAGGCGCTGAGAATTTGGAAGCGGCCAACGGCATTCTGCTCGTTCCAAAACTCTATGTTGCGGGCGCCCCCCTCAATCTGAAATTTGGCTCGAAAGGTCCGATCAGATCGAGCCAATCTTCCATCAGGCGTGTCATCAAGCATCGATTGCGGACGGTCTCTTTCGCCTTCTGTCCCAGACGAGACGCCAGCGCTCGGTTCTGAAGCAACGTCACAATCCGCTCGGCCGCTTGTTCAATATTATCCACCAAGAAGCCATTCACGCCGTCTTCGATCTGGGTCTTGATTCCACCAGCCCTGCTACCGACGACCGGCGTTCCTTTCCACATGGCCTCGGTGACGGTGAGGCCGAAACCTTCCCGAATCGACTTCTGCAGAACCACGGCCGCCCTACGCTGCAGGGCGTTAACGAGCGCCGAATCCTGCACGGACAGAATGCGAATCCGCTCGTCGGCACATCGACACAGTGAGGCAAATACGTCCTGACTTCCGGGTCGTCCGTTGCGACATTGCGGACCAGCACCAGCGTGCAGTCCAAGTGCTTGCGTACCGATCTGAAGACGTCGATCACGCCTTGCGGGTCTTTCCATTTGTCAAAGCGTGACACCTGCACCACGAGAGGAAGGTCGCATGGGATATTATAGTGTGCCAAGCGGTCACCGATCTCATCATCAGACACGACCCTCGCTCGTCGTGAGGTCCCGTCCTTGATCAAAATCAAATTGAAAGTGGGTATCCGGGCGGGCCAGTTGGGTGCTGTCCACCTTGCATCCTCTTGCGTGCGCTTGTTCGATCAATGCCGATTCAAGTGTGATTAGCGCAGCTCGATTTTCCCGACAGCGACGATCCGGGCGTCCCCCTTTTTGATCTATGTCAACGCGGTTGGCTTGGTTAAAGCGCTCATTTTCAATACACAAAAGAGGAGAGGCGTCATGGATGACAAGCTGGTACGAGATGACGTGCTCGAGGAACTCGACTTCGACCCGAGCATTGATGCGACAAACATCGGAGTTGCCGTGGATGAGGGCGTAGTGACCTTGAGTGGACACGTGTCGAGCTACGCGGAAAAAATCGCTGCCGAATGTGCAGCCCGACGAGTCAAAGGCGTGCGCGCCATTGCGCAAGAGATCGAGGTTCGCCACCCGGGCGAAAAGGAAACAGCAGACGACGAAATCGCCAAACGCGTGCTCACCGTGCTCAGGTGGGACGCCATGATTCCGCAGGAGGCGGTCAAGGTCACCGTGCAAAAGGGATGGGTGACCCTGAGGGGCGAGGTCAACTGGCAGTATCAGAAGAAGGCGGCCGAGGATGCCATTCGGAAATTGTTCGGTATCACTGGTGTCGGCAACTGCATCTCGATCAAGCCGCAGACGATTCATCCATCTGACATCAAGAAGAAGATCGAGGATGCCCTGGCTCGGCATGCGCACCTTGAGGCTGAGGCGATTCGGGTTGATGTTCGGGATGGCAACAAGGTTTCGCTCGAAGGAAAGGTCGATAGTTGGGAGGAACGCGAGGCCGCTGAGAGGGCAGCCTGGTCCGTCGCTGGGGTTCAATCAGTCGACGACCGTCTGACGATCGTGCGGTGATTGGCGATGTCGTCGCGGATTTGCCAACGGTGGCTCCGCAGTGCCGAGCTGTAGGCTGCACCCTTCGATGCCGAACTTGCCTTCAGGCGAGGAACGTTGCCGATGAGGATCGCTCAGATCGCTCCACTTTACGAACGCGTGCCGCCGCAGTTCTAC
>Ga0318529_10000045_pt1 | contig 19173 bp, 10 predicted proteins | sample GRESIP053b4f23_FD_203494 | JGI IMG/M metagenome (GOLD analysis project Ga0318529, IMG submission 203494) | Tropical soil microbial communities from Luquillo Experimental Forest, Puerto Rico - GRE.SIPMG.053b4f23 | ecosystem: Environmental > Terrestrial > Soil > Tropical forest > Bulk soil... | reverse complement strand
GGCGCGATGGTTTCGATGCTGTGGAATCTGCCCGCCGATCCGCGTGACGCGCAGCTGCCGCTGCGGTTCATCTCCGCGGCACCCATCGACGCGAGCTCCTACCGTGACATCGAAAAGCGTTACGGCTGTGGAATCGTCACGATGTATGGGATGACCGAGGCGTTTCCGATCGCCGTCAAGGGCGTGGGCGACGAGGGGGTTCCCGGGACATCGGGCCGGCCGAATCCCAATTTCGACGTGCGCATCGTCGACGAGGCGGGCAACCCGCTGCCCGCCGGCACCGTCGGAGAGATCGTGTGCCGGGCAAGGCAGCCGCATGTGATGAGCGAAGGTTACGTAGCTCGGGGTCTGGAGGTGGACCCGCACCCGGAGTGGTTCCGCACCGGCGACCTCGGCCGACTCGACGCCGATCAGAACCTCACATATGTCGACCGCATCAAAGATTCGCTGCGCAGGCGCGGCGAAAATGTCTCCTCGGTCGAAGTCGAAACCGTCGTCATGAGCCACCCCGCGGTGGCCGAAGCCGCGGCGCTCGCAGTGCCCAGTGATTTGGGTGAGGACGACATCCTGGTGGTCGTGACGTTGCGCCCCGAGGCCGCACTGGATTGCGCGCAGTTGCTCGACTTCTGCGCGGCCCGGATGCCGTACTTCTGTGTGCCGCGATACATCGAGTCGGTCAGTGAACTCCCAAAGAATGTTATTGGGCGAATACGTAAAGACTTATTGCGAAGCCGGGGGTTAACCGCGGGCGCATGGGATCGGGAAAGGCATGGCTATGTCGTTGACCGCTGAGTTAAGTTAGTGTTGCGTCGGGCATTTCCGAAAGAGTCTGGAGAGCAAATGGCCTTGACCTATCAGCAAGAACAGTTCCTCGAAGCCGCGACGAGCCGCGCCGCCATCCTCGATCTGAACGCCCGACACAATCGAGCCTATTCCGAGGGCAGGCGCAAGCACTGGATCGCCACCTTCCGCCACTCGGGTGCCACCTATACCCGAGACGGTGAGCAGTTCGACGACCTGAGCGCGGCTTTTGACGGCGGAGACGGGCAGCGCCTGGTCACCCTCGACCACGAGATCAAAGTCGAGGGGGTACACGCGGTCCAGCGTTGCGTCGCCGTGCTTTTCGCCACCATGTATGGCGACACCACCCTCCGGGCCACCGGGATGTTCCGAGACTGCCTGGTCTATGAGCGTGGCGGCTGGTACTTCACTTCCCGTGCGCTCGAATGGGATTCGGTGCCCAGCCGGCACCCGCTCGTCATGTGAAGGGCACCGACCTCGGCTATCAGCAGCCGGTCTTTGGTACCTACGAAGACGCGCTGCGGATGGTTGGCGCGAAAGGCGAACAGCGCACCGCGGCGAACCCGGTCAGCGGCGCGCGCATCCAATTGTTCGCCTCGATGGTTCACGACGGCAATCGTTCGTATTGGGACGCCGAGTTCGCCCGGCAGAAATGGGGAGGTCTGCTGGCCCCGCCCGCCTTGTTGATGGGATGGCTGATACCTCCGCCGTGGGAGCCGGCGGGCAGGCCGCCGGCGGCATCGTTGGCGCTGCGGGTGCCGTTGCCGGGCCCCACATTCATCAACGCGGCCAACGATGTTGAGTTTCTGCAGCCCATCGTCGAGGGCGATCTGCTCACCGTCGTCGAGGAGCTGGTGTCGGTGTCCCCGGAAAAGCGGACCCGGCTGGGGGTCGGCCATTTCGTCGAAACGCTGGAGACCTATCGCCGACAGGACGGGGCCGTGGTCGCCACCTGCCGAAATACCTTGTTCCGCTTTACACCTGGAGGATCCTCGTGAGCGGTGAGGATCTGGACTGGAACCGGATCACCGTTCCGGTCGAGCTGCCCGAGGTCGTCGACCACATCAGCTACCAGCGGGTGGTGGAGAACGCCGGGGCGACGTGGGACTATTTCGCCGGCCATTTCAATCCCGGCTACGCCCAAAGCCAGGGCAACCCGACGATCTATGTCAACACGATGCACCTTGCCGGATTCGCCGACCGCGTCGCGACCGATTGGGCGGGCCCGAGCAGCCGCGTGGTGCGCCGCTCGATGCGGCTGGCCGGCTCGGTGTATGCCGGCGACACCATGGTCGGCCGTGGCCGGGCGGTGGCCAAACGGCGCGACACCTCCGTGGACCCGCCGCGCTGCCTTGTCGACATCCAGATCCAGGTGACCAATCAGCACGGCGCGCTGTGTTGTCCGGTCGAGCTGACCCTGCAGATGCCCGAATCCTCCTGATTGTCGGGACATTTCAATTGGTTAAGGGCGGAAACTTCCCTTTGCATACCGTCGTCTGAAGTTCGACGTACTCGTGGAGGCCCTCGGGTCCGAACTCGCGCCCGAGGCCGGATTGCTTGAAGCCACCGAACGGGGCGCCGATGTCGAGCGTGTACATGTTGATGCCGTAGGTGCCCGTGCGGACACCGGCCGCGATCTCCATGCCGTGTGCGATGTCAGCGGTCCACACGGAACCGGCCAGACCGTAGTCGCTCTCGTTGGCGATCCGGATCGCGTCGTCCTCGTCCCGGTAGCGCAGCACGGTCAAGACCGGGCCGAAGATTTCCTCCCGGGCGATGCGCATGTCGTTGGAGGCGTCGGCGAACAGCGTCGGCCGCACGTACCAGCCGCGCTCGGCCGGACTGTCCTCGCCACCGACGACGACGCGCGCGCCTTCTTGCTGCCCGGACCGGATGTAGTCCTGTACGCGGCGTTGTTGCCGTTGAGCGACAAGCGGTCCGATGTCCGTGGCCTCGTCGGCAGGATCCCCGACACTCAGGTTCGACATCATCGCGGCGAGGGCGTCGACGACCTCGTCGTGCCGTCGTTCGCTCACCAGGATGCGCGTCTGGGCGACGCAGGCCTGGCCGTTGTTCATCAGGCCGGCGGATTTCAGCCCGGCCACCGTCTTGTCGATGTCGGCGTCGTCGAGAATGATCGCCGCCGACTTGCCGCCCAGTTCCAGGCTCACCCTCTTGAGCCGCTCGCCGCACAGGGCCGCGATCCGGCGCCCCACGGCACTGGACCCGGTGAACGCGATCTTGTCCACACCGGGATGGCGCACCAGCGCCTCGCCGACGTCGGGTCCGCCGGGCAGCACCGACACGACCCCGTCGGGCAGGTTCAGCTGCTCGATCATCTCGGCCAACCACAAAGCGTCCAAGGGTGTTTCGGGTGCGGGCTTGACAATGACCGTGCACCCCGCGATCAAGGCCGGGATCAACTTGGGCATGATCAAAAACTGCGGCACGTTCCACGGCACGATCGCCCCGACCACCCCGACCGGGGCCCTGCGCAGGTGTACCTCGCCGAGCACGCCCTGGCGGCGTTCCGCCCAGGGGAAGTCACGGGCGGACGCCAGCGCGAGGTGTATGAGCGACGCGGCGGCCGGCGCTTGGCCCAGGCGGCTGAAACTGCGCGGAGACCCCATCTCGTCGGTGATCAGTTCGGCCATCTCGTCGAGGTGGCCGGCGTAGATCGCGGCGAGCTCTTCGACCTTGGCCATCCGATCGGCATGAGCCATCCGTGGCCACGGGCCGTGGTCGAAAGCGCGACGCGCGGCGGCCACGGCGGCGTCGACGTCCTCTGGTCCGGCCGCCTGGGCGTGTCCGATGGGTTCCTCGGAATGTGGCGAAATGACCGCGAGCTGTTGCGGACTCGCGGGTTTGCGCCACTGCCCTCCGATGAACAGTTCGTTATAGGAGCGATGGCCGGAATTTTCTGTCATCGGGGCACTTCCTGAGGGGCGGGGTCGGGCAGGATGGACCGTGACCGCAAGTTCGCTATTGACGCTAACATAGCCAAAAAAGAGCAGGATGCCCGTGAGATGACAAGCGAGTGGCGCAGTTACCCGTTCCGGCTGGTCCCCGGTGACAGCCAGCTGGACTTCCCGGCCGCCGAGGGCGAACACCCCGACCAGGAGTCGGACACCTGGTTCATCGCCGGTCAGCTCGACGCCGTCGACACCGACCGGTCATTCGCGTTCCTGACCATCTTCAACAAGAACCGGCCCGGTGGCACCGTGGTCGCCGACTTTTACACCCTGGCGCTGTTCGATCTGGATACGGGCGATTACGGCACCTATACGGATTACGACATGCCGCCGGCCAACCTAGAACCGGGAGCACGGCGCAAGCTGGAGATGGCCTGCGGCTATCTCGACATCAGCTACCACAGCGGCGCCGGCACGGCGTCGTGGACCACCTGCCGTGACGCCGACGAAGAACTGCTGGCCTACACCTACCGGGTCAGCCTGGTGGGCGAGGATCATTCCGGTCGGCGGATGCGGCTCGACCTCGCCGTAACACCAACACGCGCACCGACACCCGTGGGCGCGTCGACCTACAACGGGAAGATCGTCTGCTTCGGCCAAAGCGACACGTACTCGTATTTCCAGACCGGAATGACGATGACCGGAACCCTGCGCTGGGGCGATGTGATCGAGCAGGTCTCCGGCAGCGGCGGGCATGTCGACTGGCAATGGTTCCCGAAATATGCCGGCGGCGGGGGAGCCGGGGGAGACCCGCGGGCGAGGTCACACGAGTGGCGCACCATCAACTTCGACAACGGCGTGGACCTGAGCATCTGGCGGCAGTTCGATCGCACGAACGGCAATGCGCTGCAGCCCTTTACCGGTGTGACGACGAGTTATCCCGATCCGGCCATGCCGCCGGACTGCGCCGAAGACATCGAGGTCGACATCAGCAGTTACGTCCGATGGCCGAACGCGGTGCGTCCGCTGGTGCGGCCGGTTGCTGCGGCCCGATACCTGCCCGACCGCCACCGGATCACCTGCGCGACACTACAACTGGATGTCGTCGGGGAGCCGCTCGTGGCGGCCCCGGCGCATGGGCTACCGATCGAATACATGGAAGGCCCATACCGCTACCGCGGAACGCTCTGGGGCAAACCCGTGACCGGGTTCGCGTTCAACGAGCGCTCGCTGGCACTGTACCGGGATTGGGAGCTGGTCGAGGTGCTGGCCACGACCGTCGCAAACGTGGAACCTGCCGCCCCCGACCTGGCGGCGATGGCGGATGAAGTGGTGAGGTTGATAGGTGCGGGCCATCGCGGTGAGGCGCGGGCGCTCTTGATTAAGATGTCCGCTAGCCAAAATCCCACGCTTGCAACCATTCTCGACGATCTGATCGCCGTGCTGTCGGGGGCCGATTGAGGGCAAAGCGGCTCGCCGAAACTGAAAATCCGCAGGCGCCTACTCGAGCTTTTGCTGCAAATTTACAGTCTCGGCGAGGCTACGGTTCCTCGGCGAGCGCCTGCTCCCACGTGATGTGGCGATGCTGCAGTCCCGGTTCGTTGCGCCCGAACAGCAGGTGATCGCGAGCGCCCGACTCGAGGTTGGCTTGCAGGCCCTCGGCTAACCGGTAGTCCTCGTCGCGCACCGTGGCATGCGCATAGTCGAAGACGGCTTGGGCGCCGGCGGCCACCGACTCCTCGGAAATGTCCAGCGGTGTCGAGTTCTGGTGCACGGTGATGGACCTGCCCGGCCGGTCGCCCGGGTAGATCCGGAACAGCTCGCCGTTGGCGATCGTCACCGACAGCACGATGTTGGGGAACAGCGCGTAGATCACGACCATGTTGTGGAACGGATCCCACTGCTCTTCGGGAACCTCGTCCAGTTCGAGGATCGTGTTGAGCGGAAAGATCAGGCGGTGATGGGATCCGTATGAGTCGAAAACCGTGCAGTTGCTGCGGGCGATGGTGGCAAAGGTCTGCCGGTGCACAGTGGCGAAATGGTAATTCTCCGAGAAGGTGTCGACCGCCAGTTTCCAATTGATGGGGGAGTCGAGCACCTTCTCGCCCAGCGGAGACCAAAGTCCGATGCCCCATGAATCGAGCTCGTCGGCCAGCGGTCCCAGGTGTGCGGCGACATCCAGCGTGGCACCGGGATCCATTGCCACCCAGAGGAATCCGGCGAATTCAGCGGCTGGAAGTTCGGTCAAACCATCGGACTTGACCGTGACGTCGGGGAAGCCCTCACGGCCGGGCAGGCCGACCAACCGGCCGGTGTTGTCGTACGTCCATGCGTGGTACGGACAGGTGAACCGCTTCGCGCTGCCGCACCCGCTTACCACCTGGGACTGCCGGTGCAGGCAGACATTTTCGAACGCCTTGACGGACCCGTCGGATGTTCTGGTCAGCAGGATCGATCGGCCCATCACCTCTTGGTGCAGTAGGCGCCGGGGTCGGGAAGCTCCGAGACATAGCCGACGAGCTGGGGGCTGGCCAGCAGCAGGGCTCTGTCGCTGTTGTGTCGCTCAAGTGAGGTGTAGTCACGCGCGTCGACCGTGTGCTGTTGTGGAGCGAGGTCGGTCGCCTTGTCGCGCGCCAACTTCAACGCGCGCCGGGTCAGGTCGATGAGCTGGTCATGGTCCATTTGACGCCCTCCACCGTTGGTCAGCGTACTGCCGCCACTAACTTTATAATCTTTGCAATTATACTCGTGACCGAAGGCGCAGTACCTGGGACGGCGGGGACCGGTACGTACTTATTGCCGAGTCCAGCAACGGATTTCGATGACTTGGGCGGTGTTTCGCCGCATCAATTGCTTCGCCGGCGGCTAACTCGCTCGCAGGGTTGTTGCGACAATGTGATACACATGTGACTGTTGTGGCCGGTGTGTCAGTTGATATTTTCGTCGTACCCTGTGGCACATGTCTTTCTCGCGGCGCGACGCGCTCAGATTCGCGGCCGCAACCCCGGCTCTGCTAGGGCTGGGCGTCGCGGCGGCGTCGTTGGAGGCGGCACCGGCGTCGGCGTCACTCGGCACCCTGTTGGACTATGCGGCCGGAGTCATTCCCGGCCCCCAGATCAGGGCGGCCGGGGCGGTGGGATCGATTCGGTACGTGTCCGATCGTCGGCCAGGCGGCAACTGGATGCTCGGCAAGCCCATCCAGGTCTCCGAAGCGCGCGACCTGAGCAGCAGCGGGCTCAAAATCGTCTCGTGCTACCAGTACGGCAAGGGCAGCACCGCCGATTGGCTGGGCGGAGCCGGCGCGGGCCTCCAGCACGCTCAGCGGGGGATGCAGTTGCATGCCGCCGCCGGCGGCCCGGCCAACGCACCGATTTACGCGTCCATTGATGATGACCCGTCATACGACCAGTACAAACAGCAGGTAGCCCCGTATCTGCGGTCCTGGGAGTCGGTCGTCGGACACCAGCGCACCGGCGTTTACGCCAATTCAAAGACCATCGACTGGGCGCTGCACGACGGCTTGGGCTCCTACTTCTGGCAGCACAACTGGGGCTCGCCCAAGGGGTTCACCCATCCCGCGGCGAATCTGCATCAGGTCGAGATCGACAAGCGCAGCGTGGGCGGGGTCGGGGTGGACATCAACGAAATCCTCAAGCCCCAATTCGGGCAGTGGGTCTAAAGCGAATCGAAGCCGCCGACGACCGAAAGCTCCAGCAAACACTCGTTCGCTGAATTTGCCGCGGCGCCCCGCCGGGCGACGCCGGTTACATGGCGCCAACGGATCGGGCACAAGCCGATATTTTTAACATAACGATTACATAACAATACTGCCTTGATCAGCGCAGTTATAGCTACTCGACCGTAACCACCTGCATGCAGCAAGTTTGTTGGCGACACCCGCGCCACCGGTTAAACCCGCTGTTACCCAGGACACGGTTACTCACGCGTAGAACTCGTCAGTAACTGCTCAGCATGCAAAAAGGGCACTGATCCTTATGACACGCTTAGTAGAGCCGATGCTGTCCGCCGCGCCGTTTGACCCAGGGGGCGGTCCGCCGACAACACACCGGCCAGCCGTTTCCAGGCTGCGATTCGACGCGGAATCGACCGGACCGACCAGGCCCCATCCTCCGGTGGCGAACGGCCAAACGAACCGATACGTAGAGACGCATACAGGGAGATAGAGAAGGTGACGATCCACGAGCACGACCGGGTGACCGCTGACCGTGACGAGAACAGCCCCGTCAGCACCCATGCTCTGGTCGACCGTCTGACGGCCGGCGAGCCGTACGCTGTTGCATTCGGCGGGCAGGGCAGCGCCTGGCTGGAGACCCTCGAGGAACTGGTGTCGTCCGCCGGGATCGAAACCGAGTTGGCCACGCTGGTCGGTGAGGTGCAACTGCTGCTCGAGCCGGTGGCAAAAGAGCTGGTCGTGGTGCGTCCGATCGGTTTTGAGCCGCTGGATTGGGTGCGGGCGCTGGCGGCCGAGGATCCGGTCCCGTCAGATAAGCACCTCACCTCGGCGGCGGTCTCGATACCGGGCGTGCTGCTCACCCAGATCGCTGCCGTGCGCACGCTGGCCCGGCAGGGCATGGATTGGGCCGGGACACCTCCGGTGGCCGTCGCCGGGCATTCGCAAGGTGTGCTCGCCGTCGAGGCCTTCAAGGCCGATGGCGCCCGCGACGTCGAACTGCTGGCGTTGGCCCAGCTGATCGGCGCCGCCGGGACGCTGGTGGCGCGCCGGCGAGGCATCTCCGTGCTGGGCGACCGCCCCCCGATGGTGTCGGTCACCAACGCCGACCCCGAGCGCATTCGCCGGCTCCTCGACGAGTTCGCGCAGGACGTTCGCACCGTCCTGCCCCCGGTGCTGTCCATCCGCAATGGCCGGCGTTCGGTCGTCATCACCGGCACCCCCGAGCAGCTCTCGCGCTTCGAACTGTATTGCCGGCAGATCTCCGAGAAGGAAGAGGCCGACCGCAAGAACAAGATCCGCGGCGGCGACGTCTTCGCCCCGGTCTTCGATCCGGTGCGGGTGGAGGTGGGCTTCCACACGCCGCGGCTGGCCGACGGCATCGACATCGTCGGGGGCTGGGCGGAGAAGATCGGCCTCAACGTCGCGTCGGCCCGCGAGCTGACCGAGGCCATCCTGGTGACCGGCGTCGACTGGGTCGACGAGATCACCCGGGTCAAAGACGCCGGAGCCCGCTGGATTCTCGATCTGGGTCCCGGGGACATCCTGACCCGGCTGACCGCGCCGGTGATCCGCGGCCTCGGCGTCGGCATCGTGCCCGCGGCGACCCGCGGCGGTCAGCGCAACCTCTTTACCGTCGGGGCCGTGCCCGAGGTGGCCCGGGCCTGGTCGACCTACGCCCCGACCGCGGTCCGCCTCCCCGACGGCAAGGTCAAGCTCTCGACGAAGTTCACCCGGCTGACCGGACGGTCGCCGATCCTGCTCGCGGGCATGACCCCGACCACCGTCGACGCCAAGATCGTCGCCGCGGCCGCCAACGCCGGGCACTGGGCCGAGCTCGCCGGCGGCGGGCAGGTGACCGAGGAAATCTTCGCCGACCGCATCGACGAGATGTCCGGCCTGCTCGAGGCCGGCCGCACCTATCAGTTCAACGCGCTGTTCCTCGACCCCTACCTGTGGAAGCTCCAGGTCGGTGGCAAGCGGCTGGTGCAGAAGGCCCGCCAGTCCGGCGCGGCGATCGACGGCCTGGTGATCAGCGCCGGCATCCCGGATCTCGAGGATGCCGTGGAGCTGATCGACGAACTCAACGACCTCGGCATCACCCACGTGGTGTTCAAGCCGGGCACGATCGAGCAGATCCGTTCGGTCATCCGCATCGCGACCGAGGTGCCCACCAGGCCGGTGATCATGCACATCGAGGGCGGGCGTGCCGGCGGCCACCATTCTTGGGAAGACCTCGACGACCTGCTGCTGGCGACCTATTCGGAATTGCGGTCGCGGTCCAACATCACCGTCTGCGTCGGCGGCGGCGTCGGCACACCCGAGCGGGCGGCCGAGTACCTGTCCGGGCGCTGGGCCGAGTCCTACGGATTCCCGTTGATGCCGATCGACGGCATCCTCGTCGGCACCGCGGCGATGGCGACCAGGGAGTCCACCACTTCGCCGTCGGTCAAGCGGATGCTGGTCGAAACGCAAGGCACCGACCACTGGATCAGCGCCGGAAAAGCCCAGGGCGGCATGGCTTCCAGCCGTAGCCAGCTGGGCGCGGACATCCACGAGATCGACAACAGCGCCTCGCGTTGCGGGCGCCTGCTCGACGAGGTCGCCGGTGACGGCGACGCGGTCGCCGAGCGCCGCGAGGAGATCATCGCGGCGATGGCCAACACCGCCAAGCCGTACTTCGGCGACGTCGGGGAGATGACCTATCTGCAGTGGTTGCGGCGCTACGTCGAGCTGACCATCGGCGAGGGCAACTCGACCGCCGACACCGCCGCACCGGGCAGTCCCTGGCTGGCGGACACGTGGCGCGACCGGTTCCAGCAGATGCTGCAGCGGGTCGAAGCGCGTTTGCATCCAAAGGATTTCGGGCCGATCGAGACGTTGTTCGGCGTTGGGTCGCTGCTGGAAAAGCCCGGCGAGGCCATCGCAACCCTGCTTGCGCACTACCCGGACGCCGAATCCGTGCAGCTGCACCCGGCCGATGTTCCCTTCTTTGTCACGCTGTGCAAGACGCTCGGCAAGCCGGTCAACTTCGTGCCGGTGATCGACAAGGATGTGCGGCGCTGGTGGCGCAGTGACTCGCTGTGGCAGGCGCACGATGCCCGCTACGACGCCGACCAGGTGTGCATCATCCCGGGCACCGCGTCGGTGGCCGGCATCACGCGGCTGGACGAACCCGTCGGCGACTTGCTGGACCGCTTCGAGCAGGCCGCGATCGACGAGGTGCTGTCTTCTGACGCCCAGCCGCGAGCCGTTGCGTCGCGCCGGATGGGCCGCTCGGATGTGACCGGACCGCTGGCCGTCGTGCTCGACGCCCCCGACGTGCAGTGGGCCGGCCGCACCACGACCAACCCCGTTCACCGGATCGCCGACCCGGGCGATTGGCTGGTGCACGACGGACCCGAAAGCCTGCGCGCGACACACTCCTCTACCGGGGCGCGGCTTGCGGTCAACGGCGATGATGTCGTCTTGAGTGTGCCGGTATCCGGCGCGTGGATCGACATCCCGTTCAGCTTGCCCGCCAACACCGTTGACGGCGGTACTCCGGTGGTCTCCACGGAAGACGCCGCCACCGCAATGCGCGCCGTCCTGGCGATCGCCGCCGGTGTCGACGGGCCGCACTCGTTGCCCGCGGTCATCGACGGTACGGCCACCGCGACCGTGGACTGGGACCCCGAGCGGGTCGCCGATCACACCGGCGTCACGGCCACCTTCGGGGAGCCGTTGGCGCCCAGCCTCACCACCGTGCCCGACGCGCTGGTCGGTGCTTGCTGGCCCGCCGTTTTCGCGGCGATCGGCTCGGCGGCCACCGACGCCGGCGTCCCGGTGGTGGAGGGCCTGCTGAGCCTGGTGCATCTGGACCACGCCGCCCGCGTCGTCGGCCAGCTGCCAAAAACGCCGACCCAATTGACCGTTACCGCAACGGCTTCGCGGGCCATCGACACGGACATGGGCCGCGTCGTCCCCGTCTCGGTGACCTTAAGAAACTCCGCCGACGCCGAGGGCGCGGTGATCGCCACCCTCAACGAGCGTTTCGCGATCCTTGGGCGCACCGGCGCCGCCGAGCTCACCGATCCGGTCCGGGCCGGCGGCGCGGTATCCGAGAACGCGACCGACACCCCGCGCCGCCGCCGCCGCGACGTCAGGCTGACCGCACCGGTCGACATGCGCCCGTTCGCGGTGGTGTCGGGTGACCACAACCCCATCCACACCGATCGGGCGGCCGCGCTGCTGGCGGGCCTGGAATCGCCCATCGTGCACGGCATGTGGCTGTCGGCCGCCGCACAGCACGCGGTGACCGCCACCGACGGTCAGACCCGTCCGCCCGCGCGGCTGATCGGCTGGACCGCGCGCTTCCTGGGCATGGTGCGTCCCGGCGACGAGGTCGACTTCCGGGTGGACCGCGTCGGAATCGACCAGGGCGCAGAGGTTTTGGAAGTGGCCGCGCGCGTCGGGTCGGATCTGGTGATGTCGGCCACCGCGCGGCTGGGCGCCCCCAAGACGGTCTACGCGTTCCCCGGCCAGGGTATCCAGCACACCGGCATGGGCATGGACGTCCGGGCCCGGTCCAAGGCGGCCCGCAAGCTGTGGGACAACGCCGACAAGTTCACCCGCGACACGCTGGGCTTCTCGGTCCTGCACGTCGTGCGTGACAACCCGACCAGCATCATCGCCATGGGGGTGCACTACCACCACCCGGAAGGCGTGCTCTACCTGACGCAGTTCACCCAGGTCGCGATGGCGACGGTGGCTGCCGCGCAGGTCGCCGAGATGCGCGAGCAGGGCGCGTTCGTCGAAGGCGCCATCGCCTGCGGTCACTCGGTCGGCGAGTACACCGCGCTGGCCTGCGTGACGGGCATCTACGAGCTGGAAGCCATGCTGGAGATGGTGTTTCACCGCGGCTCGAAGATGCACGACATCGTGCCGCGCGACGAGCTGGGCCGCTCCAACTACCGGTTGGCGGCGATCCGGCCCTCCCAGATCGACCTGCCCGACGACGAGGTCCCCGCTTTTGTGGGCGACATCGCGGCGAGTACTGGTGAGTTTCTTGAGATCGTGAACTTCAACCTGCGCGGCTCGCAGTACGCGATCGCCGGCACCGTGCGCGGCCTGGAAGCGCTGGAGGCCGAGGTGGAGCGTCGCCGCGAGCTCAGCGGCGGCCGGCGCTCGTTCATCTTGGTTCCCGGCATCGATGTGCCGTTCCATTCGCGGGTGTTGCGGGTCGGCGTGGCCGACTTCCGCCGCTCGCTGGAGCGGGTCATGCCGCGCGGCGCGGATCCCGATCTGATCATCGGGCGCTACATCCCCAACCTGGTCCCGCGACTCTTCACCCTGGATCGCGATTTCATCCAGGAAATCCGGGATTTGGTGCCCGCCGAGCCGCTCGACGAGATCCTCGCCGACTACGACACCTGGCGTCGTGAGCGGCCGGGCGAAATGGCGCGCACGGTGTTGATCGAACTGTTGGCCTGGCAGTTCGCCAGCCCGGTGCGCTGGATCGAGACCCAGGACCTGCTCTTCACCGAGGAGGCCGCCGCCGGCCTGGGTGTCGAGCGGTTCGTCGAGATCGGCGTGAAGTCGTCGCCGACCGTCGCCGGACTGGCCACCAACACGCTCAAGCTGCCCGAATATGCCCACAGCACAGTCGAAGTGCTCAACGCCGAGCGGGACGCCGCGGTGCTGTTCGCCAACGACACCGACCCCGAGCCGGAACCCGAAGAGGTAGTTGAGCCGGCCGCCGGGTCGGCCGCGCCAGAAGGCGTCGCGAGTGTCGACGCCGCTCCGGCGCCCGCCCCGAGCGCGCCGTCGGGCGCGGTCCGTCCGGACGACATCGCGTTCGACGCCGCCGACGCCACCTTGGCGCTGATCGCGATCTCGGCCAAGATGCGCATCGACCAGATCGAGGAGCTGGACTCCATCGAGTCCATCACCGACGGCGCCTCGTCGCGGCGCAACCAGTTGCTGGTAGACCTGGGCTCGGAGTTGAACCTGGGCGCCATCGACGGCGCCGCCGAGGCCGACCTGGCCGGGCTGCGCTCGCAGGTGACCAAGCTGGCACGCACCTACAAGCCTTACGGCCCAGTGCTTTCCGACGCGATCAACGACCAGCTGCGGACCGTTCTCGGCCCCTCCGGCAAACGGCCCGGGGCCATCGCCGAGCGGGTCAAGAAGACCTGGGAACTCGGCGACGGCTGGGCCAAGCACGTCACGGTCGAGGTCGCGCTCGGAACCCGCGAGGGCACCAGTGTTCGTGGGGACGCCATGGGCCACCTGCACGAGGGCGCGCTGGCCGATGCCGCATCCGTCGACAGGGTCATTGACGCCGCGGTCACGTCGGTCGCCGCACGCCGTGGCATTTCGGTGGCGTTGCCGTCGGCGGGCGGTGGGGGCGGCGCCACCATTGACGCGGCCGCGCTCGGCGAATTCACCGATCAGATCACCGGTCGCGACGGCGTGCTGGCCTCGGCGGCCCGCCTGATCCTGGGCCAGCTGGGCCTGGACGACCCCGTCGCCGCGCTGCCGGCGGCCACCGATGCCGAGCTGATCGACTTGATCACCCTCGAATTGGGTGCGGACTGGCCGCGTTTGGTGGCACCGGTGTTCGACGCCAAGAAGGCCGTCGTGTTCGACGACCGGTGGGCCAGCGCCCGTGAGGACCTGGTCAAGCTTTGGCTGACCGACGAGGGCGACATCGATGCCGACTGGCCGCGGCTGTCCGAGCGGTTCGAGGGCGCCGGCCATGTCGTCGCCACCCAGGCCACCTGGTGGCAGGGCAGGTCGCTGGCCGCGGGCCGCCAGATCCACGCGTCGTTGTACGGCCGGATCGCCGCCGGCGCGGAGAATCCCGACCCGGGCCCGTACAGCAGCGAGATCGCCGTGGTGACAGGCGCTTCGAAGGGTTCGATCGCGGCGTCGGTGGTCGCACGACTGCTCGACGGCGGTGCCACCGTCATCGCGACGACATCCAAGCTCGACGAGACGCGGCTGGCGTTCTACCGCGGCCTGTATCGCGACCACGCCCGCTACGGCGCCGCGCTATGGGTGGTCGCGGCCAACATGGCGTCTTACTCCGATATCGACGCCCTCGTCGAGTGGGTCGGTACCGAGCAAACCGAAAGCCTTGGGCCGCAGTCGATTCACATCAAGGACGCGCAAACGCCGACGCTGCTCTTCCCGTTCGCGGCGCCGCGCGTTGCGGGCGATCTGTCCGACGCCGGTTCGCGCTCCGAGATGGAGATGAAGGTCCTGCTGTGGGCCGTGCAACGGGTGATCGGCGGCCTGTCGAAGATCGGCGCCGAGCGCGACATCGCCTCACGGCTGCACGTGGTGCTGCCGGGCTCGCCCAACCGCGGAATGTTCGGCGGCGACGGCGCCTACGGCGAAGCCAAGTCGGCGCTGGACGCGCTGGTGAGCCGCTGGCATGCCGAGTCCTCGTGGGCGGCCCGGGTCAGCCTGGCGCACGCGCTGATCGGTTGGACCCGCGGCACCGGCCTGATGGGCCACAACGACGCCATCGTCAGCGCCGTCGAAGAGGCCGGTGTGACCACCTACTCGACCGACGAGATGGCGGCGATGCTGCTGAACTTGTGCGATGTGGAGTCCAAGGTGGCCGCGGCCGGCGCGCCGATCAAGGCGGACCTGACCGGCGGGCTCGCCGACGCCGAGCTCGACATGGCCGAACTGGCCGCCAAGGCGCGCGAGCAGGCCACGTCGGCCGGGCCGGCCGACGACGACGCCGAGACTGAGGGCGCCATCGCGGCACTGCCGTCGCCGCCGCGCGGATTCACTCCGGCGCCGCCCCCGGAATGGGATGACCTCGACGTCGACCCGGCCGACTTGGTGGTGATCGTCGGCGGCGCCGAAATCGGCCCGTACGGCTCGTCGCGCACCCGGTTCGAGATGGAGGTCGCGGGCGAACTGTCGGCGGCCGGCGTCCTGGAGCTGGCCTGGACCACGGGCTTGGTTCGCTGGGAAGACGACCCTCAACCGGGTTGGTACGACACCGAATCCGGCGAATTGGTCGACGAGGCCGAGCTGGTCGAGCGCTACCACGACACGGTGGTAGAGCGCTGCGGCATCCGCGAGTTCGTCGACGACGGCGCAATCGACCCCGACCACGCATCGCCGCTGTTGGTGTCGGTGTTCCTCGACAAGGACTTCGCTTTCGTGGTGTCCTCCGAGGCCGACGCCCGCGCCTTCGTCGAATTCGACCCGGAACACACGGTCATCCGGCCGCTGCCCGACTCCAGCGACTGGCAGGTCATCCGCAAGGCCGGCACCGAGATCCGGGTGCCACGAAAGACGAAGCTGTCGCGCGTCGTCGGCGGCCAGCTGCCGACCGGGTTCGACCCAACGGTGTGGGGCATTAGCCCGGACATGGCGAGTTCCATTGACCGGGTGGCGGTCTGGAACATCGTAGCAACCGTCGACGCGTTCCTGAGCGCCGGCTTCAGCCCGGCCGAGGTGATGCGTTACGTCCACCCGAGCCTGGTGGCCAACACCATGGGCACCGGGATGGGTGGTGGCACCTCGATGCAGACCCTGTACCACGGGAACCTGCTGGGCCGTAACAAGCCCAATGACATCTTCCAGGAGATCTTGCCGAATATCGTTGCCGCGCACGTGGTTCAGTCCTACATCGGCAGCTATGGAGCGATGATTCACCCGGTTGCCGCATGTGCGACGGCCGCGGTGTCGGTCGAGGAGGGCGTCGACAAGATCCGGCTGGGCAAGGCCGAGCTGGTGGTGGCCGGTGGCATCGACGATCTGACGTTGGAGGGCATCATCGGCTTCGGTGACATGGCGGCCACCGCCGACACCGGGATGATGCGCGGCCGGGGCATCCACGATTCGAAGTTCTCCCGGCCCAACGACCGGCGCCGGCTGGGCTTCGTCGAGGCCCAGGGCGGCGGCACCATCCTGCTGGCGCGCGGTGACCTGGCGCTCAAGATGGGTCTGCCGGTGCTCGCGGTGGTGGCCTTCGCGCAGTCGTTCGGCGACGGTGTGCACACCTCGATTCCGGCCCCGGGCCTGGGTGCGCTGGGCGCGGGCCGCGGCGGCAAGGACTCGCCGCTGGCGCGTGCGCTGGCCAAGCTGGGCGTTACCGCCGACGACGTCGCGGTGATCTCCAAGCACGACACTTCGACGTTGGCCAACGATCCCAACGAGACCGAACTGCACGAGCGGCTGGCGGATTCACTGGGCCGCTCCGAGGGTGCTCCGTTGTTCGTGGTATCGCAGAAGAGCCTCACCGGCCACGCCAAGGGCGGCGCGGCGGTCTTCCAGATGATGGGCTTGTGCCAGATGCTGCGCGACGGGGTGATCCCACCCAACCGTAGCCTGGATTGCGTCGACGACGAACTGGCCGGTTCGGCCCACTTCGTCTGGGTGCGCGAGGCGCTGCCGCTGGGCGGGAGTTTCCCGCTCAAGGCCGGGATGCTGACCAGTCTCGGGTTCGGCCATGTTTCCGGGTTGGTCGCACTGGTGCACCCGCAGGCGTTCATCGCCTCGCTGGATGCGGACCAGCGCGCGGACTATCAGCGGCGAGCGAATGCCCGCCTGCTGGCCGGCCAGCGCAGACTGGCCTCCGCCATCGCCGGCGGCGAGCCGATGTACCAGCGGCCACCGGACCGCCGCTTCGACCACGACGCGCCGGAGAAGCGCCAGGAGGCGGCGATGCTGTTGAACCCCGCCGCCCGGCTAGGCGAGGACGAAGCGTACGAGGTGTCTGCCGAATGACTTCGGTCATCCGTTAATCTGGCCAGCCATGGGCATTGTCGGAGTGGGGATCGACCTCGTCTCCATTCCTGATTTCGCCGAGCAGGTCGACCAGCCGGGAACAGTGTTCTCCGAGACCTTCACCCCCGGCGAGCGGCGGGACGCGTCAGACAAGAGTTCGTCGGCGGCGCGTCACCTGGCGGCCCGCTGGGCCGCGAAGGAGGCGGTGATCAAGGCCTGGTCCGGGTCGCGGTTCGCCCAACGGCCCATGCTGCCGGAGGACATCCACCGCGACATCGAAGTGGTCACCGACATGTGGGGACGACCGCGGGTCAGGTTGACTGGGGACATCGCCAAGCATCTCGCCGACGTGACGATCCACGTGTCGCTGTGCCATGAAGGGGATACCGCGGCCGCGGTGGCCATCCTCGAAACCACTTAACTTTCGGCGAGCAGACGCAAAGGCGCCGCGACACGCGGGGGAACGGGGGCTTTTGCGTCTGCTCGCGCCGAAAAGGAGGGGCCATGAGCGATCTGATTGAGCGGGTGCGCGACGTGTTGCCGTCGGTGCGCCGCGATCTCGAGGACCTGGTGCGGATCGAATCGGTATGGGCCGACCCCGGCCGGCGCGACGAGGTGCATCGCAGCGCCCAGGCGGTGGCGGATCTGTTGTCGCAGGCGGGTTTCGGCGATGTCCGCATCGTCAGCGAGGGTGGCGCGCCAGCCGTCATCGCCCAGCATCCGGCGCCCCCGGGTGCGCCCACCGTGCTGCTGTACGCCCACCACGACGTGCAACCCGAGGGCGACCACAGCCAGTGGGCGTCGCCGCCTTTCGAGCCCACCGAGCGCGACGGGCGGCTTTACGGCCGCGGCAGTGCCGACGACAAGGCCGGTATCGCAACGCATTTGGCGGCGTTTCGGGCGCATGGCGGCCAACCGCCGGTCGGCGTGACGGTCTTCGTCGAAGGCGAGGAGGAGTCCGGGTCTCCGTCGCTGGGCCGGTTGCTGGCCCACCACCGCGACGCGCTCGCCGCCGACGTGATCGTCATCGCCGACTCGGACAACTGGAGCACCGATGCCCCGGCGCTGACGGTTTCGTTGCGCGGCCTGGCTGACTGCGTGGTCGAGGTCGCCACGCTCGACCACGGGTTGCACTCCGGAATTTGGGGCGGCGTGGTTCCTGACGCGTTGAGCGTGCTGGTGCGGCTGCTGGCCAGCCTGCACGACGACGAGGGCAACGTGGCGGTGGCCGGCCTGCACGAAACCAACGCCGCCGCCTTGAATTACCCGGACTACCCGGCCGAGCGGGTCCGCGACGACTCCGGTCTGCTCAACGGCGTGTCCGAGATCGGCTCGGGCTCGGTGCCGCAGCGGCTTTGGGCCAAACCGGCGATCACCGTGATCGGCATCGACGCCACGTCGGTTGCGGCGGCATCCAACACACTGATTCCGCGGGCCCGGGCCAAGATCAGCCTGCGGGTCGCGCCCGGCGGCGACGCCGCAGCCCACCTGGACGCGCTTACCGCCCACCTTCAGCGACACGCCCCCTGGGGCGCACAGGTCAGCGTCACGCGCGGCGAAATCGGTGAACCCTACGCCATCGAGGCCAGCGGCGAAGTCTACGACGCCGCCCGGGCGGCGTTCAGGCAGGCCTGGGGCGTCGAGCCGATCGATATGGGCATGGGCGGCTCGATCCCGTTCATCGCCGAATTCGCGGCCGCGTTCCCGCAGGCGAAGATCCTCGTCACCGGCGTCGAGGACCCCGCAACACAAGCGCACAGCATCAACGAGAGCCTGCACCTGGGCGTGCTGGAACGCGCGGCGATCGCCGAGGCGCTGCTGCTGGCCAACCTCGCCTAGTGTCGTGAGTCATTAATTACGGCGCAGTTGGTAGACTGGGCTGTGCCCAATCCGCAGGCTGCCGTAATCGTGTTGACTGATGCTGAGCGTGCCGAGTTGCAGGGATGGGCTCGGCGTCGAAGCAGTGCTGCTGGGTTGGCGTTGCGGTCGCGAATTGTGTTGGCGGCCGCCGATGGTGAGTCCAATTTCGAC
>Ga0318529_10000042_pt1 | contig 19519 bp, 18 predicted proteins | sample GRESIP053b4f23_FD_203494 | JGI IMG/M metagenome (GOLD analysis project Ga0318529, IMG submission 203494) | Tropical soil microbial communities from Luquillo Experimental Forest, Puerto Rico - GRE.SIPMG.053b4f23 | ecosystem: Environmental > Terrestrial > Soil > Tropical forest > Bulk soil... | reverse complement strand
GTCCACCACCACCCGGAAGAACTCGTTGAGGAGGTGGACCACCTCGGCGGGCGGTCGCGTCGCGGCCAGCTGGGTGGAGCCGACCAGGTCGACGAACAGCACCGCGACGTCGCGTTCCTGCCCGCCCAACTCGGTGCCGCGCTCCAGCGCCCGGCGGGCCACGTCTTCGCCGACGTAGCGGCCGAACAGGTCGCGCAGCCGTTGCCGCTCGGACAGGTCACGCACCATGTCGTTGAAGCCGGCCTGCAGCAAGCCCAGTTCGCTGGCGTCGTAGATCTGCATGTGCGCGTTGTAGTTACCGCGCTGCACCTCGGACAGCGCCCAGCGCAGCTGACGCAGTGGGTCGGCAATCGACATCGCCACCAGCAGGGTACTGATGAAGCCGATGCCCAACGCCGCCAAAGCGAGCAGCAAGATGGGATTGAACAATTTCTCGGCCGTGGCATGCAGCAGGGAAACCTTGTCGGCCACCACCGCAAGAACGATGCCCAGCACCGGCACGGCGGTGGACAGCGTCCAACTCAGGAGCTGCCGCAGGATGACGCCGGGTGCTTTGACGTTCTCCGGCACACCGCTGCGCAGGGCCGCGACGGCGACGGGCCGCAGCACGCGCTCCGATTGGAGGTACCCGATGATCGCGGTCGCGGCGGCGCCCAGTGCGGTGGCGACCGCGACGACGGGAGCCGTGTACTTGGCCACCGACCAGCTGGCGATGATGAACACCACGCCGCCGATAAACCAGGACACCATGCTGGTAAGCGTCCGGTAGAACGGCATGCGCAACGCGCGGCTGCGGGCCAGCTCGGTGGTGGCCGGATCCGCGTCGGCGAGCAGATTGTCGCGGCGCTGCCACCGGAAAACCGGCAGCAGCAGTTTGAGGTTGAAGAAAATCCCGACGAGGAACAGGGTGATGACGACGCCGATGAAGGCCGCCAGGTTGACCGGTGGCAGATCCTGCAACTGGATGCGATCCTGGGGCGGCAGCCCGTAGCGCAGGAACCCCAGCGTGAAAAGGCCGCCGATGATGTCGGCCTGCAGCATGCTCAGCGAGAACAGCGGCCACGGCGTACGCACCACCCACCGGGCGAATGCGCTGATCCGCCCGGGTAGTGCTGCCTCGGTTGCCACCAACCCACCGTATCGGGCGACGCCGACTTGGTGGAAAACCCAAAACATCTCGGCAAGTCGTCAAGAGCTGCCGAAACCCGTGGAAATGTAACGGAATCATCGCAATACGGTGGCCGGTGGGTATCCGTCGGCCCGCGTCACTACTGTTGCCGGTGATGTCCGGGGTGTTCACGCGGCTGGTAGGCCAGGAGCCGGTGGTGGCCGAGCTGCTTGCCGCCGCCCGGGCCGCCCGCGGTGATTCGGCTCACAGCGGGGCCGGCAACGGGACTATGACACATGCGTGGCTCATCACCGGTCCGCCGGGTTCGGGGCGTTCGATCGCAGCGGTGTGCTTCGCGGCCGCGCTGCAATGCACTGCGGATTCCCAGGACGGCGGCGGCCCTGGGTGCGGTCGCTGCCGGGCCTGCGCGACGACGATCGCCGGCACCCACGCCGACGTGCGGCGGGTGATTCCCGAGGGCCTGTCGATCGGCGTGGACGAGATGCGCGCCATCGTGCAGATCGCGTCGCGCCGTCCGACCACCGGCCACCGGCAGATCGTGGTGATCGAGGACGCCGACCGATTGACCGAGGGCGCCGCGAACGCATTGCTGAAGGTTGTCGAGGAACCGCCGCCGTCGACGGTCTTTCTGCTGTGCGCGCCGTCGGTGGATCCCGAGGACATCGCGGTCACGCTGCGATCCCGGTGCCGGCACGTCGCGCTGGTGACCCCGCCGACCGATGCGATCGCGCGCGTGCTGGTCGACAGCGACGGCCTGCCCGCCGACACCGCGAACTGGGCGGCTTCGGTCAGCGGAGGTCACATCGGGCGGGCGCGGCGGCTGGCCACCGACCCCGAGGCCCGCGAACGACGGGCGCGGGCGCTGGGATTGGTGCGCGATGCCGCGACCCCGTCGCGGGCCTACGCCGCCGCCGAGGACTTGGTGGCCGCGGCCGAAGCCGAGGCGGTCGTGCTGACCGCGGACCGCGCCGAGGCCGAGACCGAAGAGCTGCGGACGGCGCTGGGGGCCGGCGGCACGGGCAAGGGCACTGCCGGGGCCATGCGAGGTGCCACCGGTGCGATCAAGGACCTCGAACGCCGGCAGAAGTCTCGTCAGACGCGGGCGTCGCGCGATGCCCTGGACCGGGCGCTGATCGACCTGGCGACCTATTTCCGGGATGCGCTGGTCGTGTCGGCGCGCGCCGGGCCGGTGCGGGCCAACCATCCGGATATGGCCGATCGGGTGGCGGCGCTGGCCGCCCATGCCTCGCCCGAGCGGCTGCTCCGCTGCATCGAGGCGGTACTTCAGTGCCGGGAGGCGCTGGCGATCAACGTCAAACCCAAGTTCGCCGTCGACGCCATGGTGGCCGCCATCGGCCAGGAACTGCGCGATTGATCCCGGCAGTTGGGAGGGCGGGGTAGCCTGCCGTAGACTCGTGCCGCCCGGCGTGCGGGTGTGCCGCCTTAGCTCAGTCGGTAGAGCGATTCACTCGTAATGAATAGGTCGGGGGTTCGATTCCCCCAGGCGGCTCCATCTACCAGCGGATATGCGCCACCCATGCAGCACCCATCGGGAGGGGTGTCGGGGATCGACTCATAGAGCACGTTTAGTTGCTGTTGGGCTTCGTCGATCGCGTCGGCTGCGGCTTCGGCATCATCGCGCGGGTACTTCGCGCTCTTTTGGGCGCTGCTGGTCTACTACGGCGGCCTTAACTCCTGGGTTGCCCTGGCCCACCTTCGCGGCGACCCGCGCGCAAAGCCGGTCGCCCTGACATGGCTCGTGTGCGTCGGCCTCGGGGCCGGGGCGATGGCGGGATGGCTCCTTCCGTGGATGGGCTGGACGGCCTGGTACGACTGGGGGCGGGTCACCATGTGCATTGCCGTGGCCGTCTTCGCGGTCGCCTCGCTGCGCTCCTGGCGGCGGAAGCTCGCTGCGTGGCGCGGCCTCATCAAGGTCACCGGCGCTCGACTTTGAGCCGCGCACCGGGACAATGCCTACGCGGGCAACCGTTGATCGGCCAGAGCACCGATCACCCAGGTTCGACGAACCCGACCGGCCCCGACGCGAGGCACAACGCCAGCGCGGTGGTGTTGGCCCGGACGGTGATCGCGTCTCCGGCGCCCGGCAGCCTGGCGAAGACGCGGTTGAGTCCCGGATGCACGGGGACTTTGACATCGGGTCCCTCGGAGAGCGACAACGTCATCGAGCCGTCGCTGTTGGCAAGGTAATTGAGTTCGACGGTCCAATCGGCGGGCAGCAGCGGCCCGTCGAGGATCATCCGCGCCGGCTTATCGGGTTGCGCGAAATAGCCGCACCGCGGCATGGGCCCGGGCGCGATGGTGCGGATCCAGGTCACTCTCGCGTTGACCACCCGGCCCGAGCTGTCGAGCATACGCAATTGCGTTGTCGCAGTGGCGAATTCGGGCCTGGCGCGCAACAGAGCGAACATGTGGCTGGCCAGGTTCTCCGGCGCGGCCACCCGTTGCAGCACCAGCGGATCGACCTCTTGGTCCAGCATCGGTGCATCCGAAGACGCCTGCGCGGCGGCCAAACCGGCCCGGGCGTTCTGCAGGTAGGGCTGCGCGGGGTTGTCCCGCCAACTGGTCAAGAACGTCGCCGTCGAGTACAGGCTGCTGGTCACGAACGCCACCGCCAAACCCACCGTCGCCACGGTGCGTTTCGGCGACGCGTCCAGCCAACGCGCCGCGGCCGGCCGGTTCGGGGCGCACAACGCGACCGCGGCCAGCAACGCCAGCACCACGACGAGATCCGGCAGATACCGCAAGGTTTGGGCCAGTTCCAATGCGGTCTGCTTCGACGACCGCATCAGATAGATCGGCACCTGGCACGCGACGGTGTAACCGGCCGCGGTCAGCCACACCGGCCCGATGCGTTGCTTTCGGATCAGCGACAGCGCAAGCACCCCGAACAGGACCAGCCAGCCGAGCGCCATCACCGACGGCGGGGGTGTGGCCCACGGCGACGCCGGTGCCCACCGGTCCCAGTGCCAGGGTCCGCCGGCCAGCCCGGGCACGATTCCGTGGGTGATCGAGCGCCACAGCAGATCCCACGTCATCGACAGGTCGGAACTCCATCGCCGCTGATTGACCACGGCCAAATAGAGCGCGACCCAGCCAACGGTCAGCGCCAGCGTCGCGATCCACAACCGCACGCCGGCCCGCCACACCGTCCGCAACGGCGCCCGGTCACCCCGCACGTGGCACAGCAGTGCGGCCACGGCGAAGGCGACGAACGGAATGACCGCGGCCTTCTCGAAAAACAGCAGCCCGCCGAGGTAGACCAGCACGCCGGTCGCCGCGTAGCGCGGGTTGCGGGTGCGGACCAACAGGATCGCGTCGGCGCATACCCAGGCCAGCGCCGCCAGCATCGGCAGCGAGTTCAGAGCGGCCGCCCACCACGCGAACCCGGGTACGCCCAACGGTGTGAACAACGCGAACGTCAACGGGATCAGCAGCACACGACGCCAGCCCAGGATGACGTACAACGCGCGCAGCAGCGCCAGCGAGGCCAGCAACTGCAACACCACCAGGCTGATCGCCGGCCCCGTCCAGTCCAGTGGCGCCAGCCGGACGATGGCGCCGCCGACCAGGAACGCGCCCGGCATGACGTGGCCGTCGTGGTCGTCGAACAGGTACGACGGCGATAGCAAGTTATGAGTGCCGGCCTTGCCGATGAGGATCAGGTCGTCCCAATAGAAGTAGCCACGGAACGCCAGCACCGCGCGTATCCCCAGCTGCACCGTGATCAGCGCGGCGGCGGCCAGGGCTACCGGAGGTATGCGGGTCATGCGCGCGGCCCGCCGGTATGGTGGGCCGGTGCGCGCACTGGTTACCGGGGCAGCCGGATTCATCGGATCGACGCTAGTCGACCGTCTGCTGGCCGACGGTCACGCGGTCGTGGGGCTGGACAACTTCGCCACCGGCCGCGCGACCAACCTCGAGCATCTGGCCGACAATCCGGCACACGTCTTCGTCGAGGCGGACATCGTGACCGCCGACCTGCGCGCAATCCTCGACGAGCACGGGCCTGAGGTGGTATTCCACCTGGCCGCGCAGATCGACGTGCGGCAATCGGTGGCCGACCCGCAATTCGACGCCTCGGTCAACGTCATCGGCACGGTCCGCCTGGCCGAAGCGGCACGCCTGACCGGGGTACGCAAAATCGTGCACACCTCCTCGGGGGGATCCATCTACGGCACCCCGTCGCGGTTCCCGACCCCCGAGACCGCGCCCACCGACCCGGCTTCGCCGTATGCCGCGGGCAAGGTGACGGGCGAGATCTACCTGAACACTTTTCGCCATCTGTACGGTCTGGATTGTTCGCACATCGCACCCGCCAACGTCTACGGCCCCCGCCAGGACCCGCACGGTGAGGCGGGCGTGGTGGCGATCTTCGCCCGGGCGCTGCTGGAGGGTATGCCCACCAAGGTGTTCGGGGACGGCGGCAAAACCCGCGACTACGTGTTCGTCGACGACGTGGTGGACGCCTTCATCAAGGCCTCGGGCGACGCGGGCGGTGGGCAGCGTTTCAACATCGGGACCGGAATAGAGACCTCAGATCGCCAACTGCATTCGGCGGTGGCCGCGGCCGTCGGGGGACCCGACGACCCGGAGTTTCATCCGGATCGCCTCGGCGATCTGCAGCGGTCCTGCCTCGATATCGGTTTGGCCGAGCGGGTTTTGGGTTGGCGCCCGCAGGTTCAGCTGCTCGATGGCATCAGCCGCACGGTGGACTACTTCCGCCACGATCGGATGGTCTAGCGCCCGAACGTGGACTCAGCGCGAAATCCGCCCGTTTCTTTCGCGGTGGCTACACGTTCGACGCCGGCTCGGGCGGCTGCGCCCCTTCCAAAGCCACCGCGCGGGCGAGTCGCGCGTAGCGCAACTCCAAGTCCTTGAAACGCATATAGGTGCTCAGCGTGGTGAAACAGAACGCCATGATCAGCGCGTAGAGCATCAGGTCGACCCCGCGACGCACCCCGAACCAGTGCGCGACCACGGTCGTGTCGTCGGGCCGCAGCACGGCATAGATGCCGCCCAACACGAACAAGACGTACCCGACCTTGACCCACGCCTTCGCCCGCGAGTTGCGGCGCGACCGCAGGAGATAGACCAGCAGCGCGACGATCGATCCGATCAGTAGCACCTGGATCCAGTTCATCTTTCATTCCTTTTCATCTTGGAATCCTCCCTCGCAGGAACCCGTCGAAGATGATGTTGACGCCGTTGAGGAGGGGCTGCCCCTTCGACTTCGAGTACTCGGTATAGAGCACCTCGACCGGTTGTTCTGCTACGCGCCAATGATTTTCGGCGATCAACATGACGAACTCGTTGGCGTGACTCATACCGCTCATGGTGATGTTGAGTCTGTCGGCGACCTTCTTGTCGAACACCCTCAGCCCATTGTTGGTGTCGGTCAAGCCAAGCCGGCGACCGCGCGGGCTCAGCCGCGCGGCGGTTTGCAGCACGATCCGTTTCAGAAAGGGCGGCCGACTGCCCTGCTGCTCGCCGAATCGGGTTCCAATGACGACATCGACATCACCGACGCAGAGTCGGTCGATCATCGCGGTCAGGTCTTTGACGCGATGCTGGCCGTCACCGTCGAACGTGGCGAAAACCCGCGCCCCGGGCTGCTTGCGGGCGTATTCGATGCCGGTTTGGATCGCCGCCCCCTGACCCAAGTTGATGGGATGGCGCACCAGGTGAGCACCGGCTCGCCTGGCGTTCTCGCCGGTGCCGTCGTTGCTGCCGTCGTCCACGCAAACGACGTGGTCGAAGACCGACCGCACATCGGCGATCACGTCGCCGATGACGGCGGCTTCGTTGAAGGCGGGAACGACGATCCAGACGTCCGGGTAATGCGTTTCAGTAACCATCTAAGCCCACAAGGTTAGCCAGGATCAGACGGTTAGGCGTCCGGTACGCGCCAGCGCCGACAGGTGGACGCCGATTCCCACCAGCGGACCGCTCAACAAGGCAACCATGGTGCGGGTCGGCAGCGACAACGGCAACAGCAGCAACAGCCCGGACGCGACCGTCGCCCCGACCCAGCCCAGCGCATAGGCCCGATGGAGCGCGGCCGCTACCGCAGCGGCACCCGTGAGGGTCAGCATGGCGATCGCCACGGCGGCCGCCGTCAGCCACGCCAGCAGCGCGCCGCTGGCCTGGTACTGCGGCCCGAAGGCGACCCGCAGCAACCACGGGCCCACGACGCCGGCCGCCACCACTCCGACCGCGCCGATGCCGCCGATGACCGCCGCCGGCGCGATCAGGGCCCGAAGCCGATGGGTGCGCTCGTCGACGAAATGAGCGATGAGATTACCCTGCATGGCCGTCAACGGAACCAGGAGTGGCGCGCGGGTCAACGTCACGGCCAGGATGATCACGCCGCCTTGTGCCCCGAGCTGAGTGCTGGTCAGCTTCAGCAGCACCGGAAATCCCATCACCAGGATCGCGCTGGCACCGGCGGCGGCGATGGAATGTGCGGCGCCGCGCAGGAAGGTCGCGGTGCCGCCCGGCGTCAACAGGCGGGCCGCGGCGCGTGCCGTGGGCGAGGCCGCCAGTATGATCAGCCATCCCACCATCCCCGCCACGGTCGCCCACAAGTACCCGGTCAGGCCCCATCCGATCGCGAATGTCGCCGCGGCGAACGCCACCCGGATGGCACTGTCGGTTGCCATCAGCACCCCGTACTGGGTCCACCGATTGGTACCGGCCAGCATGCCCATCAGGGTGGCGTGCACGCAACATCCGGCCAGCCCGACGCTGAGCAGTCCCACCGATAGCCAGCGATCTTCGACGAATACCCGCCCGCTCCACAACGACGAGCTGCCAGCGATCACGGCGGCCGCGGCCACGCCGACCATCGCGGCGACGCGCAGCGGATGGGTACGCCTGACAGGCACGGCTGTCATGTACTGCGTCGAGCGGACCTCGCGAGTCGCTTCTTGCATCAGGCCGAAGGTGGCTCCGGCGACCAGGCCGAACGCCCCCCAGAACACCCCGAATACCGAAAAGCCGCTCGGAGCCAGGTCACGAGCGGCCAGATAGATCACCGCGTACCCACACAGCGCAGTGAGTGCGGTGGCGGTGCCAACCCGGGCCAGGCTGCCTCGTGCGACCGGCCCCCTGGAGGACCCGACTTCGGTCACCGGGGCAGCGCCTTCCGTCGACCGACGTGATTTGTCGCCACAGTTTGAAAATAGTAAGTGCGCCCGCACCGATGGCCCGCCTCGGCGCGGTGGTTGTCACCGTGGCCGCCGTCCGCGTCCGTGGGTGTGGTTATGCCTCGATCTGCCCGGCGATCCGCCGTTCGATGGCGGCCTGTGCCGGGGCGGGCAGCACGATCAGCCCGTCGAGCTCCTTTCGCGCCCGCGCGTAGGCGTTCTGTCGTTCCTCATGCGTAGCCGCGTCGTCTTGCGCCAGGTACAGCAGGTGCTGGGCGCGTGCCAGCCGTTGTTGATCGTCTTCCGAGAAGTCGCTGCGGCGTCGCCGAATCGCTTCGGCTTCGGCGACCTCGAACGCGGTGATGTACTCGTGGACTGCATCGCGGTACTCCAGCTGTGCGGTTCGATCGCCGGCGAGGTCGTCCGGTCGTTCGGGCCGCAACAGGTCCGCGCGCCCTTTCGCCTTGTGGAACGCGATGGTCAGCGGATTGCGCATATCGGTCATCAGCGGGAAGTCCAGCAATTTGGCGATATCGATTTCGTAGTCGAACCACCGCGTGTCGGTACGGTCATGCGCCGCAAGGAGTTTGGCGAGCTCTCTGCGCGAGTTCTGCTCGTTGTTTCGCGCCCGCCCGGATGCTTCGGCCACCGCGATCTTGGTTTGCTGCTTCAAGCGGTAGCGCTCGAGCCGTCGGTCGGCCCGACGCTCGTTCGCGGCGGCGATCGCTTTGATGCCGGTGCCGATGGCGCCGGCCAGCGGGAAAATCAGCCACCAGAAGCCGGCGGCGAAATGCAGCATCGGGGTCACATCGCCAGGATGCCACCGCGACGCGGGGTGCGGTTACGCCAGCAGCGTTAGTGCCCGTGGGCCTTGAACCGCTCCACCGAGCGCTGCACTTCCGCTTCGGCTTCGGCGCGGTCAACCCAGTTGGCGGTCTTGACGAACTTGCCCGGCTCCAGCGCCTTGTATTGCGAGAAAAAGTGCTTGATCACGTCCAGTTCGAATTCCGGGACGTCTCCGATGTCTTGGATGTGGTCCCATCGATGGTCGCCGGCGGGAACACACAGCACCTTGTCGTCGCCGCCGTGCTCGTCGACCATCTTGAACATTGCGACCGGACGCGCCTCCACGATTACGCCGGGGAACAGCGGCTCCGGCAGCAGCACCAGCGCGTCCAGCGGGTCGCCGTCTTCACCGAGGGTGTCGTCGATGAAGCCGTAATCGGTGGGGTACGCCATCGAGGTGTACAGGTAGCGGTCCAGACGCACCCGGCCCGTTTCGTGATCGACCTCGTACTTGTTCCGCTGGCCTTTAGGAATTTCGATGGTCACGTCGAATTGCACCGTGCCGGCTCCTTCGCGAGGGGTGGTCTGGGTAGGTCTTGGGTGGTCGGTGGGCGTCGGGCATCCACCCTAGTCGAGGGGTATTGCGCCCGGTTCGGCAGAATGGGTTCAAACAGTCAGGAGAGTGATGGGTCCTACTCGCTGGCGGAAATCCACCCAGGCGCTCATTGGGTTGGCCGTGCTGGTGTTCGTGAGCGCGGTGGTGGCCGCGGCAATGTTTTTCACCATGGGGCACGGCGCCGGCGCCGCGCACGCCCCCGTGCCGCCTCCGCGCCCGCCGACGGTCAAGCCGGGGGTGCTCCCGGTCGCCGACACGGCCGAAACACCCAGCCCCGGAGGGGTGGCCGCCACGCTCGCCCCCGTCGCGGCCGACCCTAACCTCGGCAGGCTTGGTGGCCGGATCACGGACGCTATGACCGGAAACGAGCTTTGGCAGGTGGCCGAAGACCTGCCGCTGGTGCCGGCGTCGACCAACAAACTACTGACGGCGGCCGCGGCGCTGCTGACGTTGGACCATCAGGCCCGGATCAGCACCCGGGTGGTGGCCGGCGGCCCGAATGCGCAAGGACCGGTTGTTCTGGTGGGTGCCGGGGATCCGACGCTGTCGGCGGCTCCGCCCAACGTGGCCACCTGGTACCGGGGGGCACCGCGCATCAGCGACCTTGTCGAACAGGTTCGCCGCAGCGGCGTGACGCCGACCGCGGTGCAGGTGGACACCTCGGCTTTCAGCGGACCGACGATGGCGCAGGGCTGGGATCCGGGCGACGTCGACAATGGCGACATCGCGCCGATCGAGTCGGCGATGATCGACGCAGGCCGCATCCAGCCGACCACCGTTGACTCACGACGGTCCAAGACCCCGGCGCTGGATGCAGGGCGGGAGCTGGCCAAGGGCCTCGGCCTGGATCCGGGCGCGGTGACCATCGCCACGGCGCCGTCCGGCGCCCGGCAGCTGGCCGTGGTGCAGTCGGCCCCGTTGGTCCAGCGGCTATCCCAGATGATGGACCACTCCGACAACGTGATGGCCGAATGCATCGCCCGGGAGGTGGCGGCCGCGATCAACCGTCCGCGGAGTTTCTCCGGGGCGGTCGACGCGGTGACCAACCGGTTGAGCACCGCGCACGTCGACATCACAGGTGCCGCGCTGTTGGATTCCAGCGGGCTTTCGGTTGACGACCGGCTAACGGCCAAGACGCTCGACGGTGCGGTGCAGGCGGCCGCCGGGCCGGACCAGCCAACGTTGCGTGCGCTCCTGGATCTGCTTCCGATCGCCGGCGGCAGCGGGACGCTGGCCGACCGCTTCCTCGACCCCGCCACCAACCAGGGCCCGGCCGGCTGGCTGCGTGCCAAGACCGGTTCGTTGACCGCCGTCAACTCGCTGGTCGGTGTGGTCACCGACCGCAGCGGACGGGTGCTCACGTTCGCCTTCATCTCGAACGCCGCCGGTTCGAACGGCCGCAACGCCATAGATGCCCTGGCCACCAAGCTCTGGTCGTGCGGGTGCGCATGACCCCATCGTCGGATTTGACCCTCGGCACCGCTGTCGATTGGCGATTCGCGGCAACCGTCGGGCAGCGGCTGGCCAGACCCGGACCGGCGTCCAGCGACTACACCCGCCGCCAGGTGGTCGACGAGCTGACGGCTGCGGCCGCGAAGGCCGAACCGCCGGTGCGCGACGTGACGGGCCTCGTCACCAACGGCGCGGTTCCGCCGGCCCGCATCGTTGACCGCCCGGAGTGGATCGGCGCCGCGGCCGAGTCGATGCGGGTGATGACCAATGGCGGCGAAAAACCGCGCGGGTTCGTCACCGGTCGCATCACCGGCGCGCAGACGGGCGCAGTGCTGGCGTTCGTGTCATCCGGGATCCTCGGCCAGTACGATCCGTTCGCCGCCGCGAAAGAGGGCTGTCTGCTGGTGGTGTACCCGAACGTCATCGCCGTGGAGCGTCAGCTTCGGGTCGAGCCTTCCGATTTCCGGTTGTGGGTTTGCCTGCATGAGGTGACCCATCGCGTGCAGTTCACCGCCAACCCGTGGGTGGTGGATTACATGTCGCAGGCGCTGGGACTGTTGACCCAGGACGCCGGCGAAGACATCGGCCAGGTGGCGAGCCGGCTCGCGGACTTCGTCCGCAACCGCGGTATCGGCTCGTCCCCAACGGACGCCAATGCGTCGGGGATTCTCGGCCTGGTCCGCGCAGTGCAGTCCGAGGCGCAGCGCAACGCCCTGGATCAGCTGCTGATCCTCGGCACGCTGCTGGAGGGCCACGCCGAACACGTGATGGACGCGGTGGGTCCGATGGTGGTGCCCTCGGTGGCCACCATCCGCCGGCGATTCGACGAGCGTCGGCATCGCAAGCAACCGCCGCTGCAGCGCCTGCTGCGCGCGCTGCTGGGGCTCGACGCCAAGCTGAGCCAATACACCCGCGGCAAGGCGTTCGTCGACCACGTGGTGGGCCGGGTCGGAATGGAGCGGTTCAACACCGTCTGGTCAGGCCCCGAAACGCTGCCGCTGCCCGCCGAAATCGAGGACCCCGGGCGATGGATCGACAGGGTGCTTTAGGGCAGCTGCGCACGGCTGTCGAGGCGTTCGCCAAGACCCACCTCGTCACCGACGAGCAATGGTGTGTGGCGCTCTCCGGCGGCCCGGACTCGCTGGCGCTCACCGCGGTCGCCGCTTCGCTGCGGCCCACCACTGCGCTGATCGTTGATCACGGTCTGCAGCCCGGCTCCGCCGCCGTCGCCGAGACCGCGCGGGAGCAAGCGGTCGCGGTGGGATGTGTTGACGCACAGGTACTTTCCGTTTGCGTGGGTAATGACGGTGGGCCCGAGGCGGCGGCGCGCGCCGCCCGCTATGCCGCGCTGCGCGCGTACCGCGCCGACCGCCCGGTCCTGTTGGCCCACACGCTTGACGATCAGGCGGAGACGGTGTTGCTGGGGCTTGGCCGCGGCTCCGGGGTGCGCTCGATCGCCGGGATGCGCCCGCACGATCCACCGTGGTGCCGGCCGCTGTTGGGGGTGCGGCGCGCCGTTACGCACGCCGCGTGTGGGGAGCTCGGCCTGACCGCGTGGCAGGATCCGCACAACACCGACCGCCGTTTCACGCGAACCCGGCTGCGCATGGAGGTGCTGCCGCTTCTCGAGGACGTGCTGGGCGGCGGCGTGGCCGAGGCGCTGGCCCGCACCGCGACGGCGCTGCGCGAGGACGGCGACCTGATCGACACGCTCGCCGTGCAGGCGCTGCCCGACGTGACCGCGGGCCCCGGGCTGTCGGCCCGCGACCTGGCCGCATTGCCGGACCCGGTTCGACGCAGGGTGATCCGGGGCTGGCTACTCGCCGGCGGCGCGACCGGGCTGACCGACAAGCAGATCCGTGGCGTGAACACCCTGATCACTGAGTGGCGCGGGCAGGGCGGGGTGGCGGTGGGTTCCTCATTCCGGGGTGAGCGATTGATGGCGGGGCGGCGCGACGGCGTACTCACACTGTGGCGGGAGCCTGTGTAAAACCCGGCTGTCGTTGGTTATACGCCCGCCGGCGTGGCACTCTGTGGTCGTGGCCCAGATCTCCTCGGCGATCACCCCTGCTCAGCCCGCGGAGCTCTACCCGGGGGATATCAAGTCTGTGCTGCTCACCGCCGAGCAGATCCAGGCCCGCATCGCCGAACTGGGCCAGGAAATCGGTAACCACTACCGCGACCTTGCGGACAAGACCGGCCAGGATCTGCTGTTGATTACCGTGCTCAAGGGCGCGGTGATCTTCGTCACCGACCTGGCCCGCGCGATTCCCGTGCCGACCCAGTTCGAATTCATGGCCGTCAGCTCCTACGGGTCATCGACATCTTCGTCGGGTGTGGTGCGGATCCTCAAGGACTTGGACCGCGATATCAACGACCGCGACGTGCTGATCGTCGAGGACGTCGTCGACTCCGGTCTGACCTTGTCTTGGCTGCTGCGCAACCTGAAGACCCGGCATCCGCGTTCGCTGCGGGTGTGCACGCTGCTGCGCAAGCCCGACGCGGTGCGCGCCAAGGTCGAGATCGCCTACGTGGGCTTCGACATTCCCAACGACTTCGTCGTGGGCTACGGCCTGGATTACGACGAGCGCTACCGCGACCTGTCGTACATCGGAACCCTGGACCCCAGGGTTTACGAGGAGTAATCGAGCCCTAGTCGAGCTCCCACACCACGGTTACCGAGAAGCTGACAGTCTGCTGGCCGGGTTCCAGCGGTACCGCGGACGCACCGCGAGGCGGTGCCGGCGGCCCGCCGCCCAAGGGCGCGGCACCCGACACCTCCGAAATGGACAGCACCCTGCCCAGCCGCAGGCCGGACAATTGGGCGTACTGGTCGGCGCGGCTCTTGGCGTCGTTGAACGCCCGCGCACGGGCGTCCTTGACCAACTGCGAGTCGTCGGCGATGGAGTAGCTGACCGAGGTTATCCGGGTGGCGTCGCCGCCGGTGCTGACGATCAGAGCCAGCATTCGCGACGCGGCGTCGGTTGGGTGGATCTTCACCTGGATCGCGTTGGTCGCGCGGTAGCCGGTGATGCTGGGGGGTTCGGCACCGCTGTACTGCGGTTGCAGCGTGACCGTGGTGGTGCTGATGTCCTTACGGTCCATCCCCGCGGCGGCCAGCGCGTTGATCACCGCTTGCTGGCGATCGTTGGTCTGGTTCATCGCGCCGGTGACGTCGGGTGCGCTGAACTCGATGCCGACGTCGGCGGTCAGCGTGTCCGGGACACCCTGGACTTGCCCCGAGCCGACGACGGTCACTTGACGCGGATTCGCCCCCGGCGGTGCCGGGTTGGGCTTGTCGCACGCCGCCAGCGCGGCGACGGTCAAGCCGGCGGCGGCCAAGGCAATCGACCTGCGGGCCGACTTCCGGGCGTTCGTTGCGATCGGCATGTGTGGACATTAGCGCTACCGGCGGCGTTGAATGAGCGCTTCGCACGCGCCCCGACTCGGGTAACGTTGACGTCTCCGCCGTCGACAACCGCCCCAGAAGCGCTTTTCCGCCACGTCACCGAGAAAAGGTACATGTGTACCAAAAAACTGTTGCGCAATCGATGCCGAACCGATAACTTGGGCAGCGGGATGCAGGTCACACGAACGGGCCCGTTGTGGCGCGCATCCCAGCACTGTCAGGGGAGGCGGTCGCAAACTTGCGGCCGGACGAAGGGATAGCCCGTTGTCAGGAACAGAACCGGCCGCGCAGCCAATAAATCTCGTGCCCGTAAACAGCACTCCGCGCGCGGTGGCCGCTGACGATCGCGCCTGGGTCTCGAAGGGGCTGTGCAGGGAAACGGATCCCGATGACCTGTTTGTGCGGGGAGCAGCACAACGCAAGGCTGCGGTCATCTGCCGTCACTGCCCTGTGATGCAGGAGTGCGCCGCGGAGGCGCTCGACAACAAAGTCGAGTACGGCATCTGGGGCGGCATGACCGAGCGAGAGCGCAGGAGATTGCTCAAACAGCACCCCGAGATCGTGTCGTGGACGGATTTTTTCGATAAGCGCCACGTCCGTTCCGTCGGATGGGCGGGCCGCTAAGGCTGGCAAGCTCTCGCCTTCCTGGGTACGAATCTCTTACGTCCAGGAATCCGACAAGAATTGGCTCTGTTTAAGGCGTGACGAGAATCTTGCAGTGCCGCTCGGGGTCGGCCAGGTCGTCGAAGGCCTGGCCGACAGCGTCCAGGCCCACTTCTCCAGTAATCACCGGGGTGACGTCGATCTCGCCCTCGGCCAGCGCGCGCAGCGAGTCGGCGAACTCGTCCGGGGTGTAGGCGAGGACGAATTGCACGTTGATCTCTTTGGCGATCGCGAAGAAGGGATGCACGGTGTCGGGCTGCATGCACACGCCGGCGACGATCAGGCGCGTGCCCGGCCGTGCCCGCAGCAGCACGTCGTCGATGATTCCGGGCACCCCGACCGCCTCGAACACGACCGCCGGCTTGACGCTGTCGAACGGCGACCCCTGGGCCGCATCCAATGTCCGGTGGGCGCCCATCGCGCCGGCGACTTCCCGCCGCTTCGGCGAAAAGTCGGCTGCCACAATCGTTTCGACACCTCGCGCTCGAAGGGCCGCGATGATGGCGATGCCGATCGGGCCACAACCGAGCACCAGGGCCTTTTCGTCCGGGGCAATATTCGACTTGTTGACGGCGTGCAACCCGACTGCCATCGGCTCGGTCAAGGCGGCGTGCTTCAGGTCAAGGCCGTTGGGGATGGGCAACAGCAGCGGTGCCGAAAGCAGCATCCGCTCGGCGTAGCCGCCGAGAGTGCTGTTGCTGTAGACGATCGGCTGGACGCCCTTGGCGGACAGCAACAACGGGATCGACGTGACCAATGTCCCAGCCGGATGGGTCTCGGTATCGGGTCCGACCTCGAGGACCTCTGCGCTGAATTCGTGACCCATGAAGACATCGCCGTTCAGGTCGAGGTTCATCCCGGTCGCCGCGCCGCCGCCCATCCGATCGCCCAGTTCCATTACCTCGGCGCCGTGGGCGGCGAAATGCAAATCGGAACCGCAGATTCCGCACGCTCGCACGCCGACCAACACCTGGCCGGTTTCGGGCACCGGCTCGGGCACGTCGTCCCGGTAGACCATGCGGCCGTCTCGCAATACCGCAGCGCGCATCAGCTTCCCACGCCCTTCTGCTCGTCCACGTGCTCGGTGATGGCCTTCACGACGGCCTCGCCTGCGCGGCCAATCAACTGGTCGCGTTTGCCTCTGGCCCAGTCGTGAGATGACCGGGACGCCTGCAGCTGTCCCTTGAAATACGGAATCACCTTGCGGGCGAACAGGTCATAGCAGTGGTATGTCGCTTCGGGCGACGCCCAGTCGTGGCCGAGCATCAGCAGCGTCCCGAAACCGCCCGACCGCTCGAGCAGGTCTTCAATATGCGCGATCGCGTCGTCAGGCGTGCCGACGCAGCAATTCCCTTTGGCCGCATAGTCTTCGACGAACTGATGCGGTGTCTGGGCGCCGTCTACGGTGTTGGCCAGCGGGACGAACCCGGCGGCACCGAAGTAGTTGGCGAAATCCTGCAACCCATAGGTGCAATCATCGATCGCCTGCTCACGGCTGTCCGCTATGTGCATGATGCTCAAGACGCGCCAGTCGCCCCGGTCCGGCTCGTCGCGGCCGACCTTCGCGGCCTGCTCGCGCACCACCTGCCACGTGGTCTCCAGCGCGGCGTAACCGCCCGGCACCGACATCGACAGCGACAGCAGCGACGTGCCCAGCGTGCCCGCCAGTCGCGGCCCGGACGGCGAAATCATTGCCGCCGTGGCGATCTCGGGGTACGGCCAGGTGTAGGGCCGGACATGCAACTGCGCGTCGCGCAACGTGAACCAGTCGGAATGGCGGTCGATTCGGTCGTCGGGCGCGGCGCGGAACAGCGCGAGGATCGCCTCGAGGGACTCTTGCATCATCCGCCGCTGTTCGACCGGGTCGATGCCCATCATGTACGCGTCCGACGGGAGCGCGCCGGGACCGCTGCCGAACATGACCCGGCCGCGGGTCAGGTGGTCCAGCAGCACCCAGCGGTCGGCGACCATGAGTGGATGGTGGTAGGGCAACGAGACCACCCCGGTGCCCAGCCGGATGTGCTTCGTCCGTTCCGCCGCGGCCGCGATGAACACTTCCGGGCAGGCGATCAGCTCGTAGCCACCGGAGTGGTGTTCCCCGAACCAGGCTTCGTCGAACCCGAGGCGGTCCAGCGCAACGACGCGCTCCATGTCGTATTCCAGTGCCACCGTGGGGGATTGGCCGGTGGGATGAAACGGCGTGATAAAGACGCCAAAACGCAGGGGCGCGCTCATCGCAACTCCAGTCCGTTGAGGAACTCCAACAGGGCCGCATTGACCTCGTCGGGCCGTTCCTGCTGCAGCCAGTGTCCCGCGCCGTCGATCATCACCTGACGGTACGGGCCGCAGACCACTTCCGAAGCGCGGTCGGCACGGGTGAATGCCAACACCGGATCGGCCGTCCCACCGATAAACAGGCACGGCACAGCGATTTTGGCGTTGGCGAGCTCCGGGGTGGTCTCCCAGTTCCGGTCGAAGTTGCGGTACCAGTTCAGGCCGCCGGTGAACCCGGTGCGGGAGAACTCGTCGACGTAGTGGTCGAGCTCGTCCTGGCCGATCCAATCCGGCAGCCGGTCCGGCTCGGGAAGGCGATCGATGAAGCCTTCAGTGCCGGCGGCCACCATCCGCATCGCCGCGCTCGGGTCGTCGGATGCCCGCAGCCCACTCATCAGCCGGCGCATCGTGCGGGCGGGATCACCGTCGAGTTCGGCGTCGGCAACACCGGGCTCCTGGAAATAGAGCATGTAGAAGAAGTTCTCGCCGAATCTGTTGTGGAGCGCCTGTGTCGGCGGCCGTTGCGCGCGGGGCACCGGCGGGACGCTCAATGCGGCGACGGCGGCGACCCGGTCGGGATGCAGCAGCGGCGCGTTCCAGACGACGGTGGCGCCCCAGTCGTGACCGACCCACACTGCGCGCTCGGCGCCGACGTCATCGAGCAGGCCAACCAGGTCTGCGGTCAGCTCGTGAATGTCGTACGCCTCGATCGCATCCGGCCGGGACGAACCGCCATAGCCGCGCTGATCGGGCGCCAGCACGTGGTAGCCGGCCTCGGCGAGGGCCGGTATCTGGTGCCGCCATGAATAGGCCAGTTCGGGAAAGCCGTGGGCCAGGATCACCGTGGGTGCGCCCCGGTCTCCCGCTTCGATCACCCGCAACTGGACACCGTTGGTATCTACTAACCGTTCGGTTGATAAGAGCACGGTCTCACCAAATCACAACGACCCCGGGCTGAGAAGGGCTCGGCCTGATTGGAATTAGCGGTAGATATCAGGGGCAGACGCGCGGATCATATTGGTGCATGCGGTTGGACCACATCGTCCTGTGGACGAAGGATCCGCGGGCATCAATCGATTTCTACTCCAGGGTGGTCGGGCTTACGCCGCTGCGGTTTGACGAGTTCGTGGCCGGGGAAGCGCCGTTCCCGAGCGTGCGGGTGTGCGACGACTCCATCATCGACCTCATGCCACTGGAGATGGCCGCCGGTCTTGGGGCGTCACAGTTCCAAGGCAGTGCGGGCCATCCGGTCAATCACGTCTGTCTGGCGCTGTCGAAGCCCGAATTCGACGAACTCGACCGGCGTCTTCAGGCAGCCGGCGTCGACACCAGCGTGCGGATGAACCGTAGCTTCGGGGCCCAGGGGTGGGCGCCACACGCGTACTACTTCGCTGACCCGGACGGCAACGTGGTCGAGGCGCGCCATTACGAGTAACCGCCGAGAGTCACGCCCGCGTGACCGCGGCTGCCCGGCGTTGCGCCAGCGTGACGCTCGGCGCCGGTCGGTGGTTAGCCGTGTTCTTGGTCCCATCGGGAACTGCCGGTCGTTGGTATAGCGGTAGCCTGGACTTTTCCAGCTTCGTGAATCGGGGAAGGACCTGGCCGACAAGGCCGATGATTGATGAACCGAAGAAACTTGATCCGCACCCTCACGGCGATCGCTGTCGTGGTGGTGCTGGGCTGGTCGTTCTTTTATTTCAACAACGACACCCGCGGTTACACGCCCGTCGACACCTCGGTGGCGGTTGCCCAGATCAACAGCGACAACGTCACGAGCGCGCAGATCGACGATCGCGAGCAGCAATTGCGGTTGACGCTGAAGAAGGGCAACAACGACACCGACAACAAAGACAAGGTCATCACCAAATTCCCCAGCGGATACGCCGTCCAGCTGTTCAACTCGCTGAGCGCTAAGAACGCAAAGGTCAGCACCGTCGTCAACCAGGGCAGCATCCTGGGCGAGCTGCTGGTGTACGTGCTCCCGCTGCTGTTGCTGGTGGGGCTGTTCGTGATGTTCTCCCGGA
>Ga0318529_10000036_pt1 | contig 20165 bp, 18 predicted proteins | sample GRESIP053b4f23_FD_203494 | JGI IMG/M metagenome (GOLD analysis project Ga0318529, IMG submission 203494) | Tropical soil microbial communities from Luquillo Experimental Forest, Puerto Rico - GRE.SIPMG.053b4f23 | ecosystem: Environmental > Terrestrial > Soil > Tropical forest > Bulk soil... | reverse complement strand
ACACGGGATCCCTGCGGGTGAAACTGTTGGCCACGATGTACACCCAGCCGCCCGGCGAATCGGGAGTCGGGATCGGGTCGTAGTACCCACTGATCTGCGACTGCCGCCCGCCCTGGTAGGAACCGGTGCGCCGCGACCCGGCAACGGTCTGCCAGCCGCCACGCACCGGGTCGGCCAGCACGAGCCGCGAGCTCTGCGGCTCCAGGTTCTTCGTCGTCGTCACCATCAGGTAGTTGCGCCGGTTGACCTGCACCACTCCGGCGGGCAGCTGGGAGTCCCCGGGCGGCGTGGGATCGGCCAGCAGCGGTTTGCCGATCCCGGTGACGCCGGTGTAGCGCACCCCGGCGGGGTCGTCGACCGACGCGGTGTCGACGTGCAGCGCGACCGGCGAATACCACCCGCCGAACCCGACCCCCTGGCCGGCGAAACTGTCACCGCAGACCTGTAGCAGCTCGGTGGGGAACTCGACGAACTCGCACAGGTCGGTGGCGCCGATGCCGTAGTCCCCGGTCGGGGTTCCGGTGCCGGCCGTCGGCCCGATCCGCAGCACCTGACCGGGCGCCAACGGCTGCAGGATGGGTTCGGGGGCCGGCGCCGGCGGATCGGCACCCGCGGTGTCGTTCCAAAAGCATTGCGGCGCAAGCAAAGTCAATGCAAGCAGCGAGCACCGCGTCGCGGAACTCAGCCGCGGATTCACAACTCAGAGACCAGCAGCTCGGCGATCTGGATGGTATTCAGCGCCGCCCCCTTGCGCAGGTTGTCGCCCGAGACGAACAGCGCCAGGCCGCGGCCGTCGGGCACCCCGGGGTCGTGCCGGATACGGCCGACAAGCGATTCGTCCACGCCGGCGGCCGCAAGCGGCGTCGGCACATCCACCACCTTGACACCCGGTGCGCCGTCGAGCAGTTCACGGGCGCGTTCGGGTGACAGCGGCCGCGCGAATTCGGCGTTGATCGACAGCGAGTGTCCGGTGAACACCGGGACGCGCACACAGGTACCGCTGACCATCAGGTCGGGGATGCCGAGGATCTTGCGGCTCTCGAAGCGCAGCTTCTGGTCCTCGTCGGTCTCGCCGGAGTCGTCGTCGACCAGCGACCCGGCCAGCGGCACCACGTTGAACGCGATCGGGGCGACGTAGGCCTTCGGCGGCGGGAACTGCAGCGCGCCGCCGTTGTAGACCAGTTGCTCGGCCTCGCCGACGACCGCACGCGCCTGCGTGAGCAATTCCTCGACACCGGCGAGACCACTTCCCGATACCGCTTGATAGGTCGAGGCCACCATGCGCACCAGCTGGGCTTCGTCGTGCAGCACCTTGAGCACCGGCATCGCGGCCATCGTGGTGCAGTTCGGGTTGGCGATGATGCCCTTCTTGAGAGACCGGGGCCCGACGGCGACATCCCGAGCGAAGTTCACCTCCGACACGATCAACGGCACGTCCGGGTCCTTGCGCCAGGCCGACGAGTTGTCGATCACCGTCACACCGGCCGCGGCGAATCGCGGCGCCTGCACCAGCGACATCGTCTTGCCGGCCGAGAACAGGGCGATGTCCAGGCCGCTCGGGTCCGCGGTCTCGGCGTCTTCGACCTCGATCTCCTGGCCGCGGAAGGTCAGCTTGCGGCCCTGCGAGCGGGCCGACGCGAAAAACCGCACCGTCGTCGCGGGGAAGTCGCGCTCCTCGAGGAGCAGGCGCATTACATGGCCCACCTGACCGGTGGCCCCCACTACCCCGATCGCAACCATCTACCGCCCCGTCCCCGCATACACCGTCGCCGCCTCCTCGCCGCCGAGCCCGAACGCCTCGTGCAACGCAACGACGGCCTTGTCTAGTTCGGTGTCGCGGCACAGCACCGAGATGCGGATCTCGGAGGTGGAGATCAGCTCGATGTTGACGCCCACGGCGGCCAGCGCCTCGCAGAAGGTCGCGGTGACCCCGGGATGGCTGCGCATGCCCGCCCCGACCAGCGACACCTTGCCGATGTGGTCGTCGTAGAGCAGTTGGGTGAACCCGATCTCGTCCTTCAGCGAGTCGAGCTTTTCGACCGCGGTGGGTCCGCTGTCGCGCGAGCAGGTGAAGGTGATGTCGGTCTTGCCGTCCTCGATCTTGGAGACGTTCTGCAACACCATGTCGATGTTGACGTCGGCGTCGGCGACGGCCCGGAAGACCTTGGCCGCATACCCAGGGTGGTCGGGAATCCCGACGATGGTCACCTTGGCCTCGCTGCGGTCGTGCGCGACTCCGGTCAGAAGGGGGCTTTCCATGGGTGTGTCCTTGATCGATCCGACGACGACGGTGCCCGGTTTGTCCGAATACGACGACCGGACGTGCACCGGAATGTTGTAGCGGCGAGCGTATTCCACGGAGCGCAGCATCAGCACCTTGGCGCCGCAGGCCGCCATCTCGAGCATCTCCTCGAAGGTCACGGTGTCGAGCTTGCGGGCGTTGTGCACGATCCGGGGGTCCGCGCTGAAGATGCCGTCCACGTCGGTGTAGATCTCGCAGACATCGGCGCCCAGCGCCGCGGCCAGGGCAATGGCGGTGGTGTCCGAGCCGCCGCGGCCGAGCGTGGTGACGTCTCGGGTGTCCTGGCTGACGCCCTGGAATCCGGCGACCAGCACGATGCGCCCCTCGTCGAGCGCGGTTTGGAGCCGTCCCGGCGTGACATCGATGATCTTCGCGTTGCCGTGCGTGCCGGTTGTGATGACGCCGGCTTGCGAACCGGTGAACGACCGGGCCTGCGCGCCAAGCGATTCGATCGCCATCGCCACCAGCGCGTTGGAGATGCGTTCGCCGGCGGTCAGCAGCATGTCGAGTTCGCGGGGCGGCGGGGCCGGGCATACCTGCTGGGCCAGGTCCAGCAGGTCGTCGGTGGTGTCGCCCATCGCGGACACCACGACGACGACGTCGTTGCCCTGCTTCTTGGCCGCGACGATGCGCTCCGCAACGCGGCGGATCCGGTCGGCGTTGGCCACCGAGGATCCGCCGTACTTCTGCACGACGAGGGCCACTTTTGTTCTTTCGGTCCAGTGTTCGGAGGGTGTAGGTCCACAACAGAATACGTGTGGCGGTTACCTGGCGCGTGCCGCCGACGATCCGTCCGAACGGTCGATCAGACGGTGAGCCCCGCCGCGGAGACGACCGCCCAGAGCACCTCGGGGTGGCGGATGTCGCTGTGCGCCCCACTGAAGGCAGACTGGTTGGCGCAGATGACGGCGTTGGCGTCCAGGTCATAGAAGGCACCGGGCTGGAAGTCGTACGGCTTTCCCTGCGGCTGCATCACTACTGCGGCGGGGGTGGGGGTCTGCTGGTATCCGTCGTGGCCCGTTGCGCCCCACCGAAATACCAAGTCGGTGGCGGATTCGCTGTCCTGGCCTGCGAGCATGCTGGCCATCGGGTACCACCACCCGACCGCTCTGTCGGCACTGCTGAAGGTGGCCAACAGCGGCCCGTCGACCCGGCTGCCGTCGCCGGCCAGCCCGCCTGATCGGGACAGATCGAACAGCAGCGATGAGGCGAACGTGAAGTGGGAGATCGAGCGGTCAAGATGGCCGCACAGGATCAGATCCGGCCACACGTGAAAGATGAGTCCGAGGGCACGCTGCGCCCCCGCCGCGGTCGCTGGGTCGCCGCCGCGCACCAAGCGGGTGATCTCATCAGGCGTGAGCGCACACCGCATGTAGTGCCGGCCGACAGGCACCGGTTGCGGCGGACCCCCGGGCCCGAAAACATCGGCGAACAAGCTGAGGAAGCCGCGGCGCACCGTTGCGGGCCTCGCCCCCTGGTCGAGCCGAAGTTCGATCAACACCCCGCGGCGATCTTGCTCGTCGGTGAACACGACATGTGCCGCCGTGTCGCCCATCACAAGCGGGCTGACGATCGATGCGCGCCGGGGCCCGCGCGGCGGGACGGCCGTCACCGTCGCCGGCCTTGCGACCGGGGCATGCGGGAGGCACGGCCGTGCACGCGTCGTGTACTACGAGATTCCCTTTGCGAGAAGGCCGTTTCACCTAACCCGGTCCCCCCGAACTCGTTCGCCACGAGCAGCGATTTTAATGCTAGCCGCGGTGAAATTCGCTGCTTCGCACCGTTCATTGCGTGGCGGCGCGTCGGGGAGTCAAGGGTTAGGAGGAAGTCAGCTGGATCGCCCAGAAGTCGCTGGCCAAGTGCGCCCCGTTGATGGGTGAGTTATCCGAGCTGACCTGGGATCCGGTCAGATACTGGTAGGGCATGTAGAAGTAGCCGTGGTCGCCCCACGAAACTCCCCACGAGTTGCGAACGATCAACTGGCTCTTGGGATCTGAGTAGCCGACCGCAACAACGGCGTGGCCGCCGACGGTGGCCTCACCCGGTTTGGGCATCGGCATCACACCCGTCTGGGCCACTGACTTCGATTCGAAGCTCTCGTACACGGTAAACCCGAACACCACAGACAGATTCGAGGCGATCGCATCCTTCAGGTCTCCCAGTGTCTGGATCGCCTCGTACTGCAGCGCCTTGTCCGTCGTCGCGGCGACGTAGCAACGCTTCGGCGGCTTGACCGCGAACATCCCAACGTTGTAGGGCCACAGCGTCTCCGGGCAGACGCCCTCGCGGTTGACCACCTTGATGCCGTCCCTGATGACCGCACCCGAGTCGCTGGACACGGTGCCTTCCAACGCGCGCTCGTTGTAGTAGACGAACAATCGCGACGGGATGAAGTCGGGCAAGCCCTGCCGATCCCGCTCGTACTCCATCGCAGCGGCGATTGCATTTCCGGTACATGACCCGAGTTGCCCCTGGTCGTAGACCGCTGGCATCGACGGGCGCAAGTCATACTCGGCGGGTCTCGGGGACGTAAGTCGCGCCGCATAGACCCTGTCCCGGGCGTCCGGCAGCTGGGGTCGCCAGCCGAAACCGCGAACGTGGCTCCAATCCTGCTGTGCCCCGTCATCTTTGACGTGTGTGGACTCGTGTAAAGCGGTCATTGCGGCCTCCCGTTTGCGTGGTGCTCTCGACCGTAGGCAGGGGACCGCGGGATGGCATGCGTAGTCCATTACTTGTATTTCCCGGCGTGGCCGTATTTCCCGTCGAGTAGAGATCACCCGACGAGCACGGCATCCGCGAGTCCGGTCCAGGCCAGGCGCAACTACTTCTGGCGCGATCCCGGACCCCACCTTCGCGCGGAACGTGCCTACCCGATGGTGTCGACGACCTAATCTCTGGAGGCGGCGGGCACAAATAGCGGAGGGGCAATGCACAACGCTGATGGGGCAACCGTGCGCGAGCGGGTACTGCGGAGGCTGCGCGCCGGGGAAAAGGTCGCCGCGGTCGCGGCCGACAGCGGCATCAGCCGCTCGACGGTATATCGATGGAAGCGCGAAAGCGCGCGCGCGGCAACCAAACCGCCTGCCGCCCGGCGGTCGCTGGCGGTCCCCTCGGCGGCGGTGCCCATACCGGTGCCGCCAACACCGGCGGCGGTGCCCGTCGAGGGCTACGTCTGCGACATCACCGGCCCGGGCATCACCGACAAATGGGGCGTGACCTGCACGGACCTGGGTGTTTGCGCGGTGGCACCCAATGGCAAGCTGCTGTCCGTGTTCGGGGACACCTTTTCCGGCGCGTCCGTAGGGCAGGGCGACTGGCGCGCCCCCGTCGCCCTGATTGGCACCGGGGATACCAACCACCGGATCCGGTACGAGAGTGCCGGCGGCGCGAACCCAAACTATGCGCAGCAGTTGTGGCCCTATGTACACGACGGCGCGCCGTGGAACCAGGGCGGCATCAGCACGATCATTCCCTCCGATGTGCTGGTTGTCGGGCAGACGCTCTACCTGCACGCCATCGTCAACCGCGGCTTCGGAAATGTGATCTGGAGCGGAATCTGGACCTCGACCGACAACGGCGTCACGTGGCAAGAGATGGGCGCGAAGGCAACCTTTCCCGCGGCGTTGTACAACGGCTACGCGCAGCTATGGTCATGGGACTACAACCCGGACGACGGTTGGGTGTACATCGTCTCCACCGGGTTTCAGCGCGACAAGGGCATAATCCTCCGGCGCGTGCAGCCGGGCGACATCGGCGACATGACCAAGTACTCAGGCTGGGGCTGGGCCAACAGCCAATGGGCGTGGGACAACGTACCCACGCCGATTACGCCCCCCGCTGAAACCTGGGGCGAGCTGACATTGCGCAGGCTGGACACTGGCAAGTGGATCATGGGCGGGTTCCTGTCTTCGGGATATGCGCTGGGTTACCGCACGATCGACTCGCCCACCGCCGACCTTTACGAAGCCGACGTCCAGACGCCGGTAACCGGGACGACCTGGGACGCCCAAAACCTTGCGAACAACCGAGTCGCCCAGCTGTACGGCGGATATGTTCTGCCGGGCTCTCAGCTGGACATTCCGGGTGGGGTCGGGCTGGTGGTGTCGCAGTGGGACACCGCAACAGGCTGGCCGTACCGGACGATGCAGTTCAAGGTCACGCTGAACGACACGACAGGGAGATCTACCGGCTCGGGGAATGTTCGACAGCGTGCGACGCGGACGTCCTCAACAACCACAGCCCGCCGCCGATTTCGATCGCCGGGCCAGGCGCGGTAGAGTGCAGAACGTGCAGCGGGTGCTCCTTCTCGGACGCCGCGACGGGGTCTGATCCAGACCGGCTTCCCGTCGCGGGTCGTTCGCGATGCGCCGGTCTGAGGTTCCTTCTCACATACCCGGAGCAACTACCGTGACTATTTCTGATTCACCCGACGCGTATACGTCTACGCGAGCGATCGTCAAACCCTCGGGGCCGCCCGGAGCGGACCAACCCGCCTGGAATCCACAGCGAAACACGTCGATGCCGATCGACCGGTACCGACCGTTCGCCGACGAGGTCGAGCCCATCCGCGTGGCCGACCGCACCTGGCCCGACCGCGTCCTCACCCGCGCCCCCCTGTGGTGCGCGGTGGATCTGCGGGACGGCAACCAGGCGCTGATCGACCCGATGAGCCCGGCCCGCAAGCGCCGCATGTTCGACCTGCTGGTGCGCATGGGCTACAAGGAGATCGAGGTCGGATTCCCGTCGGCCAGCCAGACCGACTTCGACTTCGTCCGCGAGATCATCACAGAAGGCGTCATTCCCGACGACGTCACCATCCAGGTGCTGACCCAGTGCCGGCCGGAACTGATCGAGCGCACCTTCGAGGCGTGTGAGGGTGCGCCAAAGGCCATCGTGCACTTCTACAACTCGACCTCGATCCTGCAGCGGCGCGTGGTTTTCCGCGCCGACCGGGCCGCGGTGCAGGCCATCGCGACCGACGGCGCCCGCAAGTGCGTCGAAGAGGCCGCCAAGTATCCCGGGACGCACTGGCGGTTCGAGTATTCGCCGGAGTCCTACACCGGCACCGAACTGGAGTACGCCAAGCAGGTGTGCGATGCTGTCGGCGAAATCATCGCGCCGACGCCGGACAACCCGATCATCTTCAACCTGCCCGCCACCGTCGAGATGGCCACTCCCAACGTCTACGCCGACTCGATCGAGTGGATGAGCCGCAACCTGGCCAACCGGGAGTCCGTCATCCTGAGCCTGCATCCGCACAACGACCGCGGAACCGCCGTTGCCGCAGCGGAATTGGGCTACCAGGCGGGCGCCGACCGGATCGAGGGCTGCCTGTTCGGCAACGGGGAACGCACCGGCAACGTGTGCCTGGTGACGCTGGGGCTCAACCTGTTCTCCCGCGGCGTGGACCCGCAGATCGACTTCTCCAACATCGACGAGATCCGCCGCACGGTCGAGTACTGCAACCAGCTGCCGGTGCACGAGCGCCACCCCTACGGCGGCGACCTGGTCTACACGGCGTTCTCCGGCAGCCATCAGGACGCCATCAACAAGGGCCTCGACGCGATGAAGTTCGACGCGGACGCCGCCGACTCCGATGTCGACGAAATGCTCTGGCAGGTGCCCTATCTGCCGATCGACCCCAAGGACGTCGGGCGCACCTACGAGGCCGTGATCCGGGTCAACTCGCAGTCCGGCAAGGGCGGGGTGGCCTACATCATGAAGGCCGACCACGGCCTGAGCCTGCCGCGACGGCTGCAGATCGAGTTTTCCCAGGTGATCCAGAAGATCGCCGACGGCGAGGGCGGCGAGGTCTCGCCCAAGGAGATGTGGGACGCGTTCTCCGAGGAGTACCTCGCGCCGATACTGCCGCTGGAGCGCATGAAGCAGCGCGTCGACGCGGCAGAGGAAGACACGGGCCTGACCAGCATCACCGCGACCGTCAAGATCAACGGCGAGGAGACCGAGATCAGCGGTGCCGGGAACGGTCCGCTGGCCGCGTTCGTCCACGCGCTGGGCAGCGTCGGCTTCGAGGTTGCCGTGCTCGACTACTCCGAGCACGCGATGAGCGCCGGCGACGACGCGCAGGCCGCCGCGTATGTGGAGGCTTCGGTGGGTGGACGCACGGTGTGGGGTGTGGGGATTGCGCCGTCGATCACCACCGCGTCGCTGCGCGCCGTCGTTTCGGCGGTCAACCGCGCTTCCCGGTAGGCCCTAGAAGAACGCGGTTAACAGCCGGTCGACCAGCTCGGCAGGGTTATCGACTCCCGGCAGCGTGAGCTTGCTGAACACGTAGCCGTTGAGCAGGCGGCTCAGCTGGTCCATCTGTTCGGCCGTTGGGGTGAAGCCCGCCGCCTCGAAGATGAGCGTGGCGGACTTCACCGCGGCGGCCTGCAGCTCGATCAGGAACGGCCGAAGCTCGGGCCGACGCGTGCCCTCCATGAACAGCTCGAACCGAGCCAGCGTGTAACGGCGGGCCTGCTCATCGGGTTCCGAGATCATTTGCGTCATCAGGGCTTTGACGCCTTCGGGGTTGAGCGGCCCGATCGCGGCCCGCAACGCGTCGACGCGCTGCCAATGCAGATCGACGGTGCGGGCCGCCGTGGCTTCGAGCAGGGCCTGGCGCGTCCGAAAGTAATTGGACGTGGTGCCGGCCGGCAGACCGGCCCGGTCGTCGACCTGGCGATGCGTCAGGCCCCCGACGCCCACGTCGGCGAGTATGCCGATCGCGGCGTCGAGGATCTGCCCGCGGCGTTGGGGGTTTGGCGGCATCAGTCTTTGTAACGCAGCCGCCAGAACATCGTCAGGAACGCCGGGTAGACCAAGCCCAGTAGCAGATAGCTGAACCACATCGGAAACCACGTGACGAAGGAGATGTCCTTGATCACATAGTCGAGGTAGACGTGCAGCGGCACGCTGCCAGCGATGTAGATGACCGATCCGGTGAAAAGCGCCCGGTGTCGTTTGTTGACGAACCGCACGCGCGGCCACACCAGGATGCCGGTGATGCCCGCATACGTCATGGGGACGAGCAGCATCCGGTCCGTCGTCAACGTCACCACGTGTCGGAGGGCGAGGGCGTCGCCGAGGACCACCCGGTCCAAGTGCAGGATGATGCCGATCGAAATGGTCAACATCGCCGCTTCCCGAAAGAAGTAGCCGCGCCGGCGGTAGGTTTCCCGCCACGAATTTCTATGTACTACATCTGTAGTGGTAATCATGGCGGTGACGGTACCACTACGGATGTAGTGATTGCAAGGGGTCCTCAGAACAGCGCGAGCTGCTGGTCGAGCGTGGTGACGTCGGTGAATTCCTCCATGCTGGTCCCGCCGACGACGGCACCGACGGAGTCCATGAACTGCGCGTCCGACACCACCGGCACCCCCAGCTGCAGGGCGTGGTAGCCCTTGCCCTGCTCGGGGGTTGCGTCGTTGCAGACCACCACCGACGTCTCCCGGTCGACGGCATCGCTGTAGGCCAGGCCGGCGTGCAGGATCCGCTCGACGAGTTCCTCGTGGGTGCGTGCCACCTCGGCCGCCAGAGCCACCCGCATGCCCTGGACCAGCGGCCTGCCCCGCACATAGGGCCCCGGGTTGAGGTACGGGCAAGCCATCCGCGAAGCCAGCACCTTCAACGGTCGCAGCTCGTCATGGGTCACCCGCCCGTTCGGCCACCGCCGCCGGGACACCGGACGCACCGGGAGCCAGATGTCACGTTGACGCGCCCGCTCCAGCGCCGACGCCAGCACGCCGGTCAACACCAATGCGTCGTCGAAGGCGTCGTGCGGCCGTTCCTGGATCACGCCCCAATGCGCCGCGAGGGTCTCGAGCCGCAGGTTGTCGACGCCGAGGTCCAGCCGCCGGGCCAGCTCGACCGTGCACATGACAGTGTCGACGGGAAGCTCGGCCTCGGCGAGCTCGGCCTCCGCGGCAAGGAATGCGTAGTCGAACGCGACGTTGTGTGCCACCAGCGTCCGGCCGCGCAGCACCTCGACCAGGTCACCGACGATGTCGGCGAACTGCGGCTGGTCCTCGAGCATCGCGGCGGTCAGGCCGTGCACGTGGGTGGGACCGGGGTCTACCCCGGGGTTCAGCAGGCTGACCACGGATTGCTCGACTTGCCCGTCGGCGTCCAGGCCCAGCGCGGCAACGCTGATGATGCGCGCCTGACCAGGCCGAAAGCCCGAGGTTTCGACGTCGATGACGGCCCAACCCCCGTCCGGCTCGGTGGCCGGCCGACCCCAGGACACCCCGTTCATGAACTGAGGATGGCACGTCCGCCCGACATCACTCGGTCGCTGCGCATCGTGTCGGACACTTAAACTGCGCGGGTGGTTACCACCCGTGCACGCCTGGCCCTCGCCGCGGGAGCGAGCGCGCGCTGGGCGTCGCGGGTCACCGGACGCGGGGCCGGGGCCATGATCGGCGGCCTGGTCGCGATGACCCTGGACCGCTCGGTGCTGCGCCAGCTCGGGGCCGGGCGGCGCACCGTCATCGTCACCGGCACCAACGGCAAGTCGACGACGACGCGGATGACCGCGGCGGCTTTGGGGACGCTGGGATCCGTGGCCACCAACGCCGAGGGCGCGAACATGGACGCCGGCCTGGTCGCCGCGCTGGCCGCCGATCGGCGGGCCGGGCTGGCGGCCCTGGAAGTCGACGAGATGCACGTGCCGCACGTTGCCGACGCCGTCGAGCCCAGCGTCATCGTGCTGCTCAACCTTTCGCGCGACCAGCTCGACCGCGTCGGCGAGATCAACGTCATCGAACGCACGCTGCGGGCCGGCCTCGCCCGGCACCCGACGGCGGTGGTCGTCGCCAACTGCGACGACGTGCTCATGACCTCCGCGGCCTACGACAGCCCGAATGTGGTGTGGGTGGCCGCGGGCGGCGCCTGGGCGAATGACTCGGTCAGCTGTCCGCGCAGCGGCGAGGTCATCGTCCGCGACAAGGGCCACTGGTATTCCACGGGCGCCGATTTCAAGCGACCCAGCCCGCAGTGGTGGTTCGACCCGGAAGATGGGGGCACCCTGCATGGGCCCGACGGCCTGGCGCTGCCGATGCGGTTGGCGCTGCCGGGCACGGTGAATCGGGGCAACGCCGCCCAGGCCGTCGCCGCCGCCGTCGCACTCGGTGCCGACCCCGCTTCGGCCGTCGCGGCCGTCTCCGGGGTCGACGAAGTCGCGGGGCGCTACCGCACCGTCCGCGTCGGCGCCCACGAAGCGCGTATCCTGCTGGCCAAGAACCCGGCCGGCTGGCAGGAGGCGCTGTCGATGGTCGACAGCCACGCGGCCGGTGTGGTCATCTCGGTCAACGGCCAGGTGCCCGATGGCGAGGACCTGTCGTGGCTGTGGGACGTGCGCTTCGAGCACTTCGAGCAGATGGCCTCGGAAAGGCCTCTCGTGGCCGCCGGCGAACGCGGCACCGACCTGGCGGTGCGTCTCGGCTATGCGGGCGTCGAGCACACGCTGGTCCACGACACCGTGGCGGCCATCGCGTCCTGCCCGCCCGGGCGGGTCGAGGTCGTCGCGAACTACACCGCTTTCCTTCAGCTGCAGCGGGCATTGGCACGCCATGGCTGATACTGGGTCTTTTTCCAAGGTACGGATCGGGCTGGTGCTGCCCGATGTGATGGGCACTTACGGTGACGGCGGCAACGCCTTGGTGCTGCGGCAACGGCTGCGGTTGCGGGGCATCGCCGCCGAGATCGTCGAGATCACGCTGGCCGATCCGGTGCCGGAGTCGTTGGACCTGTACACGCTGGGCGGCGCCGAGGACTACGCGCAGCGGCTGGCCACCAGGCACCTGCGACGCTACCCGGGTCTGCAGCGCGCGGCGGACCGGGGCGCCCCGGTGCTGGCGATCTGTGCGGCGGTCCAGGTGCTGGGGCACTGGTATGAGACGTCGGCGGGGGAACGCGTCGACGGCGTGGGCATGCTGGATGTGACCACGTCACCGCAAGACGTGCGCACTATCGGCGAGCTGGTCAGCAAGCCGTTGCCGGCCGGCTTGACCGAGCGGCTCAGCGGCTTCGAGAACCACCGCGGCGGCACGGTCCTGGGCCCCGCGGCGTCGCCGTTGGGCGCCGTGGTCAAAGGCGTGGGCAACCGCGCCGGCGACGGCTTTGACGGCGCGGTGCAGGGCAGCGTGGTGGCGACCTACATGCACGGGCCCTGCCTGGCGCGGAACCCGCAGCTGGCCGACATGCTGCTGAGCAAGGTGGTCGGTGAGTTGCCGCCGCTGGAGTTGCCCGAGGTGGACCTGTTGCGCCGCGAGCGGCTGGCGGCCCGCTAGGGCGTCCCCCCTTGCACCCCTTGCACCCCTTGCACCCAAGGTTTCTCCAAGGATCCTTATAGGGCCATCACCGAGCCTGATCCCATGAAAAACATCGGCGGATTCGCAGCAGTGTTGAGCGTGGCCGCCGCCGCCGCAACGGTCGCCTTCGCGGGCGCGGCCAATGCCGTCACCGAAGGGATGCACGGCGACCCGGCCGGCGCCGCGCCCTACTGGCGCTACCAACAACAGGATTTGGACTGTGGGGAAATGGCGGTGGCCGATGTGGTCGGCCAGATCACCGGCCACGAGCCCTCCGAGGCAGAAATCACCGCTACGGCTGGAAACATCCCGAGCGTGAGCCACCCCGGACCGATCTACCGCCCCAACGGCAAAACCAAGAACCCAGACCTGCCGGTGCTACTGGCGCACTACGGCATCCAGTCCACAGCGGTCCACACCAACATCGACGCGCTGGCGCAGGATCTGGATCACGGACGCAAGGTGATCGTTGGGCTCAACGACAGGACCATCTGGAACACACCCGGCGACCGCAGCCAGGAAAACCACTTCGTGGTCGTCACCGGCATCGATACCAAAGCCGGTGTGGTCCACCTCAACGACAGCGGCATCCAGGCCGGCCGCGACGAGCAGGTTTCCATCGCCACCTTCGGAGCGGCGTGGGGCACCAGCGGCAACTTCGCCGTCGTGACCAGGTGATCGACGCCGGCTTGCGCCGAAACTTGCACCAGGGTCAAGGTCTGCGGCGTGTCGTGTGCGTGGTGTCATTGTCGCGAGCGCGAGCAGAGGACGAAGTCAGACCATGGCCCGGCGGCCGATGAGCGCGCGGCCCAGTGTCAGCTCGTCGGCGAACTCCAGGTCGCCGCCCATCGGCAGACCCGACGCGATTCGTGTCACGGTCAGGCCGGGGATGTCGCGCAGCATCCGAACCAGGTAGGTGGCCGTCGCCTCCCCCTCGGTATTGGGATCGGTGGCGATGATCACCTCCGTGATGTCGACGTCGTCGACGCGCTCGCCGATGCGGCTTAGCAGTTCGCGGATCCGCAGCTGATCGGGGCCGACCCCGGACAGCGGGTCAAGCGCACCGCCCAGGACGTGGTAGCGACCACGGAATTCGCGGGTCCGCTCGACGGCCTGGATGTCCTTGGGCTCCTCGACGACGCACACCTGTGACCCGTCCCGGCGGGGATCGGCGCAGATGCGGCACCGCTCGTCGTCGGATACGTTGCCGCACACCGCGCAGAACCGCACGCCGTCACGGACCTTCGCCAGGACCGCGGTCAGCCGGTCGATCTCCGGCGGTTCGACCGACAACAGGTGGAACGCGATGCGCTGCGCGCTCTTGGGCCCGATGCCCGGCAGCTTGCCGAGTTCGTCTATCAGGTCCTGGACGGGTCCCTCAAACATGTCGGTTTAACGTCACAGCCCCGGCAATTGATTCGGTGGCGCCAGCGGCGCCGGCGGTGGAGCCGGCGGTTGCGCGGGCGGTTGGGCCGGTGGCTTGGCCATGCCACCGGCCAGCGCGCCAAGTCGCTCCTGCGCCATCTTGGTGACCTGCGTGGAAGCGTCGGCCATGGCGCCCACGATCAAGTCCTGCAGGGTCTCGATGTCGCCGGGGTCGACGACCTTGGGATCGATCTTCACCGCCACCACCTGGCCGCTGCCTTTGACGACGACCTCGACCAAACCCCCACCGGCTTGACCGTGCACCTCAGCGTTCGCGAGCTGTTGCTGGGCTTCCAGTAGCTTCTGCTGCATCTGCTGCGCCTGGGCGAGCAGCGCCGACATGTCGCCTCCGGGTTGCATGACAATCCCCTCGCATCTTGGTCTCGAGTTGGTTTCACCTGCGGGTGTCGGGCGATTCGAAACACCCAGCGTAGACCGCGCGACATTACCTTTGCGCCGTGGACCCACGAGTGAGCAGGCGTGTCGGCATCAGGATGGTGATCGGGGCACTGGTTGCCGCTTCGGCGATAATCATCCCGACCGCGACCGCGAACCCCTCCAATATCGCCGGCATGGTGGTGTTCATCGATCCCGGCCACAACGGTTCCAATGACGGTTCCATCACGCGCCAGGTGCCCACCGGTCGCGGCGGCACCAAGGACTGCCAGACCAGCGGGACGTCCACCAACAGCGGCTATATGGAGCACACCTTCACCTGGGACACGGCGCTGCGGGTGCGCGACGAGTTGAACGCTCTGGGAGTCCGGACCGCCATGTCCCGCGGCAACGACACGGGCCTGGGACCATGCGTCGATGCGCGCGTCAACATGGCCAACTCGTTGCGCCCCAACGCGATCCTGAGCATCCACGCCGACGGCGGCCCACCGTCGGGCCGGGGATTTCACGTCAACTACTCGGCCCCGCCGCTCAACCAGGTGCAGGCCGGACCCTCGGTGCAATACGCCCGCATCATGCGCGATCAGCTGGCGGCCTCGGGGATACCGCCTTCCAACTACATCGGCCAGGACGGCCTATATGGGCGCTCGGACCTGACCGGCCTGAACCTGGCGCAGTATCCATCGATCCTGGTCGAGTGCGGCAACATGAAGAATCCCGCGGATTCGGCGCTGCTGGAGTCCCCAGAGGGCCGGCAGAAATACGCCGACGCGATGGTCCGTGGCGTCGCCGCCTTCCTGGCCACCCAGGGCCAGGCGCGCTAGGACCTCTAGCCCTCCAGCTCCTTCTTCAGATTGGCGAGGACCTCACCCTGAATCCTCTTCAGCCCCAAGGGCGCAAAGGTCTTTTCGAAGAAACCGCCGACGCCGCCCGCGCCGTTCCACGTGGTCTTCACCGTGACACTGGACCCGGGTCCGGCGGGAGCCACCGTCCAGTTGATGACCATGGACGAGTTCGCGTCCTTCTCGATGACGGTGTGGCCGGCCACGTCGACGTCGACCTGCACGTCGCGAACCCGTGACTTGGTGGCCTGCAGCTTCCACTTGGCGACCGTGCCGGCTCCCTGCCCGCCCTGCAGCACCTGATATTCGCTGTACTGCGGCGACAGGATCTTCGGGCGCACCTTCTGATAGTCGGCTACTGCGGCAAGAATGGCCGCGGGCTCGACGTTGATCAAGATGGTGCTTGCTGCGCTCACCTGGCCCATCGGGCGCGACTCCTCTTTGTGATGCCGCCCGCGCGCGGGTGCACGGGCTGTTGTCGAAGACTAGGGTATATGTGGTGCCTGTCCCTGGATCCGCACTCTCGGCTCACGCAGCGGGCGTCGACCGGTTGATGGCGAGTTATCGATCCATCCCGGCAACGTCCGCCGTCCGGCTCGCCAAACCCACCTCAAACCTGTTCCGCGCCCGCGCCAAACGCGATGCGCGCGGCCTGGACACCTCGGGGCTGACCGGCGTCCTCGGTGTCGATCCCGAAGCCCGCACCGCCGACGTGGCCGGCATGTGCACCTACGAGGACCTGGTGGCCGCGACCCTGCCATATAGCCTTTCGCCACTGGTGGTCCCGCAGCTGAAGACCATCACCCTCGGTGGCGCGGTCAGCGGGCTGGGCATCGAGTCGGCGTCGTTTCGCAACGGTCTGCCACACGAATCGGTGCTGGAGATGGATATCCTCACCGGCGCTGGCGAATTGCTAACCGCATCGCGCGGCCAGCATTCCGACCTGTTCCGTGCCTTTCCCAATTCCTATGGGACGCTTGGATATTCAACCAGACTTCGGATCGAGCTGGAGTCCGTCGCGCCGTTTGTGGCGCTGCGCCACATTCGATTCCGCTCGCTGCCCGAGCTGGTCGCGGCAATTGAACGCATCATCGACACCGGCGGGCAGGGCGGGATCCCGGTGGACTATTTGGACGGGGTGGTTTTCAGCCCCGACGAAAGCTACCTGTGCGTCGGCAGGCGGACCACCACCGCGGGACCGGTCAGCGACTACACCGGGAAATACATTTACTACCAATCAATTCAGCACGATGCCGCTGGTGTGGAAGCCGCCAAAGACGACCGGCTGACGATTCACGACTACCTCTGGCGCTGGGACACCGACTGGTTTTGGTGCTCCCGCGCGTTCGGCGCGCAAAACCCGCGGCTGCGGCGCTGGTGGCCGCGCCGCTACCGGCGCAGCAGCTCGTATTGGAAGCTGGTGGCCCTCGACCAGCGCTTCGGCATCGCCGACCGGATCGAGAGGCGCAACGGGCGTCCGCCGCGCGAGCGGGTGGTGCAGGACATCGAGGTGCCGGTCGAACGGACCGTCGAATTCTTGGACTGGTTCCTGGCCAACGTGCCCATCACGCCGATCTGGCTGTGCCCGCTGCGGCTGCGCGATCACGAAGGCTGGCCGCTGTATCCGATGCGGCCGGATCACACCTACGTCAACGTCGGGTTCTGGTCCTCGGTGCCGGCCGGCGCCGCGGGGCCCTCAGCGGGCGTAACCAACCGGACGATCGAGGCGAAGGTGAGCGAGCTCGACGGGCACAAGTCGCTGTACTCCGACTCCTTCTACACCCGCGAGGAGTTTGACGAGCTCTACGGCGGGGAGGCCTACAACACGGTCAAGAAGACGTACGACCCCGATTCGCGTCTCCTCGAACTCTATGCGAAGGCGGTACAACGGCGGTGACGACGACCAAAGACCAAACCACCCCTTTCTCTGGGGGCAAGCTGAGCATGGCGGAGATCCTGGAGATCTTCGCCGCAACCGGGCAGCACCCGCTGAAGTTCACCGCGTACGACGGCAGCACCGCCGGCAGCGAGGATGCCGTGCTGGGCCTGGACCTTCGGACGCCTCGCGGCGCCACCTACCTGGCCACGGCCCCCGGCGAACTCGGCCTGGCCCGGGCGTACGTGTCGGGCGACCTGCAGACGTACGGCGTGCACCCCGGCGATCCGTACCAGTTGCTCAAGACGCTGACCGACCGCGTCCAATTCAAGCGCCCGTCCGCGCGGGTGCTCGCCAATATCGTCCGTTCCATCGGCGTCGAATGTTTGTTGCCGGTTGCCCCGCCCCCGGAGGAGGCGCCGCCGCGCTGGCGGCGAGTCGCCGCCGGCGTGATGCACAGCAAGACCCGTGACGCCGAGGCCATCCACCACCACTACGACGTCTCCAACGCCTTCTACGAGTGGGTGCTCGGCCCATCGATGACCTACACCTGCGCGGTCTATCCCGACGCCGACGCGACGCTGGAAGAGGCGCAGGAGAACAAGTACCGGCTGATTTTCGAGAAGTTGCGGCTCCAGCCGGGCGACCGGCTGCTCGACGTCGGCTGCGGCTGGGGCGGCATGGTCCGCTACGCGGCGCGACACGGTGTGCGGGCGATCGGCGCCACGCTGTCGGCCGAGCAGGCGACGTGGGCGCAACAAGCGATCGACGCCGAAGGCCTGACGGACCTTGCCGAGGTGCGGCACTCCGACTACCGCGACATCGGCGAGACGAAGTTCGGCGCCGTCTCTTCCATCGGGTTGACCGAGCACATCGGCGTCAAGAATTACCCCGCCTACTTCGGCTTCCTCAAGTCCAAGCTGCGCACCGGCGGTCTGCTGCTCAATCACTGCATCACCCGCCACGACAACAAGTCGGCCTCCTTTGGCGGCGGATTCACCGACCGCTACGTCTTCCCGGACGGGGAACTGACCGGCTCGGGACGGATCGTCACCGACATCCAGGACGTCGGTTTCGAGGTGCTGCACGAGGAGAACTTCCGGCACCACTACGCGATGACGCTGCGCGACTGGTGCCGCAACCTGGTCGAGCACTGGGACGAGGCGGTCGCCGAGGTCGGCCTGGCCACGGCCAAGGTGTGGGGTCTGTACATGGCGGCCTCGCGGGTGGCCTTCGAGCAGAACAATCTCCAGCTGCATCACGTACTGGCCGCCAACGTCGACACGCGGGGCGACGACGGCCTGCCGCTGCGACCCTGGTGGCGGCCCTAGCCGCCGTCTATGCGGCGCGCGCCTAACTCGTTCTGTAGCAGCTCGAGGGCGACCTCTTCGGGGTCGCGGCGCGGCTCCGACGGCGCGCTGCGGCCGGCTTCGGCGAGCATGTGTTCCTCTTCGTCTCGCTGAGCCGAATCCGCGGCGGCGGGCTCGTCCGCGGGCGGTTCCTCGACCGGCGACGGGGCGGGCGCCGCGGGTGGCGCCGCGCCGCTCTCACACCGCACCCGCCAGTTCACCCCCAACGCGTCCTTGAGCGCCTCGGCGATGACGTCGGCGTTGCGCTGTTCGGACAGCCGCTTGGCCAGCGGCGCCGACGCATGGGTCAGCACCAACGTGTTGTCCTCGACCGCGCGGACGGTGGCGCCCGCCAGCATCACCTCGGTGGTGCGGCTGCGTTGGCGCACCTTGTCGCGCACCGTCGGCCACATGGTTCGCACCGACGCCGCGTTGAGTTCACCCGGGGCCGAGGCAGGTTCCGGGGCCGGCGCCGGAGGCGGTTCCGGAGACGGTTCGGGCGCCGGCTTGGGCTTCGGCTCGGGCTTCGGCTCGGCAGCGGCGGGCCGAGCCGGAGGAGCGACGCTCGCAGGGCTCTCCGAGGCGGGGATGGACATGTCCAGCCGGTTCTCGATCCGCTCGACGCGTTGCAGCAGCGCCGACTCGGCGTCGCTGGCCGAGGGCAGCAGCAGTCGCGCGCAGACCACTTCCAGCAAAAGACGCGGCGCCGTCGCACCGCGCATCTCACCCAGCCCGGCCTGGACCACCTCGGCGTACCGCGTCAGGGTCGCCGGGCCGATTCGCGCCGCCTGCTCGCGCATCCGGTCCAGCACGTCCTCCGGTGCGTCCACCACTCCGCGGCTCGCGGCATCCGGAACCGCTTGCAGCACAATGAGATCGCGAAAGCGCTCCAGCAGATCGGTGGCAAAGCGCCGTGGGTCATGACCGGCGTCGATCACCGATTCGACCGCACCGAACAACGCCGCGGCATCCCCGGCCGCAAGGGCGTCAACGGCGTCGTCGATCAGGGCGACGTCGGTGACCCCCAGCAGCCCCAGCGCGCGCTGGTAGGTCACGTGATCACCCTCGGCCCCGGCCACCAACTGATCCAGCACCGAGAGGGCGTCACGTGGCGAACCACCGCCGGCCCGGATCACCAGCGGATACGCCGCGTCGTCGACGACCACGCCCTCTTGCTCACAGATCCGCTCGATCAATGCCCGCATGGTGCGCGGCGGCAGCAGCCGAAACGGGTAGTGATGGGTGCGCGACCGAATCGTGGGCAGCACCTTCTCCGGTTCGGTGGTGGCGAAGATGAAGATGAGGTGTTCGGGCGGTTCCTCCACGATCTTGAGCAGCGCGTTGAACCCCGCGGTGGTCACCATGTGCGCTTCGTCGACGATGAACACCCGATAGCGCGACTGCGCCGGAGCGTAGAAAGCGCGGTCCCGCAGCTCGCGGGTGTCGTCCACGCCGCCGTGGCTGGCGGCGTCGAGCTCCACCACGTCGATGCTGCCGGGCGCGTTGGGCGCCAGCGCCACGCAGGACTCGCAAACTCCGCACGGATTGGCCGTCGGTCCCTGCACACAGTTCAATGACCGGGCCAGGATGCGCGCCGACGAGGTCTTTCCGCACCCGCGCGGGCCGGAAAACAGATACGCGTGGTTGATCCGGCCGGCCTCC
>Ga0318529_10000025_pt1 | contig 23263 bp, 20 predicted proteins | sample GRESIP053b4f23_FD_203494 | JGI IMG/M metagenome (GOLD analysis project Ga0318529, IMG submission 203494) | Tropical soil microbial communities from Luquillo Experimental Forest, Puerto Rico - GRE.SIPMG.053b4f23 | ecosystem: Environmental > Terrestrial > Soil > Tropical forest > Bulk soil... | reverse complement strand
GTTGCTCGTGATCGCGGTGGCGATCCCGGCTGTCACGCAAGAACTATGGCGGCCGTGGTTACGACCTCGCGAACAATCGCTGTTTCTGGGCTCCGTTGACCCAGTCGACGTCGCGACTCACTCGGATCCCTTGACCAGCAAATCCGGTGGGCGGGATAGACGGGACACCATTGCGCACCCGTTCGCTGTGGCCGGATAGGTGGTCCGCCACCAAAATTCCCGGGCGTCCGGTCAGGAACGACATGCACAATATGCCCCGTTGTATCCCACTGCCAGCAACCGAGCGACAGCTCGTTTCTGCCTGAACTGCCGCTCGCGAATGACATTAGCCGGTCATGCCGGGCCGACCGACCGGGGATGCCAATTGTTCATTCCAAGCCAACGAATGTTCACTCCCGGCCAACCACGGTTCATTCGCGGCAACGGAATGTTTACCTGGCGTTTCGTTTATCGGCCAGCTTGGCGACCGGCGCCGGCGGCCCTAATCCTCTTCGATGATCAGCGCCATTTCCGGGCAGGAGGCCACACCGTCTCGGATCAGCTGCTCATCCTCGGGTCCCACCTCGCGCTCTTCGAGGACCGAATAGCCCGAGGCGTCGATTGGGAACAGGTCCGGATCGACCGCGTAGCACTGCGCATGGCCGACGCATCTTGACTTTTCGAGACGAACCTTCACGAGGTTTTCCTTCTTCGACGGCTTCGGGGACCACCCAGATGGGTGGCTTGGGCGGTCGACAAAGTCTAGAAGATGGTCGCCGGGCACGGCCGCCGCGTTGAACCCCTTATTCGCCCACAGCCGGATTGGTGCCGCTTTGCCGCGCATGCAATATTGGTGTGCCCACCCGAAACCGGTGACGACAACGTTTCAAGCACGGCCCCGCTGGGTCGCGGCATTAAGACCCTAAAAACAGACAGACAAGCGGAGATCAGAGCGCATGAGCATCGTTGGCGAAGGCCAGCCAGGCACGTTCCACCTACCGCGGCTTGAGTACGCCAAGTTGCCACTGGCCGATGACCGGGGCGTCGGATGGAAGACATTGCGGGATGCGGGGCCGGTGGTGTTCATGAACGGCCATTACTACCTGACGCGTCGCGAGGACGTGCTCGCGGCGCTGCGCAATCCGAAGGTCTTCTCATCCCGACTGGCACTGCAGCCCCCCGGCTACCCGCTGCCGGTGGTGCCGCTGGCCTTCGACCCGCCCGAGCACACCCGCTACCGCAAGATCCTGCAACCGTACTTCAGCCCGCAAGGATTGAGTAAGTCACGGCCGGTGCTACAGCGCCACGCCGCTGAGATGATCGCCACCCTGGCCGGCCGGGGTAAGTGCGAGGTGATGGCCGATTTCGCGAGGCTGTACCCGTTTCAGGTATTCCTCGACCTGTACGGTCTGCCGCTGGAGGATCTCGACCGCGTCATCGCCTGGAAAGACGCCGTCGTCGCCGACAAGCCCTCTCTCTCCCAGGACGACATCGACAAAGGGTACGAGCTGCTGGCATATCTCAGCGACGTGATCCAGCAACGGCGGCAAAGCCCGGGTTCCGACATGCTGTCGCGAGTGATGACCGGCGAGGGCAACTTCAGCGATCTCGAGTTGCTGGGCATGAGCCACCTGTTGATCCTGGCGGGGTTGGATACCGTGACCGCGGCGATCGGATTCTCCCTGTTCGAATTGGCGCGCAGACCGCAGCTGCGCGACGCGCTGCGCGACAATCCCAGGCAGATCAGGGTCTTCATCGAAGAGATCGTCCGCCTGGAGCCATCGGCGCCGGTGGCGCCCCGGGTGACGACGGAGATCGTCACCGTCGGCGGCATGATGCTGCCCGCGGGCACGCCGGTGCGGTTGTGCATGGCCGCTGTCAACCGCGATGGCAGCGACGCGATGTCCACCAATGATCTCGTCATGGACGGCAAGGTGCACCGGCACTGGGGTTTCGGCGGTGGACCGCACCGCTGCCTGGGCTCTCATCTGGCACGGATCGAACTGACCATCATCGTCGCAGAATGGCTCAAGCAGATCCCCGACTTCGAACTGCCTCCGGACTACACCCCGGAAATCAGATTTCCGTCAAACACCTTCGCGCTCAAGGAATTACCACTGCACTGGGGTTAACCCCCAGCGCAGTGGCGGACTCCTGTGTAAGCCCTACTTGCGGAACTCGGTGGCTGCCACCTGGACGAACACACCGGTGTCCTCCGCCATCAGCAGGCCTCGGCCACGGGGCAGCGGGCCGCCCTTCATCTTGCCGCGAATGAAGCCCTCGTCGGGATCGGCATCCATCACCAGCAATGGCGCATTCGCCTGGTGCAGCGCCCGCAGCATCGGGTCGCTGCCCGCCGAAGACCAGCCGCCGAACGTACGGGTGACTGTCACATGCAAGCCGACATCGGAGGCCCGGGTCACCCAGGCGGCGGCCTTGTGCAGCGGCGAGTCGAAGCCCGCCGGCATCTGCTGGATGTCGTCGACGATCAAGAAGATCTCCGGGCCGCTCCACCACGACCGCGACAACAACTCCTCCGCCGATAGACCGGGTGGAGGTTCACGGCTGGCCAGAAGGGCGGACAAGTCGGTCATCATCGCCTGGACGCCGTCGAGGTTGTAGGCGAACTTCTCCACGTAATCGGAGCCCAGTATGGTCAGCAACTGACGGCGCGGGTCGACCAGCCATACCTGGGCAGAGGGCCGCGACGTCGGCGGTGCACAGCTCGCGCCCGGCGCGTAGAGGCGGCCGATTTCGGACATGATCGTGGCCAGCGTCGTGGTACGCCCACATTCGCGGCGGCCGGTCACGATCAAGTGCGCGTTCTCGGCGAAATTCAGGTAGACCGGCGCCAGGTCCAATTCCGATATGGCCCAGGTGATTCCGCCGGCACCAACCCCTTGGCGGGAGTCTCGGGCAGCCAGTTCGCGCACCTGTTCCACACCGAACCGCGCGGGCAGCCGGCGCACCGGCGGGGCCTGGCCGCTCGCGACGCGACCCACCGACTCCACGATGCTATCGGAGTGGAACACGTTGGTGGGTGTGCTGCCCAGAGCCGGTCGGGCCACCAGTGTGTGCAGACCGGCCTGTGGGTCGGCGTCGAGCCGGACGTAGTTGACCGCGACCATGCCACGCCCGGGCTTGACCGGAACCTCCTTGGCGAACCGCGAACGCACCAGTTTGGCATCCTCCACCGCGGCCAGGCGCAGCTCGACCCGGGAACCGAAACCGCTACGCACCGGCGGCCGCAGTTCCGATTCGCGGTCGGCCGTGACCACGACATGCACCCCGAACGACGGGCCCTGGTTGATGATCACGTTCACCTGCTCGATCAGCACCTCGTTTTCCTCGGCCAGCGCCCGGTAGTTGTCGATCACGAGGTAGACGTCGCCGAACCCGTCATTGGGCACGGGACCGGGCTCGCCGAAGAACTTGCGGCGCCGGAACACGTCCATTGAGGCGATCCCGTATTCGAGGAAGCTGCGCTTGCGCTCACGCACCACCGCCAGTATTTCGGCCACCGTGCGGCGCACGCCGTAAGGATCCGTCGGACCGACGACCTCGCCCACGTGGGGCAAACGGCCGACCGTGGTCAGAGCGGTACCGCTGTAGGCCAGGCAGTAGAACTGGACCTGTTCCGGCGTGTGGGTCATCGCGGCCGAGCAGATCAGCGTCTGCAATGCCGTGGTCTTGCCCGAACCGCCGGCGCCCAGGATCAGGACGTTGGCGCCGGGCCCCGACGTGTCGACTGACCAGGGCGGCTGGTCGTGCTTGAACGGGCGGTCGATGACGCCGATCGGGAACACCAGGTCCCGGGCCGATCCGTAGTCCTGCTGCCACGAATGGCCGAGGAACGTATTGACCAGCTCGTCGATGGCGACGGGCTGGTTCAGCGGCGGCTGCCACAATCGGTAGGGCTCGAAATCGATCTTGCGCAGCTGATCAATGATCACCGTCCCCACCTTCGGCGTCCTGATCCCTTCTTCGTCTTCGTCCTCGGCCTCCGCGTCCGACGACTCGAGCACCTCACCATTCGAGTAGACAGTCGCCGACGCGACGTCCGGGCCCCCGACGCTCACCTCGAGCGGGGTGAACGAGTTGGTAAACAGTTGCGGGCGAACGTAATCGATGCTGTGCGTCAACGCCGGCGCTTCCTCGCCGTCGATGGTGATGCCGCGGGCGATGTAGTCCCGCCACAGGAACTCGGCCTGGAACCGGACGATGTCCTCGAGGCTCCTACGGAAATATCCCAGACCCGCCTGGGCCGGCAGGTTCACCGCATTCGGCACGCCGGCGGCCTGCGCCGCACCTGCGGTACGCGCTTTCAGCACCAACCGGTAACCCATGTTCTCCATGAGTTTTTCGGCTCGGCTTTCGATGGTCTGCGACGCCATCATCAGATGGATCCAGTAGGCGCGGCCCTGGCGCCCGATCGAGTCGAGAACGTCGACCGCGGTCGGCATGATGCGGAACCATTCGTAGAACTCGTCGATGACCACCACAAGCATCGGCAGCGGCTCCATGTCCTGGCCACGGGCACGCATCCTGGAACGCACGGAGTTGTACTCCTTGGCGTCGTCCACGCCGGCGCTGTCGCATATCGCCTTGCGGCGGGCGATCTCGCCCCACAGCGCGTCCAGGAAGCGCTCCATCAGCGCCTGGTCTTCCTCGAGGTCGGTGATGATCCGCGACACGTGCGGCACACCGTTGAACGGCTTGACCGCCGACCCACCCTTGAGGTCGGCCAGGACGAACTGCAGCTCCTCCGGCGGATGGCCGAGCATCAGCGATTCGATCACGGTTCGCACCAGCGTCGACTTACCCGAACCGGTCGTCCCGGACATGACTCCGTGCGGGCCGTCGCCACCTTCGTCCAGCGACTTCATGTCCAAGAACAGCAACTCGCCGTTGTCGGACCGATTACCGAACGGTGCCCGCAACCGCGACCGGCCCATCGCGTCGGTACGGTTGCCCCACAGCGACTCGAAGTCGATTTCGCTCGGATCTTCAATCCCGTAGTAGGCCATGATGTCTCGGGCGCCGATGTGGGCCACCCGTTGACCGATCTCTTCGTAGGCCTCGGCCAGCCGCCAGCGGGCCAGCTTCTGCGCGAACTCCTCTGACTCCGCGATGCTGAGCTGGTCGGTGAGGGCGAAGAACCAAGGCTTCTCGTCGATGACCATCCACGTGTCGCGGTCGCGCGGCAGCGTCTCGATCACGCCCCGTTCGTCGAACCGCAACGTGCGCTCCGGCACAGACGACCACATTGAACCGCCGGTCAGGTCGAAGAACGTCACCCCGTCGATGCCTTCGGCGCTGATCACGTACTCCCATTGCGGATCCGTGATGTCGGCGATGATCACGGTATGGGGCGTCGGGGTCTGCGCCGACGAACTGGCATGCCGGGGTGTGAAAGACCCACGGCCGGCGAATAATTCGGCCTGCTCCGCGGCGAACTCCCGCACCGAGCTGTAGACCATCCGCGCATTACCCGCCGCGTCCTGACGCCGCGGGTCACCGAAGTGAGGCAGCCACTTCACCCAATCCCATTGGTCCAGATTCGAACTGACCACGATCAGTTGCACGTGGTCGGGTCCGTGGGAGAACGTCAGCTGGCAGACGATCGCTCGCATCAGGCCCAGCACCTGCTCGCGCTCTCCGATCAGCGAGTACCAGGGCTCAACCAGCAGCGAGATCATCTTCGGCAGGTTGTATACGACGCTTTGATAGCGCCCGAACTCCTGAAGCGCCTTGCCCGTTACCGGCTCCAGCTCGATGTCGGTCGGCATGTTCTGCGGCTCGCCCCAGGTCACCTCGGGACGCGTCATCCCCACGCCGATTCGGACGACACCGAAGTTGAGGTCCTTGCCGTCGGGCTTGCGTTCCCACATCCGCGACGACCCCACGGAGGCAGCCAGACTGGTGGGTGCCGGATGGAACCACCGGTAATTGGAGTCCATGCTGTCGGCCGACTCGTGGGCGGTGTCGCGCAGCATGTCGAGCATCAGCATGAACTGGGCGCGCATCGCGTCCAGCTTCGGCCGGCTCATCTGCTGCTGGCCGCCGAACCGGCCGCCGAACATCATCATCGCCATCCCGCCGATCATGAAGATCGGGAAGATCGCGCCGACGCCGCCGAACACGTGTGAACCGCTGGCGAAGACCATCGCGATCATGCCGCCAAGCAGGCCGATCACCACGACGCCGACCACCACGATCCACCAGGGCTTGCCCTCCGGTGGAGGGATGCTCAACGGCGTCGGCAGGACAATGTTCTCGGGCTTGATTACCGGAGGCTTTTCCGGTGTCGGCCGTGCGAATCCACGTTTCATCTCGGTACCACCAACTCTGCGGGGCTCATGTCCATCGGTAGGGTGTCGTGTTCGACCAAGGCATCTGCTCGTGACAGGGTCGGACCTTGGGGCAGCAACCGCAGCGCCACCCACGGTGCCAGGCTGGGTTGAGTCTTCAGACCCAGCGCCTCGCGGACGTCGCGGGTGTCGTCCACTCCGAACCGGGCGCCCGCGTCCGTTAGCCACCACAGCGATTCCGTTGTCTTGGCGCCGGGATCGTTGCCGGTGACGGCCACGAAGTTCGCGTAGTCGGGGCCGAAGAACACCTGGTCGGCTTGGCGGCCGGTCGTGTCGGCCTTGACCAGCGACACCACCTTGGCCTGGTCCTTTGCCGTGACCGGAATGGTCGCCCCGGAAACGACCTGGACACGGGCCCGGTTCTCACCGGAGGTCTTCTGCCACCACCAGCAGGTCGCCGGATTCTCTCGGATGTCCATCACGTTCAACGGGTTGTCCGGGTAGGACGACAGATCCAGCTTGTTGACCACCGGCATCTTCGCCAACGCGGACGGTTCCACGGTCACGGGCTTGGCGTTACCCGGGCCGCCGGCGTTCTGCAGGATCTGGGCGACCAACGGTGGCAGCGTCTGCACACCCTCGGCCAACACCAGCGAATACTGTTGCGGCCCACTGATTTGTGGTGTGACGATCACCGTGCCCACGAGGCCGGGCGCCCCTTGGAACGTCGCCGGAGAGCCCGCGTTCGGTATTTCCGGCACGGTCAGTTCGGGCCCCACCGGCAACGCGTCGTACAGGGCGCGGCTCATCGGCCTTGCCATGCCGACCTGCTCTGGAGTCAAGCCCAGCGGCAACAACACCGATCGGTTCGTCGCGTCGATGCGTGACCGGCGTCCCTCCCGGATCACCCACGCTTCCCCGGCGTAGTTAAGCACCACCGCATCGGATCCGGTCAGCACTCGGCGGTGCCCGCTGAGATCCGGCGTGCCGTCGATCACGGTCACCGTCACCCCCGCCGGCGCCCCGAACCCGGTCGTCGAGCTGGCCACGGTGTCGCAAACCAGCCACGACGAGGCGGGCGGACTCTTGGGGGCGAACTGCGTCGGTGCGCCCGGGATGCCCACCAGCGGCCCGCGCGGCATGTTCGCGATTTGGCTGGACCGAACCTGGTGCGGGTTGTCCGCCCGCCCGGTGATCAGCCGCGCCGACGCCAGGTTCAGGGCCGGATATAACTTGTCGCCCACGCGGACGTACAGCGCGCCCGAGTCACGGTCCGCGATGATCGGCGACTCGTTGATCTGGCCGGACGGGCTGAGGAACGACCACAGCAGAGCGCCCAGGCAGGTCACCAAAGCCGCGGAAACCGACGCCACCAGGGCCAGGTTCTGACGCCGTCCCGGCTCGACTTCCATGCGGACCCGCCACCGGGTCAGCGCCATCGCGGTTCGGCGAACAAGGAAGTTATAGCCGCTTACCTGGGTCCGGGTCGACAACCCGAGGCCATACCCCGACCCGCGCCCGCGACTCTGTTCCGCCACTTAATTCACCATCCGGTCTGCTAGAACGCCTGGATATTGTCCCTGAAATATCCGTGCGCGAATTACATCGATAACCGTAGGGGACGCGCACGGACCTCGCCACGCGTCGCCATGCGCGTTCACTTCAATTTTTATTCGCACCTCGTGGAGACGAATCCGACCTTTTGCGGGTCGCTGGGCTCGCGAAGGGTGCCGGCAGCGGCACGCGTCACTGAGCTGGCACTCTTGCTCTTCCCCACTGATCCCCCGGCTGGATTCTTCATGTCTTCACAGGCATCGTAGCCGTGGATGGCCAACTCGTCCTGCCGAATGCCCATGCTGCCCGTACCTTCCCCGACTGCTTAATAATGGTGGCTCCACCCGAGCGGGGTCGCGACGCCCTCCCGCCACGGCCGGCGGGCGCCATTCGATGCAAGGAAGAGGGGCGACATGACTGAGCTCGCGCCCTCACTGGTCGACCTCGCCCGGCGGTTCGGTATCGCGACGGAGTATGAGGACTGGACCGGCGGGCGAGTGCTCGTCCCTGAGGCAACGCTGGTGGCGGTGCTCGCCGCACTCGGTGTCGACGCCGGCACCGAACAACAGCGCAACGCGGCGCTGACCGCGTGGGTGAGGTCGTATTGGGAGCGCAGGCTGCCCGCAACCGTTGTCGGGCGGACCGGCGCGCAGACGCGATTCTGGGTGCATGTGACGCACGGTGATCCCGCCGAGGTGTGGTTGCAGCTCGAGGACGGCACGGTGCGCGGCGGGGTGCAGCAGGTCGACAACTTCACGCCGCCGTTCGAGCTGGACGGGCGCTGGGTGGGTGAGGCCAGCTTCGTGGTGCCCACCGATCTGCCGCTGGGCTACCACCGCGTACACCTGCGTTCCGGCGACTCCGAGACCAGCACCGCGCTAATCATGACGCCGGACTGGCTCGGGCTGCCGGAGCAACTCGGCGCCCGCCGCGGATGGGGCCTGGCCGTTCAGCTCTACAGCACGCGGTCCCAGCAGTCATGGGGCATCGGCGACGTCACCGATCTGACCGATCTCGCGGTCTGGTCTGCGTTCCGCCACGGCGCCGACTACGTCCTGGTCAATCCGCTGCACGCGGCCGCTCCGACGACTCCGATGGAGCCGTCACCCTACCTGCCGACCTCGCGGCGGTTCATCAACCCGCTGTATCTGCGCGTTGAGGCGATCCCCGAATTCGCCGACCTGACCAAGCGCGGCCGGGTGGGGCGGCTGCGATCCGACGTCCAGCAGCGGGCCGGCCGGCTTGACGCCATCGACCGCGACGGCGCATGGGCGGCCAAGCGGGAGGCGCTCAAGCTGCTGCATTCGGTTCCACGATCGGAGGGGCGTGAGCTGGCCTACGCCGCGTTTCGCGACCGCGAGGGCCGCGCGCTCGACGACTTCGCTGCCTGGTCTGCGTTGGCCGAAGAATACGGCGGTGACTGGCATCGGTGGCCGAAGTCGCTGCGGCATCCCGACGCTGCGGGTGTCGCCGGCTTCGTCGAAAGGAATTCGGACGCGGTCGATTTCCACCGCTGGTTGCAGTGGCAACTCGACGAGCAACTCGCCTCGGCACAGTCGCATGCAACACGGGCCGGTATGTCGTTAGGCATCATGCACGACCTGGCGGTCGGCGTGCACCCCAACGGCGCAGACGCCTGGGCCCTACAGGACGTGATGGCGCTGGGCGTGACCGCGGGTGCGCCGCCGGACGAGTTCAATCAACTCGGCCAAGACTGGTCACAGCCGCCGTTGCGACCGGACCGGCTGGACAAGCAGGAGTACCGACCGTTTCGCGCGCTGATCCGCGCCGTGCTGCGGCACGCCGGCGGGGTCCGCATCGACCACATCATCGGATTGTTCCGGCTGTGGTGGATCCCGCACGGCGCACCGCCCACCCAAGGCACCTACGTGCGCTACGACCATGAAGCGATGATCGGCATCGTCGCCCTGGAAGCGCATCGCGCGGGCGCGCTCGTCGTCGGCGAAGACCTCGGCACGGTCGAACCATGGGTGCGCGACTACCTCTTATTGCGCGGCGTTCTGGGCACCTCCATCCTCTGGTTCGAGCTGGATCGCGACGGTAATGGCGGGCCATTGCCGGCCGAGCGGTGGCGGGAATACTGCCTTTCGTCGGTGACGACCCACGATCTGCCGCCGACCGCCGGATATCTGGCCGGCGACCACGTGCGGCTGCGCGAGGCACTGGGATTGCTGACCCGGCCCGTCGACGAGGAGCTCGAGTCCGACCGGGCCGAGTTGGCCGGCTGGATGGCGGAATTGCGACGGGTTGGGTTGCTGGATGACGGGCAAGACGACCCCGAACTGATCGTTCTCGCCCTCTATCGCTATCTGGGCCGAACGCCCTCGCGGCTACTGGGAGTGGCGCTGACCGACGCGGTCGGTGACCGCCGGACCCAAAATCAGCCCGGCACCACCGACGAATACCCCAACTGGCGAGTCCCGCTGACCGGGCCCGACGGCCGGCAGTTGATGCTCGAGGACGTGTTCACCGATCGCAGGGCGGCCACCCTCGCCGAGGCGATGCGCGCGCTGACTGCGGGCCCGACCACCTGTTAGCTTCGGTGGCCATGAGCGTCCTCAAGGTCGGGGTCGTCGCCCCGGTGACCGACGGTGTGACCGCGGATCCCGACTGGATGGTGAGCTTCGCGTGCCACCTCGAGCGGTGCGGCTTCGAATCGATCATCGTGGCCGAGCACACCGTCCTGGCAACCGCCTACGACAGCGTCTATCCCTATGACAGTTCTGGACGCGTGGGGATGGCAGCGGACTGCCCCATCCCCGACCCGCTCAATCTGCTGGCGTTCTTGGCGGGCCATACCAACCGCCTCGGCTTGGCCACCGGGGTGCTGGTGCTGCCCAATCACCATCCGGTCATGCTCGCCAAACGCGCTGCGACCCTTGACGCGCTCTCGGGAGGCAGGCTGCGGCTGTGCGTGGGCGTCGGCTGGCTCAAGGAAGAGATCGAGGCATGCGGCGCGGCCTTCGACAGCCGCGGCCGGCGGGCCGACGAGCAGCTGGCCGTGTTGCGGGCACTCTGGGCCGACCGGCCCCAAGGCGCCTCCCATCACGGTGAGTTCTACCACTTCGACAACGTGATGTCCTATCCCAAACCCTTTGCACACGAACGGTTTCCAGTTCACATCGGCGGCCACAGCCGCGCGGCCGCCCGCCGCGCCGGGCGCCTCGGCGACGGCTTCCAGCCGCTCGGCGTCACCGGCCCTGAACTCGCGTCGCTCATCGCGCTGATGCGCGACGAGGCGTCCTCGGCGGGACGCGATCCGACGGCCCTGGAAGTATCCCTCGGCCACATGGTCACCAAGATCGATGCCGAACGCGCGGGCGGCCTGGTCGATCAGGGCGCCGACCGCATCGTGTTGGGCATGCCGCCGACAACCGACATCGAGGAGGCCAAAGACATGTTGTCGGCATGCGCGCAACGGCTGTCCCTGGTCCCGTGACGCCTCCGAACCCGGCCTGACCCCGCGATGACCCTTTCAGTCGATGACCGAGCGGCGCTGCGCGATTTGGTGCACCGGTACGCGGCCAACGTCGACGACCGTCAATTCCGCTCGGTAGTAAAGCTTTTCACTGCGACGGCCGAACTCTTGGTGCCCGATCCGCCGGCCGCGCTGGAGCCGATCCATTCCCACCGCGGTCAGGAGGCGATCGCCGAGGCGATCGCCGCCGTCGCCGCGGTCACCCGGACCGAACACGCGATCATCGGTGAGGTCTATGACGGGACCGCTCGGCCCGGCACCGCTCGAGGGCGCATTGCGTGCATCGCCCACCACTGGAGTCAGCACGGGGATGAGGTGGTCGATGTGGTTTGGCACCTGCGCTACGACGACGACTACGAGCTGACCGATGCCGGTTGGCGCATCGGCCGCCGGGCGTTGACGATCGCGGCCATCGAGACCCGGCCGGTGCGCCGATTGCTGCCGCGCGACCCGGCCTAGCGCGCCTTCCATCGCAGCGAAATACGTACCGCCGAAGACGGCGACTACGCCGAAGACCAAAGTCCTACTAGCGCATGGCGGAAAGCCGATGCAGCAGTTCGATTTTCGAAGGGACATCGCCTCGCGGCGTCGTCGCGTTCAAGTCGTTTGCCCGGACGGCGTTTTGGGTAATTGCAGAGAAGCGGTGGAACGGATGCGATGCCTGAGGAGGCGCTCATGAGGCGCATCACGCGCGATCTTGTCGACCATGATCGGAACACTCGCCAGGGTACGGTCCAACCGTCACCGGGTTCGAAGCGATCTGCCGGGCTGGTCGTTGTTGGGGCCGCTGTGCTGGCGCTGGTGATCTGCGTGTGCAATTTCGCTCTTGGAGACGCCCACGCCGGCGTTGCAGCCGCGATCGTCGGACTCCTGGCCTACGGGGCGGGGTTGGCGTGGATTGCCATGGACCGCAGGCGGATCCGCGACACCGAACGCCGATGGCCGATGAATGACCCAGCCCGGTAGCGTCATCGCAGCGCGGCGAAGCGATAAACACGGAATCCGGGGGATCCGCTTGGCTTACTAGGGCCAGGCCTGGTCCAACTGGTGGGCCACGTCGATGACCTGTGCGGCCTGGGACTGCGGTGTGTCGATTTCGTCGGCGACGTACGCAGCGATGAATCGCCGGATCTCACCGTCGACGCCCGCCAGGATGCGCAGCACCTCGCCGCGGAAGGACTTGGACGACACGTTGACGGTGATGTCGGAAGGCCGCGGTTTTGCCACGTCGACGATCAGGAGAAGCGGCTCGGCGGCCCGTGCCGTAGCGCGCAATTGGATGTCTCCGGAGACCTTGAACCGCTGCTTGTCGAGCCTCAGATCGAGGAGCAGATCGATCGACAAAGGAATATGAATGACGAAAGTGATGCTGTCACCCACGCGCCGGGCTACCCGGGGCTCGTGGATCTTGACGTTAGCGCTGACCTTGGCGATCCCGCCGGGACCCTGAGCGATCGGCTCCATGGCGAATTCGTTGCCCGCGATATCGGCGAAGGCGGCCGCGACACGCTCGGGCGTGACGGCGACCTCGAAGAATCTGCGGCCGAACTCCTCGTAGGTGACATAACTCTGATTTTGCATAGGCTTATACCGTCTCACGTCGCCTACCGGAACGGTTGCTGATCTGCTCGCGTCGCAGCAAATTTCGCGTGAGATGCCGGCCAGGGACCCGGCGAGCGACCTCACGGGTATCACGAGGATGTGATCCGCACCCGCCCTGTCGCATTGTGAACCACACCACACGCAGGCGCTTGGATTCGGTGTGTCGGCCGCCGGCCTGCGAGGCTTGAAAGACTTGGAGGTGTTTGGAGCTAATGTGCGCCCAGGAATCTGCTGAACCGCGCTCGTTCGCGTCGTGGATCGAGGGTCCGCTGACCTGGCTCGGCGGCGGACACTGGCGTGAACTCGGTGAGCGCCATGAGCGGTCCACCCACGCCGTCGCCGGGGCGGTGGTGCTGTTCGGAGCCGTGCTGGCCTGGCTGGTCGCGGGCTTGGCGGTGAGCGACTCGACGCGCTGGTCAACGCTGGCCGTCGTTCCGCTCACGCTTGTCTTCGGGCTGCTGGTCGGTGCGGTGACCCGCGGCGTCGCCAGCGGCCCCGACCGGGGCCGGGCCGGCATCGCGGGACGGGTGGCCGTCGCGGTGGCGGTCGGCGTTGTCGTCGGCGAGCTCGCGGCGCTCGTCCTGTTTTCGAGCTCGATCGACCACCGTCTCGACGAACGGGCCCTGCGCAACGTCGACTCGGCGCCAGCCGTCTCACAGGCGTCCTCATCCCTCCAACAAACCAGGGATGCACGCGGTCGACTCGATAGCGCCGTCGAACGGGCTCGCGAGCACCAGGACCGGGCGCTGGTCATCGCACGCTGCGAATACAATCCCTCACCGGCCTGCCCGCAGACCCGGATCACCGGCGTTCCCGGTGCCGGACCCGAAACACGAACGGCCAACGAGCTTCTCGCCGACGCGCAGCATGAGCTTGACAACGCGTTGACGGCTCGCGACCGCCAGGCACCCGACTTGGACGCCAAGATCTCCCGCGAGGAGCAGGCCCTCACCGAGGCACGCCACACCGTTGTCGCGGACGCCGGTCGAGGTCTCGGCGCACGCTGGGTCGCCATGAACGACCTCACGTTCGCCAGCATGGGAGCGTTGGGGCTACGGCTGCTGACGATCGCATTCTTCGCGCTGGTTTACCTGCTGCCGCTGATACTGCGCCAGTGGCGTGGCGAGACGACCCACGATCGCCACGTGACGGCGCGAGCGGAGCGCGAGCGCGCCGAACTGGACGCCGACACCGCGATCGCCATCAAGCGGGCCGAGGCTCGTCGCGAGGCCGAAATCTTGTGGGCCGAGCACCAACTCACGCAGGCCCGGCTGGCCATCGAGGCCCAGACCGAAATCGACCGCGAACACCAACGCCGCCGAGTCATGGAAGCCCTCGAGCGCCCGGTGCGCGCGTCGTCGCGGCGTACCTTCGAGCCAGTGGAGGAAGACGTGTACCTACCGATCGCCGCGGAAGCGGAGGCGGCCAGCCGAGCCATAACCCAGTTCCCGGCCGACACGCAGAATGCCGACCGCAACGTCCCCGAAACCGGAGAGCACCCCGTGAACCTGCCGGCACAGGTCCAGCCGAGCGGCGAGGTCGAACCGCATGATGAGCGCGGCACGCCGTTGATCCCGTCAATTCCCGACGCCACCAAGGCCGCGGCTCGCTGGATCCGCCCGCTGGTGCCGCCGTTCGTCGCACGGGTGATCGACAACACGACTCAGCCGCTGCGCACCGCGCGTCAGGTGTTCGAAGAGGTCGAGGAGATCACGTTCTCGCTCAAGCGACACCGCAAGGTGACAGTCGATTCCGAAAGCACCGATACCGGCGAGCAGGCGCCGCGCCAATCCGCGACCGCCGAAACCCCGTCCCCTGCCGTCCGGATCGCGTCGTCGCGCGAAGGGGCCGGCCACGGAACCCACCACCAGCCCTCCCCGCAGGTGGGTGGTCACGAGCAGCAATCGTTGCCGCCGTTAGCCGCAAAGGACATGGAGGGCCCATCCCTGGGGTCCGCGCAGCGCGACCGCAGGCCCGAGTTGACGGAGCGAGAAGGACCGCGCGAACTGCGTCCGCCCGAAGGCCCGCGCCAGCTGCCGCCCGCGAGCGATTGGGAATAGCCGCATTCGCATTGCCCTACGGGGCCTTGACACTTCATCGCGGTGGAAGCTGCTGGCCAACTTCCGTTAACGTTCCGTTGGCCGCAACGGAGATGCGTGCTCACCGTCGTTTTGCGACAATCACGGAACTATGAGACTCGTACTGCTGCTGGCAAGTGTCGCCACTGTGATCGGTACCGCCGCGCCAGCCTACGCCGACCCCGACGGCAAAGACCAAGCGTTCCTCAACGCGCTCGGACAAGCCGGGCTCACCTATATGAACCCCGACCGCGCGATATCGGCCGGCAAACTGGTGTGCAGTTTGGCCGACGGCGGAATGACCGGCGAGGAAATCGTCAAGAACCTGCAGGACCGCAATCCGGGGTTCCAAGGTCAGGGCGCCGCCAAGTTCGCGGCAATCGCGGCCTCCGCGTACTGCCCCGAAAAACTGACCCAGACCGAGGACCAAGGCCCACCCCCGAAGGCCGGCACTTAGCGCAGTTGGCGCACGCACCAACGTTCGGCCGACGGGCCGACGGGTCAATGCGCCGATGGTCCGGTACGCCGCACGCCGATCGGTCGTTGCGGTCCTCAGCGCGAAACACGAGCGAGCGCGGCCGCGTGAACCGCGTTCACCCCGAGGCCTGCATCGTGGCCGTCGGCGTGTAGGGCGGGGGTGGCCGATCCTGCCGCAGCGTAAGATCCTGCGGACAAGACCGACGGAAGGTTCTCGTGGATCTCGTGAGGTGGCAGCAATGACAGGGCAAGATCTCGCGGTGACAGGACGATCGATCGTGGCTCCGGCCGACGCATGAAGATCGGCCTGTTCCTCGCGGATGCGGCGCAGGCCGATGTCCAATCCGGAAAGGTCCATGCCCTCGGGCTGGGGTGGCGGCAGTGCCAAACACCAACGCCTCCTTTTGCTTTGGTGCTGTTCCTGGACATCGACTGGGATGAGACCAACAAGCAGCACAAGCTGACCTGCCAACTATTGACCGCCGACGGCGACACCGTGGTAGTCACGGGACCACAGGGTAGACAGCCTATCTCGTTTGAAGCGTCGGCAGAGGCCGGGCGTCCCCCGGGGGCAATCCACGGCACTTCGGTTCGCATGCCGCTCACTCTCAACATCCCGGCCGGGATACCCTTGGAGCCGGGAATCTACGAGTGGCGTGTGGAAGTCGAGGGTTTCGAGCAGGCGACGGCGGTCGAGGCGTTCGTTGTGGTCAGTTCGGCCCACCCACCGACCACATCCGGTTAATGGCTGCATAGATGCCTGAGATATCCCGGTGAGCAATGACTTTCATTGCGTGATAAGTGGGCGCCCGGTCATGTGACGGCTAGCTCGAGACGCTCGAGGCGGCGCACCAGGATGCTCGGCAACCACCGGCCGACATCGGTTGCTTTGATCTCCGCCGTGCGATCGAGCAGCAACCGCAAGACGATCAGGGCTTCCAACCGCGCCAGCGCCGCGCCGACGCAGAAGTGCGCTCCCCTACCAAAGCTGGTGTGTCCCTTGACTTCCGCGCGATCGAGACGGAACTCGCCGGGCGTCTCGAAGTGGGCCGGGTCTCGGTTGGCCGCGCCCCACAACAGCAGTAGATGTGAGTCGGCCGGCAGGTCGACGCCGGCTAGGGTGGTGTCGTTCCGTACATGCCGGTAGTGCCCGCGGAATGGCGGCTCGTAGCGCAGCGTTTCCTCAATGAATGCCGTTAGCAGCTGCGGATTTTCGCGCACCTGCTGCTGGATGTCGGGACGGTTGGCCAGAATCCACGCCGCGCTGCCCAACAACGACGCGGTGGACTCTCCGCCCGCGGCAAACAAGATCACCATCATCGCCTGGGCGGTGACGGCATCAACCTCGCCCGCGGCGCACGCCGTAGCGAGTTCGCCAAGCAGATTGTCGCGCGGATCAGCTGCGGCCCGGTCGAATTGCTCGTTGATGTAGCCGGCGAGCTCCATGACGGAGACACCCGACGCGGCGAGCTGCTCCTGGCTGACCAGCCCTTCGAGCAGCTGGGTGGCCGCGTATCCCCATTTCACCAATTGCGCGATGTCGGTGTCGGGTACACCGATCAGCTCGGCCACGACCATCATCGGCAGACGGTTGGCAATCGCGCCCATCCATTCGATGTGCCCGCCGCTCAGGCCTTCGATCCACAGGCGGTCCGCGGCGTCCGAAACAAATTGCTCCATGGCGCGAATCCGCCTGGCCGCCAACTGACGCACCACCAGCTTGCGGTGCATCGCGTGGGCGGGATCGTCGGCGGTGGCCAGCACGTGCGTCGGTCCGCCCAGCGGGTCCATCTCGAACGCCTTGACGGTGCCCTCAGCGGTGTAGGTCATGGTCGCGGTCAGGTTCGCCGAGAAGTCCTCGGGACGGCTGATGGCGTCGTTGAGCGCATCCCAACCGCACACGGCATAGAACTCGGAGCCGCCGATCCGGTGCACTGGCCCAGCGGCGCGCATCCGCTCGTAGAGCGGGTACGGATCTTGCAGGGATTCGGCACCGAAGAACTCTTCGGCATCGTCAAGGACGGTCACATTTTCAGCCTGATCGGTGAATATCCGCACGTCAACGGCATTGCGACAAGTTGAAACCCGCTATTCGTCGGCGCCGCCCTGGACCGTCTCACCGCGGATCTCGGACCTGCGGCTACACTTGAGATAAGTAGCGATTTTCGTCTCAACTTAAGAACCAAAGCATGATGATTCTCGACCCGAGGGACGTGTGATCGATGCCCCGTAACGATTGGTTGGTCGGCGGCGATCGCCGCGAGATCGCCGTTGAACGCATCTATGCCGCCGCCACGGACATGATCATGCGCGCGGGGCCGGATGCCTTCGACATCGATACGTTGGCCAAGCGCGTCCACTGTTCTCGTGCCACCATCTACCGTTATGTCGGCGGAAAGGGCGAAATCCGCGACGCGGTCGTTGCCCGCGCGGCCACCCGAATCATCGAGACGGTGCGCCAAACCGTCGACACCATGAGCGGGCCGGAGCGAGTGATCACCGCAATCACGGTGGCGCTCAAGCTGATCCGGGCCGATCCCCTGTACCAGCTCATGATCAACCCGGTGCGGGCCAACGAGATGGTGTGGCTGACGGGATCGCCTCTGCTGGCGGGGTTCGCGACCGATCTCACGGGGCTAACCGACCGTGACCCCCAGGCCGCACAGTGGGTGGTTCGTGTTGTGCTCTCGCTGATGTATTGGCCCGCCGGCGATGACGAGACCGAACGCCAGTTGGTTCAACGGTTCGTGGCGCCCGCCTTCTCCTGAGCGCCGTCTACTCGTCGCCGAATTGTTCGTGGAGCTCGGGCAGAAAACCCGCCAGGTGGTTCATCTCCTGCGCGCAGTGCACCAGCAGATTGCGGGCGGTGGCTTCCGAGGTGCCCAGTACCCGCGACGCGATCGGACGCACCGCCCGGGATGCCACACCGGGCGCCTTACGCACCTCGATGTGGGGTCCGCCCATCCAGAACCGCGACCGCATCTCGGCCCCGCCGGGCGTCGACCGGATGTGGTGGACGAACCATCCGACGTCCACGGGGCCGTCGCCCGAGCCCAGCCGGGCACAGATTGCCACCGCATCGTCGCTGTCTGGGGCCAAACCCATGGTGGCCGGTTCGGCGAATTGGATTGCGCCGTTGAGCATTGTTGAGCCGATGTACTCGCTGATCATCGAGCAGCGGCCGATGTAACGCCGGGTGTTCTGCTCTCCGTCCTTCCAGGCGGCGGACAGGTGCGCTCGCGGGTGCCACAGCTTGTAGCGGCGGGTGTCGCAGCCGTGCCAGCCGAACCACCACGCCCACATCGCAGGGGTGACCCCGGGCATGTCGGTGCGCACCGACACCTGGAGGCTGCCGTTGTCGAGAATTCCGTAGCCATTCTCGGTCTGCTGATATCCCTCGTCGGCGACGCTTGCGGCGTCGTCGAACGACAACAAGGCCATCCCGCCCTGCGGGCCGTGCTGCAGTGCCTCGACGACATGCTTTGGGAGCGAGGCCATCTCAGGCTTGAAGAACTTGCCAAACGGTGTGTTCGCATCGCCGTGGCGATAGCCGAGGTAAAGGCCGCTCTTCATCAGAGTCGTCCCATCCAACTGTTGAACAAACCATCGGGGTCATAGACGGCGCGCGCCCGATCCAGGCGGTCCATGGCCTCGTCGGTGGCGAACCGGGCCGGCCGCTGGCCGAGGTTTTCGTCGGCGAGTTGAATGCCGGTGGCCAGCTGGGACATCGCGGCCATGTTGGACCGTGCCCAGTCACCGTACTTGTCGTCGTCGGCGGCGTCCTTCCACGAGCCATAGAGCGCCAGGTAGACCTCGTCTTCCACGCTGTAGGCCATGTCTTGGCGGAGGGGGGACGGCCCCCAGTTCAGCCAGAGGAAGTGCGACGGGTACGGCGGCATCGTGTCGAGGATCGTCCGGATGCCCGGCAGCAGTTCATCCGCCGACGCCGATGTCCACATGTTGTCGGCCGTGTAGCGGTGATCAGCCAGGTAGTGGGTCATCACGACGTCATACCAGGCCGGCAAATCGCTTGGCATATAAGGGATTTTGATCAGCGCCTTGTCCGCTAGCGGGCAAGTGCCGAATATGGCGAGGGCCGCTTCGGCTTCCCCTTCGGAGTCGGCGAACGCCGGCGACGCGAAGACGATGGCGGGACGGTCAATACCCATCTCCGGGACACTGCGGGTCGCGAGGGCCTGCATCTCGACGCGACGATCCACGTCGGCGCTGATGCTGCGGGCCCACGTGTAAATCTCGTCGGCGACGTCCCAGGGATAGACATACACGCTGGTTCCACAAACGGGCGGGCGCGGGTACAACTTCAGGTAAAACGATGTGACCACGCCGAAAAAGCCTGGGCCGGCACCGCGGGCAGCGAAGTAAAGATCGGCATGATTGTCCGCGTCGCAATGGATCTGCTCACCGTCGGCAGTGATGACGTCAAGCCCGATGACGCTCTCGCAGGCCGGGCCGAAGACGCGGCTGTTCCAGCCGTAGCCCCCTTGCAGCAGATAGCCACCGACACACACGCCCTTGCAGTGCCCGCCGGGGAAGAAGAGGCCCTGTGCCTCCAGGTCGGCCATGAGCAGGCTGCCGCCCTTGCCCGGACCGACCACGGCGAGGCGCTTCTCGGCGTCGATCGTGGCCTTGTCGAGGCGGCTGACATCGAGCACGACGGCACCGTCGCGGAGATGGTTGGCCGCGAAGCTGTGTCCACCCGAGACGACGCTGACCCGATGGCCGTTGGCCTTGGCATAGCGGATCCCCGCGACGATGTCGTCGGCATCGACGGCTTGGACGATCACCTGCGGGTAGCGCTCGGGCACCCGCTGATGCCACACCGTCCCGCGCCGGGCGGCTTCATACCCCTCATCGCCCCGGAAAAAGTGCCGAGCTGCAGGCAGCGCGCCCATCTAGGCTCCTTTGATCCACATTTCGGTCCGAGGTAGTACGCGGTGCGGAAAACTATAGTGAACTTCTTGCCCGCCTAGGGGTTTCGGCGGCCGCCGAGCGCTTGCTCGAAAAGGAGCCGCGCTTCATCGCGGCGTTGCGCAACGCGGCCGACTCGTCCCCTGGACGCGACAAAGACTATGTGAAGTCGCGGTGCAGATCCGCCGAGCTTCTGGCCGACGTTGACCACGGGTTGGCACGGCCGCGGCACCCCCCGGGGGGCCCCGGCCGTGCCAAGTTCCTAACCGCCGCTCAACCGGTCGCGGCGACCGACGTGGCGAACAGCGAGCCCCACTCTTGACGAGCCGCGGACTGCGCATCGGTGAAACTGGGGGTTTTCTCGCCATCGCCCGCCAGGTGGACCAGCGCCCAGGCCATCGCGAATACCGGCACCCTGTGACGCAGTGCCGCACTGTGCAATTCGTCCAAAGCGGCGTGCGACGGGCAGCGGCGAAGGCCAATGAGAATGCCCCGCGCGGTGTCGAGAATGCGACCAGAGTTCGGACCATTCGTTGCCTGGGCCGGCACCCAGTTCGCCATCATGCTGTCGATACCTCCTGTTGCGCCCCAACGATATCCGCTAAGCGCGTTGCGGAAGAGAATCGTCGCGGCACACATCGACGCGACTGCGATCCTCAAAGGCGCACTGTGCCATGATTTGTGGATTGAGCGCGATGTGCCAGACCGCCGCGGATATCGATATGCGGTTGTGACCGTTTCGCGACCACCTGGCTGCCAATTAACTTGCCGCGCAGTACGACACGATGGCTTGTTTTGGATTCAGCCGATTACCTGGATAGAGTCTGGTGCGCGATGCTGGAATTAGCCGGAACGCCGCGGGGAGGCGTCGAGTGTTGCCAGAAACTCCAGTAAGGCAGTGTTGAACGCGGCGGGTGATTCCAACATGGTCATGTGCGCGGTGTTGGGAATAATCCGAATGCGGCTGTCGGCGATGCCGGCGGCGATCTGCTGCTGCCAGCTCAGCGGCGTTACCGGATCCTGATCGCCGACCAAAAGCATTGTTGGACAGGCGATGCGGGCATGGTCGCCGCGCACATCCCCGTCGCGCAGCGCCAGGCAGTGCTGAGCGTAGGTGTGGTCGTCGTAAGCCAGGAACATCGCGCGAAGCAACCCCGCGAGAGCAGGATTGGCTTCGCGTGTCGCCGCCGACAGCACGCCGTTGAGCCACGGATCGACGGCGGCGGTGAGGCCGTGAGCCTCGATCAACTGAGCGCGCTCCGTCAGGATTGCCTTGCCGTCGGTCCCGAGCTCAGCCTCGCCGCCGGCGAGGACGAGCGCGCGGATTCGAGTGCGGTATTTCGCGGCGAACCGCTGTGCGATCATGCTCCCAAGCGAATGCCCGACGACGACCGCCGCCGCTACTGCCAAATGATCCAGGAGCTCGGCGAGCTCGTCGGCCCAACCATCGATCGAGTAGCCGTCGCGCGCTCGCGGTGACCGACCACAGCCGCTGCGGTCGTAGACGATCACGCGGAAATACTTGCTGAGGGTCATACGCTGCGCGTGCCACGCGTTCGAGGTGGCGCCGAGGCCATGAATGAAGACGATCGGCGGACCATCGCCCTGAGTCTCATGATGAATCTCAAGGCGATTGGTGCGCTGCGCGAAATCCATCGGAGTCGACGAAGCTGACATCAGCCGACGGGTTCTGGGCGGACTGGGCAGCCAAAAGCGACGTCCTCCAGCCGCGCCGCGCCAGTTCCTTTGGCCGGGTCCGTCTTCCAGGGCCAATCGCTGGAACGGAACGGCACCAGGGGCGGCAGCAACGCTTCCCGGCCCCGTTTAGCCATCTCGCGCTCGATTGCAGCCCGGCCGCCGCCGCCGAGAAGCTCGACGTCCATAAGGAAGTAGTCGCGGAAGAACATCGCGCCCAGCGAACGGTCGGCGACGATGCGAACGAGCACGTCGAGCATCTTCTCCGGTGTGGTCTCGAACTCCGGCGTCTCGATCAGCAACAACCGGTCACCCATCGTTTCGGTGCCCATGAACTGGACGAGAACGCTGAAGAGGATGTTGTTCTGGCGCGCGACGTAAAGCGAATTACTGACTGCGTAGGTGCGCTCCCAGTCCTCGCCGAGTTCTGTCTGCCACCCCTCGAGGACGTCCATCCAGTGGCCCACCTGGGCGCCCGAGGCGATGCCGATCGCCTTAAACGAATGCGGCACCGTGTCACGGACGAATTTCTCGACCTCGTCGTAGCTGTAGCCGCCCTTTTCGAGGCACCCGTCCATGAAGGCTAGATTGATTTGCAAGATCTCGCGCAGGACTTCGCGGTCATCATCTGAGATGTCCAGGGCGTCAAGGCCTTCGAGAGCGGTACGATTCTGCGTCCGGTACATCTCGAGCGGCGGGCGCCACAGGTGATTCGCGTACGCATTGGTCAGGTACGGTGACACGATCTCGTAGATGGCCATGCTGCTGTGGCCCACCGACTTGGCCAACTGGTACACGAGCGGCACCGTCGGCGCGACTTCGGGCGCCTGGCCGGGCCGATAGAGCGTCATCTGCCCGCCCTGGCCCGAGAACAACGCCAGGATGATGGGCACCTGGTCGCGCATGTTCTGCATGAACTTCGTCAGGGATGTTTCATAAAGCTGCAGCATGGACTCGTTCAGCGCAAGGACCGCGTGCTCGGCGACGTCGCGCGCGCTCGCCGGCGGCTCGTCAGCGACGACTGGGCGCATGAAGTCCGGCACTGCGTTGCCGTTGGTTTCGGTCATCAGGGTCACTTCCTTTTCTCGGTTTTGGCGTAAGCAAAGACTTCTGGTGTTCGCCCATGGCGGGTCGCGGGA
>Ga0318529_10000011_pt1 | contig 27768 bp, 26 predicted proteins | sample GRESIP053b4f23_FD_203494 | JGI IMG/M metagenome (GOLD analysis project Ga0318529, IMG submission 203494) | Tropical soil microbial communities from Luquillo Experimental Forest, Puerto Rico - GRE.SIPMG.053b4f23 | ecosystem: Environmental > Terrestrial > Soil > Tropical forest > Bulk soil... | reverse complement strand
ACCGGCAGCGTCCCGCCGGAAGGTGAGCAGGCCCGCCAGGCGGCGCAACCAGTCGTTGCTGGTCGCCGCGGGGCTGACCTGCGGCCGCGCCATGCGCGCCACCTGGCTGATGGCGGCGCGGGGCACCGGCGGTGCGGCGCGGTCGATCGGGCGGGCCCGCGACATCGAGCCCGGACATCGCCGCGACGGCATCGCTCTGGTTCTGCTCGGTCTTGCCGTCGTGATCGCGGCGAGCTCGTGGTTCGACGCCGCCCGGCCGATCGGCGCGTGGGTCGACGTCGTGCTCCGGACGTTCATCGGGTCCGCTGTCCTGGCGCTGCCGGTGGTCATGGCCGGGGCGGCGGTGGTGTTGATGCGGACGGAGCCCAACCCCGAGGCGCGGCCCCGGCTGATCCTGGGCGCGAGCCTAATCGCCCTGTCGGTTCTCGGCCTGCGCCACCTGTGGTCCGGTTCCCCGGAAGACCCTGAATTACGCCGTCGGGCGGCGGGATTCATCGGCTTTGCCATCGGTGGGCCGTTGTCGGACGGGTTGACGGCCTGGATCGCCGCGCCGCTGCTGTTCATCGGCTTCATGTTCGGCCTGCTGTTGTTGACCGGCACCACGATCCGCGAGGTGCCCGACGCGGTGCGGGCGATGTTCGGCACCCGCCTGCTCGGCGAGGATGACGAGGCCGAATACGACGACTACGGCGACGAGCCGTACTCCGAAACACCCGAAGACTTCTCCGACGGCTATTACGACGAGAGCTCGCTCAACCCCGACGACGAGCCACAGGCCTGGCCGACGGCGGACCCGGCCGCGGTTTCTCTCGAGAACCAAGACGACATCCCCACCGTTCCGGAGCCCGCCATCGCGCGTGGCCGTCGTCGCGGGAAACGGCACACCGAAGCGCTGGACCGGGTCGTCGAGGGCCCCTACACGCTGCCGTCGCTGAGCCTGCTGGTCGCGGGCGACCCACCGAAAAAGCGCAGCGCCGCCAACAACCACATGGCCGACGCCATCAGCGAGGTGCTCAGCCAGTTCAACGTCGACGCGGCCGTCACCGGGTGCACCCGCGGACCCACCGTCACCCGTTACGAGGTCGAGCTGGGTCGCGGAGTCAAGGTGGAGAAGATCACCGCGCTGCAAAAGAACATCGCCTACGCGGCGGCCACCGAGAGCGTCCGCATGCTGGCCCCGATCCCCGGCAAGTCCGCCGTCGGCATCGAGGTGCCCAACACCGACCGCGAAATGGTGCGGCTGGCCGACGTGCTCACCGCGCCGTCAACCCGACGGGACCACCACCCACTGGTGATCGGGTTGGGCAAGGACATCGAAGGCGATTTCATCTCGGCCAACCTGGCGAAGATGCCGCACCTGTTGGTCGCCGGCTCCACCGGATCCGGCAAGTCGAGCTTCGTCAACTCCATGCTGGTGTCGCTGTTGACGCGGGCCACGCCGGAAGAGGTCCGGATGATCCTGATCGACCCGAAGATGGTGGAACTCACGCCCTACGAGGGCATTCCGCATCTGATCACTCCGATCATCACCCAGCCGAAGAAGGCGGCGGCCGCGCTGGCCTGGCTCGTCGACGAGATGGAGCAGCGCTACCAGGACATGCAGGCGTCGCGGGTGCGCCACATCGACGACTTCAACGACAAGGTGCGGTCCGGTGCCGTCACGGCGCCGCTGGGCAGCCAGCGCGAGTACCGGCCCTACCCCTACGTCGTGGCGATCGTCGACGAGCTGGCCGACCTGATGATGACCGCGCCGCGTGACGTCGAGGACGCCATCGTGCGGATCACTCAGAAGGCCCGGGCCGCCGGCATCCACCTGGTGCTGGCCACCCAGCGCCCCTCGGTTGACGTGGTCACGGGGCTCATCAAGACCAACGTGCCGGCCCGGCTGTCTTTTGCGACGTCGTCGCTCACCGACAGCCGGGTGATCCTGGACCAGGCGGGCGCCGAAAAGCTGATCGGGATGGGCGACGGCCTGTTCCTGCCGATGGGCGCGAACAAGCCGATGCGGCTGCAGGGCGCCTATGTCTCCGACGACGAGATCCACGCCGTCGTCAACGCCTGCAAGGACCAAGCCGAACCCGAATACACCGACGGTGTCACCACCGCCAAGCCCACCGGCGAACGCGCCGAAGTTGACCCGGACATCGGCGACGACATGGACGTGTTCCTGCAGGCCGTCGAGCTGGTGGTGTCCAGCCAGTTCGGCTCCACGTCGATGCTGCAGCGCAAGCTGCGCGTCGGGTTCGCCAAAGCGGGCCGGCTGATGGATCTGATGGAGACGCGCGGCATCGTCGGGCCCAGCGAGGGATCCAAGGCGCGCGACGTGCTGATCAAGCCCGACGAGCTGGCCGCGACGCTGGCCGCGATCCGCGGGCTTGGTCCGGACGGCGCGGCAGACCCCGACTAGCGACTAGAGCACCAGCAGCATCCGGGAATTGCCCAGGATGTTCGGCTTGACGTAGCTCAGGTCCAGGAACTCGGCGACACCGATGTCGTAGGAGCGGCACATCTCCTCGTAGACCTCGGCGGTGACGGGCGTGCCCTCGATCTCGGTGAACCCGTGCCTGCCGAAGAACTCCGTCTCGAAGGTCAGCACGAACAGCCGCTGCAACTGCAGCTCGCGCGCGTGCTCCAACAGCCGGTCGACGATCGCGTGGCCGACGCCGTGGCCGGTCAGCGCAGGGTCGACCGCGACGGTGCGGACCTCGCCGAGGTCGGACCACAGCACGTGTAGCGCCCCGCAACCGCCGACTTTGCCCTCGTACTCGGCCACCCAGAATTCCTGAACGGCCTCGTAGAGGGTCACCAAATTCTTCTCGAGCAGGATCCGTCCCGCATACGTGTCGACGAGTTGTTTGATCGCGGGAACATCCGATGTTCGCGCGCGCCGGACCGCCGCCCGGTACCCCTGCGAACTTTCCGTCACGGGTAACAGTATCGGCATCTCGGATGCCTACGCTGGTCAACCGCTATTCTGTTGCCGTGTCGGGGCAGCCTCAAACGGGTCCACTAACGGGACCGACAGGTCGTGCCCGCATCGCCAACCTCGCCAATACCCTCACCCTCTTGCGGCTGGTGTTGGTCCCGATTTTCCTGCTGGCCCTGTTCGTCGGGGGTGGCCACCAAATCGCCGGTCGCATAGTGGCTTTCGTGATTTTTGCGATCGCTTGCATCACCGACCGGTTCGACGGTCTGCTGGCCCGAAATTACGGGATGGCGACCGAATTCGGCGCGTTCGTCGACCCGATCGCGGACAAGGCTCTGATCGGGTCGGCGCTGATCGGCCTGTCGATGCTCGGTGACCTGCCGTGGTGGGTCACGGTGGTGATCATGACCCGCGAGCTGGGGGTGACGCTGCTGCGGTTGGCGGTGATACGCCGCGGAGTCATTCCGGCAAGCTGGGGCGGCAAACTCAAGACCGTGGTGCAGGCGCTGGCGATCGGGTTGTTCGTGCTGCCGCTGTCGGGGCCGTTCCGCGTGGTGGCATCCGTGGTAATGGGGATTGCGATCGTGCTGACCGTGGTCACCGGTATCGACTATGTGGCTTCAACCATCAGGACCATCAGGGAAGTTCGCCGGCGCCGCTGACCGGGATTTTGTCGTCATCGAACGGGAACCAACACCACCGCCGGTGGCGTTCACCTAATGAGTGCCTGCTGAGCAGGCCGCCGGAGTGGACCCAGACTGGACAAGGAGAGCAGGATGCCGCCATTGGTGCGCGAGGTTATCGGCGACGTGCTGCGTCGTGCTCGGACGTCACAGGGTCGGACGCTGCGCGAGGTGTCGGATTCAGCACGGGTGAGCCTCGGCTACTTGTCGGAGGTGGAGCGCGGTCGCAAGGAGGCCTCCAGCGAGCTGCTCAACGCGATCTGCGATGCCTTGGAGGTACCGTTGTCGGCGGTCCTCACCGGCGCGGGCGAGCGAATGGCGAGCCAGGAACGCGGGGATCTCGGCGCGCCGGTGAGCGGGCCAAGCGGAACCACGATCGACGCCAGCACCAAGGTCGTCATTCCGCCCGTGGCGTCGCTGGCCGTGGCCTGAGCGCGTGGATCCAGTGGCGGGGGTGGGGGGATCGTCGCCGAGCCATTAAATTGGGCGACAGGGTAAGCGCAGAGCCAATCACGGGGCCTCATCCAGGCCCGCCGGCACACAAGAAGCGAAGGTGGAGCTAACTCATGGCCAACCCGTTCGTCAAAGCCTGGAAATACCTCATGGCGCTGTTCAACGCGAAAATTGACGAGCACGCCGACCCGAAAGTCCAGATTCAGCAGGCCATCGAGGAAGCGCAGCGCCAACACCAGGCGCTGACCCAACAGGCGGCGCAGGTGATCGGCAATCAGCGGCAATTGGAGATGCGGCTCAACCGGCAGCTGGCGGACATCGAAAAGCTGCAGGTCAACGTGCGTCAGGCCCTGACCTTGACCGACCAGGCCACCGCAGCCGGGGACGCCGCGAAGGCCACCGAGTACACCAACGCCGCCGAGGCGTTCGCCGCCCAGTTGGTGACCGCCGAGCAGAGCGTCGAAGACCTCAAGACCCTGCACGACCAGGCGCTGTCCGCCGCGGCTCAGGCCAAAAAGGCCGTCGAACAGAACTCGATGGTGCTGCAGCAGAAGATCGCGGAGCGAACCAAGCTGCTCAGCCAGCTCGAGCAGGCGAAGATGCAGGAGCAGGTCAGCGCATCGCTGCGCTCGATGAGCGAGATCGCCGCCCCGGGCAACACCCCGAGCCTCGAGGAGGTGCGCGACAAGATCGAGCGCCGGTACGCCAACGCGATTGGCGCGGCCGAACTTGCCCAGGGTTCGGTGCAGGGCCGAATGCTCGAGGTCGAGCAGGCGGGGATTCAGATGGCCGGTCACTCCCGGCTGGAGCAGATTCGTGCGTCGATGCGTGGCGAAGCCCTGCCGGCGGGCGGGACGTCCGCCCCTGCCGCGCCCGCCGAGACCACCGGTGGCCAGGTTGCCGAGAAGCCCCTTGGTCAGTAACGCGGCGGACGGTCTGCGATGGCTGTGAGAACGACTGAGCGCGGGCCGTGGCGCGCGCTGCTTCAAAGAGGATTGGACACCGCTGCCGACCTCTCCGACCTGGTGGCCCAAAAGATCAGCGCCGCCACCGATCCGCGTGCCCGGCTGTTGCGCCAGCGCCGCCGCGCGCTGCGGTGGGGACTGATATTTGCAGCGGGGTGTGTGTTCTGGGCGGTGGTGACGGCGCTGCTGGCGGCCTGGGGCTGGTTCGCGTTGCTGCTGGAGATCACCGGCGCCGTAGCCGTCTTCATGGCAATTCCCGCAACGCTTTTGCTGATTCGGTACCGCTGGCTTCGGTCGGAGCCGCTGCCGGCGCAGCGGCCCGCCAGCACGCGTCGGCTGCCCCCGCACGGTTCTGCCGCTCGGCCGGCAATGTATGCCCTGGGTGCCTCCGAACGCGGATTCTTCTCGTTGTTGGGCGTGATCGAGCGGGGCTCCATGTTGCCGCCGGACGAAATCCGCGACTTGACCGCGGCGGCCAAAAAGACCTCCGCGGCGATGGCGGCCACCGCCACCGAGGTGGTGTCGATGGAGCGCGCGGCTCAGTATTCGGAATCGTCGCGGTCGTACCTGGTTTCCACCATTAACGCGTTCACCGCGCAGTTGAGTGCCGGCGTTCGTCAGTACAACGAAATGGTCACCGCCGCAGCGCAATTGGTGTCGTCGGCAAACGGCGACAGTGGGGCCGCGTTAGCGGTCTCGCAGGAGCGCTACCGCGCCGAGCTGGTCGGGGCCACCGATCGCCTGCTCGGGTGGGCGCAGGCGTTCGACGAACTGGGCGGAATGCCCCGCTAAAACGTCGCTTTGAGCGAGGGCAATACCAGCCCGGCCAGACCGCGTACGGTCGCCTTGAACATGTCGAAGAAGTCGAAGTAGTCCCGCCACAGCGTGATTCGCCCGTTGTGGACCTCGAACACGCCGCACACCCAGAACTGCAGCCGCAGCGGGCCGATGATCAGCGCGTCGGTGCGTTCGGTGAGCACCGCGGCGCCGTCGGCGGCAATGCGATGGATCTTCACCTTCAAGGCGGCGCGGCCGTCCATCTGGCGAAACAGCTTCATTGTCCTGGCCCGGCCATGAATCGACGGCAGTCCGACGTTTTCGTAAACCAGGTTGTCGTCCAAGGCGGCATCGGCCGCTTCGTAATCCGCATCTTGCAGGGCGTTCAGGAAACCCTCGACCGTGCCGGTGTTCGCAATGTCCGTGGCAGTCAGCTCCGTCATGCCTGCCAGCGTAGGCGCGCGTGGCGGCCCGAAGCTGTGGCAGGGTAAGGCCGATGCGCGTCGCCGTGGTTGCCGGGCCCGATCCCGGGCACTCGTTTCCCGCGATCGCGCTGTGCCAGCGCTTCGGTGAGGCGGGGGATGACGCCACGCTGTTCACCGGCGTGGAATGGATCGACGCCGCCCGCGCCGCCGGCGTTGCGGCCGTCGAGTTGGACGGGCTCGCGGCCATAGACGACGATGTCGACGCCGGGGCCAGGATCCACCGACGCGCCGCGCAGATGGCCGTGCTCAACGCGCCGGCGCTGCGAGAGCTCGAGCCCGACCTGGTGGTGTCCGACGCCATCACCGCGTGCGGTGGCATGGCGGCGGAGCTGTTGGGGATCCCGTGGATCGAACTCAACCCCCACCCGCTGTACCTGCCTTCCAGGGGATTGCCGCCGATAGGCAGCGGGCTGGCGCCGGGTACCGGTCTCCGCGGTCGGCTGCGCGATGCCACCATGCGGGCGTTGACGGCGCGGTCCTGGCGGGCCGGTCTGCGGCAGCGCGCGGCCGTGCGGGTCGAGATCGGGCTGCCGGCCGATGACCCCGGCCCGCTGCGACGACTGATCGCCACGCTGCCCGCACTGGAGGTTCCTCGTCCGGACTGGCCGCCCGAGGCCGTCGTCGTGGGGCCGTTGCACTTCGAGCCGACCGATCGGGTGCTCGAGATTCCCCCCGGCTCCGGCCCGGCCGTGGTGATCGCGCCCTCGACCGCGTTGACCGGGACTTTGGGCTTGGCCGAAGTTGCGCTGGGGTGCCTGATACCGGGGGAGACGCTGCCGGCGGGATCGCGGCTGGCGGTGTCGCGGCTGAGCGGAGCGGATCTGGCGGTGCCGCCGTGGGCGGTGGTCGGGCTGGGACGCCAGTCCTTGTTGTTGGCGCATGCCGACCTGGTGATCTGCGGCGGTGGTCACGGGATGGTGGCCAAGACGCTGCTGGCCGGGGTGCCGCTGGTTGTGGTGCCCGGCGGAGGGGATCAGTGGGAGATGGCCAACCGGGTGGTCCGCCAGGGGAGTGCGCGGCTGATTCGGCCGCTGACCGCCGACGCGCTGGTGGCCGCGGTCAACGAGGTGCTGTCGTCCCCCGGCTACCGGGAGGCCGCCGAAAAAGCCGCGGCCAGCATCGCGGGCGTCGCCGATCCGGTGCGGGTGTGCCACGAAGCGCTGGCCCTTGCGGGGTGATTGGTACGTTGGCCGGCCCAGTATCTTGGCTGACGTGCGGCTGACGGAGTTCAAAGAGCGGGTGGTCCTGCGATTCGGCACCGCTTACGGCGCATCTGTGCTGGCAGACCACGTGCTGACCGGTTTCCACGGCCGGACGGCCGCCCAGGCGATTGAGGATGGTGTCGAGCCCCGCGACGTTTGGCACGCGTTGTGCGTCGACTTCGACGTGCCGCGCGAACAGTGGTGAGGTTGCCTTCGGATTGAGTGCGCGCCCGGGGCGGTAAATGGCGGCAAATCGCGCCCTCAGAGCACACTCGACGCCGCCAGCGCACACTCGGCGTGTCGAACTTGAATCGAACAAGTGTTCGTCTACTGTGGTGATCATACGAGAGGACGACTTGTCGGTGGCCTTCTCTAGTGTCACGGCCAACCGACCGATACCGGTCATCGAACACCGACTACAGGAGAGGCACCATGACGCAAGCCCCCGACCGCGAGAAGGCTCTCGAACTGGCGATGGCCCAGATCGAAAAGAGCTACGGCAAAGGCTCGGTGATGCGTCTCGGCGACGAGATGCGTCAGCCGATCTCGGTCATCCCGACCGGATCCATCGCACTGGACGTGGCCCTGGGCATCGGCGGCCTGCCACGTGGCCGGGTGGTGGAGATCTACGGTCCGGAGTCCTCGGGTAAGACCACCGTCGCACTGCACGCGGTGGCTAACGCCCAGGCAGCCGGCGGTGTCGCGGCGTTCATCGACGCCGAGCACGCCCTGGACCCGGATTACGCCAAGAAACTTGGCGTCGATACCGATTCACTGCTGGTCAGTCAACCGGACACCGGTGAACAGGCCCTGGAGATCGCCGACATGCTGATCCGCTCCGGTGCGCTGGACATCGTGGTCATCGACTCGGTGGCGGCCCTGGTGCCGCGCGCGGAACTCGAAGGCGAGATGGGGGACAGCCATGTCGGCCTGCAGGCCCGGCTGATGAGCCAGGCGCTGCGGAAAATGACCGGCGCGCTCAACAATTCGGGAACCACAGCGATCTTCATCAACCAGCTCCGCGAAAAGATCGGAGTCATGTTCGGCAGCCCCGAGACCACGACGGGTGGCAAGGCTTTGAAGTTCTACGCGTCGGTGCGCTTGGACGTGCGCCGGATCGAGACGCTCAAGGACGGCACCAATGCGGTCGGCAACCGCACCCGGGTCAAGGTCGTCAAAAACAAGGTGTCGCCGCCGTTCAAGCAGGCCGAATTCGACATCCTCTACGGCAAAGGCATCAGCAGGGAGGGTTCGCTGATCGATATGGGTGTGGATCAGGGCTTCATCCGTAAGTCCGGCTCTTGGTTCACCTACGAGGGCGAGCAACTCGGCCAGGGCAAGGAGAACGTCCGCAGCTTCCTGATGGAGAACGCCGACGTGGCCAACGAGATCGAGAAAAAGATCAAGGAAAAGCTTGGCATTGGCGCGGTCGTGACCGATGACGACATCCTGCCCGCCCCCGTCGATTTCTGAGCCATCCCGCGAAGAGCAGGCGCGGGCATTGTGCCTGCGCCTGCTCACCGCGAGATCGCACACTCGGGCCGAGTTGTCCGGCCAGCTGGCGAAACGCGGATACCCCGACGACGTCAGCGCTCGGGTGCTCGACCGGCTGGCCGCCGTCGGCCTGGTGGATGACACCGAATTCGCCGAACAATGGCAGTCCCGCCGGGCGAACGCCAGAAAGAGCAAGCGCGCGTTGGCCGCCGAGTTGCAGACCAAGGGTGTCGACAACGACGTGATCACCGCGGTGCTGGGCGGGCTCGACGCCGGCGCCGAGCGAGACCGCGCCGAGCAGTTGGTGCGGGCCAAGCTGCGGCGGGAGACGCTGGGCGAGGACGACCGACGAGTGGGTCGCAGGCTGGTGGCGATGCTGGGGCGCCGTGGATACGACCAGACCCTGGCGTCCGATGTCGTCATCAGCGAGTTGGCCGCCGAACGGGAGCGCCGGAGGGTCTAGCAGCGGGTTAATCCAGCGGGCCCCGGTCGCCGTACCATGGCCCCGTGACTTCGATGGTGGCGCGAGAGGGCGTGGCGGGTGACGTCGCGCCGATGCGTACCTATCAAGTCCGCACTTACGGCTGCCAGATGAATGTCCACGATTCCGAGCGGTTGGCGGGCCTGCTGGAAGCCGCCGGCTACCGGCGGGCCGCCGACGGCGCCGATGCCGACGTCGTGGTCTTCAACACCTGCGCTGTTCGTGAGAACGCCGACAACAAGCTGTACGGCAACCTCAGCCACCTGGCGCCGCGCAAGCGCGGCAATCCCGACATGCAGATCGCCGTCGGCGGCTGCCTGGCCCAAAAAGACCGAGACGCGCTGCTGCGCAAGGCGCCATGGGTCGATGTCGTCTTCGGCACACACAACATCGGATCGCTGCCCACGCTGCTCGATCGGGCCCGGCACAACAAAGTCGCCCAGGTGGAAATCGCCGAAGCGCTGCAACAGTTTCCGTCGTCGCTGCCGAGCGCCCGCGAATCCGCTTACGCGGCGTGGGTTTCCATCTCCGTCGGGTGCAACAACAGCTGCACCTTCTGCATCGTCCCATCGCTGCGGGGCAAGGAGGTCGACCGCAGCCCGGACGACATCCTCTCCGAAGTGCGGTCCCTGGTGGACGACGGTGTGCTCGAAGTCACCCTGCTCGGCCAGAACGTGAACGCCTACGGGGTCTCCTTCGCCGATCCGGCGCTACCGCGCAATCGCGGCGCCTTCGCCGAATTGCTGCGCGCGTGCGGACGTATCGACGGGCTGGAGCGCGTGCGGTTCACCTCGCCGCATCCGGCCGAGTTCACCGACGACGTCATCGAGGCGATGGCGCAGACCCCGAACGTCTGCCCGGCCTTGCATATGCCGCTGCAGTCAGGATCCGACCGGGTGCTGCGCGCGATGCGGCGGTCTTACCGCGCCGAGCGCTACCTCGGCATCATCGAGCGGGTTCGGGCGGCCATGGCGCACGCGACCATCACAACCGATCTGATCGTCGGATTTCCCGGCGAGACCGAAGAGGACTTCGCGGCCACCCTTGACGTGGTACGGCAGGCCCGGTTCGCGGCGGCGTTCACCTTCCAGTACTCCAAGCGGCCCGGCACTCCCGCCGCCCAACTCGACGGTCAGCTGCCGAAAGCCGTTGTGCAGGAACGCTATGAGCGGCTGGTCGAGGTGCAGGAGCAGATCTCGCTGGAAGGCAATCGCGCGCTCATGGGGCAAACCGTCGAATTGCTGGTCGCCGCCGGTGAAGGACGCAAGGACACCCGCACGGCGCGTATGACCGGGCGGGCACGCGACGGGCGGCTGGTGCACTTCGCCCCGAACGATCAGGTGCGGCCCGGCGACATCATTACGACGGTGGTCACCGAGGCCGCGCCGCACCACCTCATCGCGGACGCGGGCGTGCTGACTCACCGCCGCACGCGGGCGGGTGACGCGCCCGCCGAGGGGCAGCGCCCGGGCGGCATCGGTCTTGGCATGCCAACCATTGGGCCGTCCGTCGGCCCCGCAGAACCGACAGAATCACTGGGATGTGCGCGATGAAGAAAGAACACACGGACCTCGACGCTTTGCGCGACGAGATCGAGGCCGCAGAACGCCGGGTGGCGCGTGAGATCGACCCCGGCGCAAGGGCACTCGTGGTCGCGATCCTGGTGTTCGTGCTGCTGGGCTCGTTCGTCCTGCCGCACACCGGGAATGTGCCGGGATGGGATGTGCTGTTCGGCAGCCACGGCGCAGGCGCTGCCGCGGTGGCCCTGCCGTCGCGAGTGTTCGCCTGGTTGGCGCTGGTGTTCGGCGTCGGCTTCTCGATGCTGGCACTGATGACCCGGCGGTGGGCGCTGGCCTGGGTTGCGTTGGCCGGGTCCGCGATCGCGGTCGCGGCCGGACTGTTGGCCGTCTGGTCGCGCCAGACCGTGGCCGCCGGGCATCCCGGACCCGGGTTGGGGCTGTTCGTCGCGTGGATCACCGTGATCCTGTTGACGTTTCACTGGGCCCGCGTGGTGTGGTCGCGCACCGTCGTGCAACTCGCGGCCGAGGAGCAGCGGCGCCGGGTCGCCGCACAGCAGCAGTCGATGAACCTGCTGGACAGCCTCGACAACGCGACCGGTCCCGACAGCCCCGACCGGCCCGAAGACTAGGGTCGGCGGGTCAGCGCCTCAGCGGCCGCTTCAGCCCACTGCCGCCATTGTTCGGCGTTGGCTTTGGCCTCTTCGGCGTCCTTGGTCCGGCCGGCCGCGGCCGCCTTCTGAGCCTGCTGTTCGTATTGTTCGGCGCGACTCCGGAACTGCTCGGCCCGCGCCTGCGCCTGGGGATCGGACCAGTCCACCTCGCCGGCGTCGCGCACCTTCTTCTCGACCGCGCGCAGTCGCCGCTCCAACTCGGCGGAACGTTCCCGCGGCACCCTGCCGATCGCATCCCATTTCTCGGTGATCGATCGCAGCGCCGCCCGGGCGGCGTCAAGGTTGCTCGTATCCAGCTTTTCCGCCTCTTGGAGCAGCGCCTCTTTGGCTGTCGCATTGACCCGCAACTCCGCGTCTTTTTCTGCCGTCGCGGCGTTACGGGCCGTGAAGAACGTGTCCTGGGCGGCCTTGAAGCGGTGCCACAGGGCGTCGTCGACATCTCTGGTCGCTCGTCCGGCGGCCTTCCATTCGGTGAGCAGCTTCCGGAATTCCGCGCTGGTCGCGGTCCAGTCCGTCGAATCGGACAACTCTTCGGCCCGCTCGCACAGCTCTTCCTTCGCCTGCCGAACCCCCGAACGCTCCCGGTCCAGCTCGGCGAAATGGGATCCCCGCCGCCGGTTGAAGGTTTCCCGGGCCGCCGAATAGCGCTTCCACAACGCGTCGTCGACCTTTCGGTCCAGCCCGGTGATCGTCTTCCACTCGTCGAGGATCGCGCGCATCCGGTCACCGGCGGTTTTCCACTGAGTCGCGTTGGCGGCCAAGTCCTCGGCCTCGGCGGCCAGAGTCTCCTTGCGGGCGGTCTGGGAGGCGCGATGCTCCTCGCGCCGGGAGCGATCCGCGGTGGCGGTGGCGTCGGCGAGTTCGACAAGGCCGGCCAGCCGCCCCGCGAGCTCGTCGACATCGCCCAGCACGCATGCCGTCGGCAACGTCTCGGCCAGGGCGGACGCATTGGCCTTGATCTTGCGGGCGTCCCCGGTCCCTGACGCCAGCCGCTCCTCCATGAGCGTGATCTCGGTGCTCAGATCGTCGAATCGCCGACCGAAGTGGGCGAACGCGGCGTCACGGTCGCCCGCCTGCCAGGAGCCGATGACGCGCTCGCCGGCCGAGCTGATCAGCCACACCGTCCCGTCGTCGTCGACCCGTCCGAACCGGTGTGGGTTGCTGGGCGGATGCGCTGTCAGCGGAAGAGCGGCGGGGCGTGGTGTCGGCCGGGGGCCGGGACGCGGCCCCGGACGGGGCGCCGGCTTGGGTGAATCGTTGCTGTGGGGCTCTTCGGCCGTCATGCCGCTCGTCACCTACCCTTCGCGCGGGAGTGTCCCGCGCACCTGCCGCGCGTAGCGGCACCCGTACGGTCGGAAGCCTGGTGGGGGCCTATCGCCAGCGCCAGCTGCTCCTAACCGGTTCCAACAGTATTCAAGCAGCATGGCGGGCGGCGCGCGTCAGGTGGATAACAGTTCGATTGCACCGTTGCTCGGAGCGTGTGGTGCCGCCGCGCGGCCCGGTACGGTCACGGAGACCAGGTGTCACGTCTGTTGCTGGTGGGACCGGAGGGGGAGATCGCAGAGGCAAAGGGTGGCATAGCGCGACCCGGTCCGACAGCTATTGCTTGGGTTTTACCAAGGCCACATACAGGTGCCGCAAAGGCTTCTAGAGTAAACCTTGATGGGCCGCGGCAGCGGGGTCGAGACCGTGGGTCCGTCCCACTACGGTGGCCGTTGAATTGCAGTCAAACAGAACATGCACATACGGCTTTCGGGGGAACGCTGGTCGGAACGCTGGTGAGGGGGTCCCCATGACGAAAGTGGATATCGCGGCGCTGATTGCCTTGTGCGCGGCGCTGGCCTCCGCGGTCGGCGACGTGATCCGCCAGCGCAGCGCGCACGAGATCACCGACAAGAAAGTCGGCCACCTCGAGCTGTTCCGTATGTCGTTACGTGACAAGCGGTGGTGGATGGGCGGTTTGGCGGCGATCGTCAACTACACCCTGCAGGCCGGCGCTCTCGCATGGGGCTCGGTGGTGCTGGTGACGTCGCTCCAGGTGACCGCGCTGCTGTTCGCCTTGCCGATCCACGCGCGGCTGGCCAATTGCCGGGTGACCCGCTGGGAGTGGGTTTGGGCGGTCGTTCTGGCCGGCGCGCTGGCGGTGGTCATCATCGTCGGCGACCCGCAGTCCGGTCACGAGCGGGCGCCGCTGTCAACGTGGATCATCGTGATCCTGGTGATGGGCCCCACGTTGGTGCTGTGCGTGCTGGCGGCGCGGATCTGGTCCGGTCGTCCGGTCGCGGCGGTGCTGCTGGCGCTGGTCGCGGGTTCGTCGTTGGCGCTTTTCGCGGTGCTAACCAAAGGAATCGTCGAGGTGGGCGAAAAGGGCGTGGGTGCCCTGCTGCGCGCGCCCGAGTTCGTTCCCTGGTTGCTGATCGCATTGTGCGGAATGATCTTCCAGCAGTCCGCCTTCCGCGCCGGCGCACTGACCGCGTCCTTGCCGACGATGACCGTGTGCAAGCCCGTGATAGCTGGTGTGCTGGGCGTGACCGTGCTGGGCGAGACGCTCAGCGCCCAAGGACCCGCGGCCGTCGTGCTGGTCTCGGCGGTGGCCTTGGTCATCATCGCGACGGTTGCACTGGCGCGCGGCGAGGCCACCTCGATCGAGGAGGCCGAATCCGAGCACGACCTGAAAGTCGCCGTCTCCCACGATGCGCCGCCGGAACTCATGGCCGGCGAAGGTTTCCGGGCCGGGTGACGCTCGCTTTAAACCTCGAGCGGCCAAGACGTTAGTTTGGTGGCGTGCTCAGCGCCATCGCGATCGTTCCGTCCGCGCCGGTGCTTGTGCCGGAACTCGCCGGAGCAGCCGCCGCCGAAGTGGCCGACGTGACCGCGGCGGGGCTGGCGGCGGCCGCCTTGTTGCCGTCGCGTTGGCTGGCCATCGGAACGGGCCCGTCCGACGACGCGCTGCGCCCCGATGCGATCGGCACCTTCGCGGGCTTCGGCGCCGACGTACGGGTTCGGCTCTCCCCGCAGGCCGATGACGGCGCCGAGCCGACGGCCGAACTCCCCGTATGCGCCCTGCTGGCCGCCTGGGTGCGCGGCCAGGCCCGGCCCGAAGCCACCGTGCGGGTGCGCGTCTACCGCGACGACCATGACGCCGGCGCCGCGCTGGCCCGCGGCAGGCAATTGCGCGCCGAGCTCGACCGGGAGCCCGACCCGATCGGCGTGCTCATCGTGGCCGACGGCGCGAACACCCTGACACCGGCCGCGCCGGGCGGCTACCACCCGGGCAACGCCGACGCGCAACGGGCCCTGGACGATGCGCTGGCAAACGGCGACGTCGCCGCCCTGACCCGGCTGCCACCGCAGATCCTGGGCCGGGTGGCGTTTCAGGTGCTGGCCGGTCTGGCCGAGCCGGGGCCGCGCTCGGCCAAAGAGCTTTACCGGGGGGCGCCCTACGGCGTGGGCTACTTCGCCGGCTATTGGCAGCCATGAAACGAACCGGGCGACCACTAGCGATCATCGGGCCCACCGGCACCGGCAAGTCGCAACTGGCGCTCGATGTCGTCGAGCGGCTCAGCGGCGAGGTCAGCGCGGAAATCGTGAACGCGGACGCGATGCAGCTGTATCGCGGGATGGACATCGGCACGGCCAAGCTGCCCGTCGAAGCGCGCCGCGGCATTCCGCATCATCAACTCGACGTCCTGAACGTGACCGAGACCGCGACCGTCGCCCGCTATCAGCGGGCCGCCGCCGCGGATATCGACGCGATCTCGGCCCGCGGCGCGGTGCCGGTGATAGCGGGCGGCTCGATGCTGTACATCCAGTCGCTGCTCGACGACTGGTCTTTTCCCGCGACCGACCCCACCGTGCGGGCGCGCTGGGAGCAGCGCCTCGCCGAGGTCGGGGTGGGCCGCCTGCACGCCGAGCTGGCCCGCCGCGACCCGGCGGCCGCCGCCGCGATCCTGCCTACCGACGGCCGGCGCACGGTGCGCGCCCTCGAGGTCGTCGAGCTCACCGGGCGGCCGTTCGCCGCGTCCGCGCCGCAGATCGGCGCTGCCCGCTGGGACACCGTTATCGTCGGATTAGACTGTGACACAGCGATTCTCGACGAAAGATTGGCTCGGCGCACGGACGCGATGTTCGATCAGGGCCTGGTCGACGAGGTACGCGCACTACTGCACGAGGGCCTGCGCGACGGGGTCACCGCCTCGCGGGCCCTGGGCTATGCCCAGGTGCTGGCGGCGCTCGACGCGGGCGGTGGAGCCCACCAACTGCGCGACGCGCGGGAGCAGACATACCTGGGCACCCGACGCTACGTGCGGCGGCAGCGGTCGTGGTTTCGTCGCGACCACCGGGTGCACTGGCTCGACCCTGAAGGAGGAGATGCCGATCGTGCCCACGTCGTCGACTGCGCGTTGCGGGCGTGGCGGCAAGTATCCTGATCTGGTGATCTTCGCCAAGGGGCACGGCACCCAGAACGATTTCGTGCTGCTGCCCGACCTCGACGCCGAGCTGGTGCTCACCGACGCCCGGGTGGCCGCGGTGTGCGACCGGCGCCGGGGATTAGGCGCCGACGGGGTGCTGCGGATCACCACCGCGGGCGCCGCCCTGACGGCACGCGTGCTCGAGCGCCTGCCCGACGGCGTCGGCGCGAACGACTGGTACATGGACTACCGCAACGCCGACGGGTCGACCGCGCAGATGTGCGGCAATGGCGTGCGGGTGTTCGCGCACTATTTGCGGGCCGGCGGTCTGGAGTCCCGTGACGAGTTCGTCGTCGGATCACTTGCCGGCGCGCGGCTGGTCACCATGCATCACGTCGACGAGACCAATGCCGATGTCACCGTCGACATGGGCAAGGCCAACCGGCTCGGCACGGGGGAGGCGGTCATCGGCGGCAGGCGGTTTTCCGGCCTGGCGGTGGACGTGGGCAACCCGCACCTGGCGTGCGTGGATCCGCGGGTGAGCGTCGAGGAGCTCGCCGCCCTGAACGTGGCCGCGCCGGTTGGGTTCGACCGGGCCCAGTTCCCGGACGGCGTCAACGTGGAAGTGCTCACCGCCCCGGTCGGGGGATCGGTCCGGATGCGAGTCCACGAGCGCGGGGTGGGTGAGACCCGCTCGTGCGGTACCGGAACGGTCGCGGCCGCGGTCGCCGCGCTGGCCGAGTCTGGTGCCGACACCGGGACGATCACCGTGCGGGTCCCCGGCGGTGAAGTCGTCGTCACCATCACCGACGCCACCAGCTACTTGCGCGGGCCGTCGGTGCTGGTTGCCCGCGGCGAGATCAGCGAGGAATGGTGGCGCGCACAACACCGCTAAATCGGATGCACGCCTGCGATTTGGCGTGCACTAACGCTAATTGCCACGCCCATCAATGGGCTGGTGTTGCCAGGAGGGCTGGTATGGCGGACAAGGCGTGTCCGTCTCGCTGCAGAATGCACCGCTGCCCCTTCCGCCTCCGGTCGGTATGCAGTGGCGCACGTGCATGACGCAGTCCGCGTGAGCCTCCGCGGTGCTTGCGAATAGCGTCAATGCCGTCAATCCAGCGATGGCCGCCGTTTGTAATGATTTCCTCATCATCGTTTCCCCATTTTAGGTCGTTTCACCCATCGCCCGAGAAGTTCAACGGGTGACATCCGACAGGGAGCGGGTTGCGCTATCACCAGCGCCAGTCCAACACCACGCGGTCATGGTTGAACACGCGGCTGCCCTTGCCCACCGGTTCGATGGTCACCGACATCAGCAGGTCCACCACGGCCCGGAACCGGCCTTCGGGGAGCCGCGCTATCGCGGCGGCAACCTCGGGTTGGCACAGCGGCAGATCGGCGAACGCCCGCAGGCGCTCGCTGTCCTGCTGGCGCGGGGCGCCTTGAGAGCGCCGCTCTCGATCTGTTCGTAGCGCGGCGCGCGGTCAAGACAGTTCCGGCGCCACCCCCCTAAAATGTGCCAGCCCGGTAGCATTAAACGGGTCAACGGGTGCCAGCCCGAAAAGTTTGCTAGGCGTAGGATAACTACGCTGACAGCACTAAGAGACTTTGCTGAGAAAATCGTTTGTGCACAGCACTAGCCTTCCCCATAATTGCTAATTGCCTATGACGTATCCCGAGACTCCCTTTCACGATCAGCCGGATTCGGAACCCAGTGCGGGCGAGCTCGCCCTCGAAGACCGGTCGGCGCTGCGCCGGGTCGCTGGGCTGTCGACCGAACTGGCCGACGTCTCCGAGGTCGAATACCGCCAGCTGCGGCTGGAACGCGTCGTGTTGGTGGGGGTCTGGACCGAGGGCAGCGCCGCTGACAACCGGGCCAGCATGGCCGAGCTGGCTGCCCTGGCCGAGACCGCCGGCTCGCAGGTGCTCGAAGGCCTCATCCAGCGCCGCGACCGGCCCGACCCGTCGACCTACATCGGCTCGGGCAAGGCCCAAGAACTGCGCGAAGTGGTTCTGGCAACCGGCGCCGACACCGTCATCTGCGACGGTGAACTTTCCCCGGCGCAGCTGACCGCGCTGGAGAAGGCCGTGAAGGTCAAAGTCATCGACCGCACCGCGCTGATCCTGGACATCTTCGCCCAGCACGCCACCAGCAGGGAGGGCAAAGCGCAGGTGTCGCTGGCCCAGATGGAGTACATGCTGCCGCGGCTGCGCGGCTGGGGCGAGTCGATGTCACGGCAGGCCGGCGGCCGCGCCGGCGGCAGTGGCGGGGGAGTGGGCCTGCGTGGTCCCGGCGAGACCAAGATCGAGACCGACCGCCGCCGCATCCGCGAACGGATGGCCAGGCTGCGACGGGAAATCAAGGATATGAAGCAGGCCCGCGACACCCAACGCAGCCGCCGCCTGCATAGTGACCTGCCGTCGATCGCCATCGTCGGCTACACCAACGCGGGCAAGTCCAGCCTGCTCAACGCGCTGACCGGGGCGGGGGTGCTGGTGGAGGACGCCTTATTCGCCACCCTGGAACCCACCACCCGTCGTGCGGAGTTCGATGACGGCCGGCCGTTCGTGCTCACCGACACCGTCGGCTTCGTGCGCCACCTCCCCACCCAGCTCGTCGAGGCGTTCCGCTCCACGCTGGAGGAGGTCGTGGACGCCGAATTGTTGGTGCACGTCGTCGACGGCTCCGACGTCAATCCGCTGGCCCAGATCAACGCGGTCCGCCAGGTGATCTCCGAAGTGATCGCCGACCACGGGGTTGATCGCGGCGATGCGCCGCAAGAACTCCTCGTGGTCAACAAGATCGACGCCGCCAGCGATCTGATGCTGGCCAAGCTTCGTCATGCGCTGCCCGGCGCGATCTTCGTCTCCGCACGCACCGGCGAAGGCATTGACTGCTTGCGGCGGCGGATGGGCGAACTCGCCGCCCCCACCGACACCGCCGTGGACGTGGTGATCCCGTACGACCGAGGTGACCTGGTGGCCCGTCTGCACGCCGGTGGGCGCGTCCAGCAGGAGGAGCACAACGCTGACGGCACCCGGATCAGGGCCCGGGTTCCGGTGGCGTTGGCCGCCAGCCTGCGGGAGTTCGCCGCACCTTAAATTGCGCAGGGACCGCAACCACGCACACTCGCGGCCACGCCAACTGCCGACCAACCGTCTGGTTGGTATATGTTGGGCGGCAGAGTTCCCATTCGCCTGGAGGTCAGCGGAGGTCGTCCATGAGCAGTGCCATCAAGTACCAGCGCACTCTTTTCGAGCCTGAGCACGACTTGTTCCGTGAGTCCTACCGCGGCTTTCTCGACCGCCACGTGGCGCCCTACCACGAGGAATGGGAGAAGGCGAAGATCGTCGACCGCGGGGTGTGGCTCGAGGCGGGCAAACAGGGCTTTCTCGGCATGGCGGTGCCCGAGGAGTACGGCGGCGGGGGAAACCCCGACTTCCGGTACAACACCATCGTCACCGAGGAGACCACCGCCGGGCGCTACAGCGGCATCGGGTTCGGGCTGCAAAACGACGTGGTAGCCCCATACCTCCTGCGGCTGGCCACCGAAGAGCAGAAGCAGCGTTGGCTGCCCAAGTTCTGCAGCGGGGAGTTGATCACGGCCATCGCGATGACGGAGCCGGGCACCGGCAGCGACCTGCAGGGCATCAAGACCCGCGCCGTCAAGCAGGGTGATCACTATGTGCTCAACGGCTCAAAGACGTTCATCACCAACGGGATCAACTCCGACCTGGTGATCGTGGTGGCGCAGACCGACCCGGACAAGGGTGCGCAGGGTTTTTCGCTGCTCGTCGTCGAACGCGGCATGAAGGGGTTCGAACGCGGCCGCCACCTGGACAAAATCGGACTGGACGCACAGGACACCGCCGAATTGTCGTTCACCGATGTGCACGTCCCGGCCGAAAACCTCCTCGGCGAGGAGGGCATGGGGTTCGTCTACCTCATGCAGAACCTGCCCCAGGAGCGAATCTCGATCGCGGTCATGGCGGCTGCGGCGATGGAAGCGGCGCTGGACCATACGCTGCAATACACCAAGGAGCGCAAGGCCTTTGGGAAACCGATCGGCAGCTTCCAGAACAGCCGCTTCGTGTTGGCCGAGCTGGCGACCGAGGCCACCATTGTGCGCGTCATGGTCGACGAGTTCATCCGCCTGCACCTCGAGGAGAAGCTGACGGCAGAACAGGCCGCGATGGCCAAGTGGTACTCCACCGAGAAGCAGGTGTACCTGATCGACCGCTGCCTGCAGCTGCACGGCGGTTACGGCTACATGCGCGAATACCCAATCGCCCGAGCCTATCTGGATGCCCGGGTGCAGACGATTTACGGCGGCACGACCGAGATCATGAAGGAGATCATCGGCCGCAGCCTCGGGGTCTAGCCCATTCGATGGGTCAAACTTGCTCCGCCGTCTCGCCACTCGGGTAGCCCGCAAATACAAATAGTTGAACGGTCCAATTACGTCCCTTGGTCGGGTAGATCGCGAGCGACTAACGGCCTCGCGTACCGTCGGCACATGCGTTTCTCGTCTGTCGACTGCGTGGTCACACAGCACGCGCGGTGGCACCGTCGGTCGCGATACGGGAGTTACTCGGCATCATTTCGACATCGGCGCGGTATCCGTTTCCGTACTATTTCTGATTCGACTTCGCATTTTCTCGTCAGCCGGGGCACAGTTATGCGAGCCCGGCGATAATGCGGGTCGTAATGGGGTTACTTCCCCACAGTGCGGGTACGAGCCGCTCGCAGGGTCTGCAGGGTGCGGGCACGGCCACATATAGGGGCCTATCCAGCGGCTGGGAGGCTTGGTGAACGGGCAGAGAGGTCGAGTGCGCAAGCTCGTTGGGCGCGTGCTGGTCAGCATGGCGACCACGGCGGTGGCTGCCGCGTTGCTGGCGCCCGCTGCTTCCGCGTCTCCGATAGGCGACGCAGAGGCCGCCATGATGGCCGCGTGGCAGAAGGCCGGTGGCGACACCTCACCGCTCGGCGCCAGAAAGGGTGACGTCTACCCCGCCGGCGACGGATTCGCCCTGGACTTCGACGGCGGCAAGATGTACTACACCCCGGATACGGGTGCAAAATTCGTCTACGGGCCGATCCTGGACAAATACGAGTCGCTGGGTGGTCCCACCGGCAGCGATCTCGGGTTCCCAACCATCAACGAAGTTCCGGGCCTTGCTGGACCGGGCAGCCGAGTGGCTACGTTCTCCGCCAGCGACAAGCCGGTGATTTTCTGGACGTCCGACCACGGCGCGTTCGTCGTGCGCGGTGCCATGAACGCCGCGTGGGACAAACTCGGCAGCTCGGGCGGGGTGCTCGCTGCGCCGGTCGGGGATGAAACCTACGACGGTGAGGTCACGTCCCAGAAGTTCAGCGGCGGCGAGGTCTCCTGGAACCGGAAGACCAAGGAGTTCACGACCAACCCTGCGGCACTGGCCGACCAGCTGAAGGGTCTGCAGGTAGCAATCGATCCGACCGCGGCCATCAACATGGCCTGGCGCGCGGCCGGCGGCGCCGGCGGCCCGCTGGGCGCCAGGCAGGGCGGCCCGTATCCCATCGGCGGCGATGGAATGGCGCAAAACTTCGCGGGCGGCAAGGTGTACTTCAGCCCGGCCACCGGCGCGAACGCCCTCGAGAGCGACATCCTGGCCAAGTACGAGTCGCTGGGCGGCCCGGTCGGGAGCAACCTCGGCTTTCCCACCGCCAACGAGTCCGACGGCGGTATCGGACCGTCCAGCCGGATTGCCACGTTCTCCGCGGCCGACAAGCCGGCGATCTTCTGGACCCCTGACCACGGCGCCTTCGTGGTGCGGGGCGCTATGAAGGCCGCCTGGGACAAGCTCCGCGGTCCCACGGGAAAACTGGGTGCCCCGGTTGGTGATCAGGCCGTGGACGGCGACGTGGTTTCGCAGCAGTTCGCCGGCGGCAAGGTCTCGTGGAATCGCGCCAAAAACGCGTTCACCACCGATCCATCGAACCTGGCTCCCTTGTTGTCGGGTCTGCAAGTGTCGGGGCAGAGCCAGCCGAGCACTGCGGCCGCGTCCCATGGCAAGAAGTTCGTCTGGCGGTGGTGGTGGCTGCTCGCTGCCGTTCCGGTGCTGTTGTTGGTCGTGTTGGCGGCCTTGTTCGCGGTTGGGCGGGGTCGGCGTCCCTCCGGCCGTGACAGCGTCGTTTACGGGCCAGAGGGCGACGTGGACGATGGCTACGGCGCCGCCTTCGACGAGCACTGGGGCGCCGATGACGCCGATCTCGCCACCGAGCACCTCCCGGTCGGCGATCTGCACCCAACCGAACACCAGCCACCGTCCGATGCCGGGTCCCCAGCGCGAGTCAGTTGGAGCCGTGAAGCCGGGCCCGTCGTCGGCCCCGCCGACGATGTCGAACCCGTCGAGGCATACGGCGACGAAGAGCTGTCCGAATCCCATGAGGGCGCAGGTGATTTCGAGGGCCCGGTCGGGATCGAAGAGGAAGACCCCGACGCGGTGGACACCGATTCCATACCCGTCGTCTCGGAGGGCGTCCTGTTGGAGACGGAGCATCCCGAGGTCCCCGAGGAGGCCGTCTACGCGGAGGTCCCCGAGGAGGGCGACTACGCGGACGCCGATTTCCCGCCGGCCGACTACGCGGACTTGGCCCACGAGGACTCGGGCGATGCGGACGCTCAGTATCCGGACGTCGCCGTCCCACGTACCCCGCCGGTTGCCGCCTACCTCGGTGCCGCCGCCCCCGATACGGCCGAGCCGGATACCGAGTATCCGGACGTCGCAGTTCCGCAGGCCGCCGCGGATGTCGCTCATCCGGAGGACGCCGCCGCGGAAGCCCACGTCGAACCCACCGTCGTGCCGTATGCCGTCCCGTCCAGCGCCGAGCCGAGAACCGGGCGACACGCGGCGGTGGATGCCGACGACGACTCGGAATGGGGGGATGACGCCGGCCACGCCGGGCGGCCGACAATTCACCTGCCGCTGGACGACCCATACCAGATGCCCGACGGGTATCCGATCAAGGCCAGTGCCAGCTTCGGCCTGTATTACACCCCGGGCAGCGAGCTCTACCACGACACGCTCGCCGAGATCTGGTTGTCCAGCGAAGAAGTCGCGCGAGCCAACGGCTTCATCAAGGCCGACTGAGCCGGCGCTGAAGCAAGGCTCCGCCGCGGCGCCGCGGGCCGTTATATCTTGCGGATGACCGTGACGACCTTGCCGAGCACGGTTGCTTCATTGCCCGGTATGGGGTCGAACGCCGGATTGTGCGGCATCAGCCACACTTGACTGCCCGCGCGCTTGAACGTCTTCACGGTGGCCTCGCCGTCGATCATGGCCGCGACGATGTCGCCGTTGTCGGCGACGTGTTGCTGCCGGACCACCACCCAGTCGCCGTCGCAGATCGCGGCCTCGACCATGGAGTCGCCCACCACCTTGAGCAGGAAGAGCGTGCCCTCGCCGACCAGTTCACGCGGCAGCGGGAAGACGTCTTCGACAGCTTCTTCGGCGAGGATCGGTCCACCGGCCGCGATGCGCCCGAGCACGGGGACAAAGGTGGGTTCCGGCAGGGCGTCCGAGCCGGCGACTTCGGTGAGGACACTGGGCCCGGTGGCGGTGACATCCTCGCTACCGCGGACATCAACGGCCCGCGGGCGGTTCGGGTCGCGGCGCAGGTACCCCTTGCGCTCCAGGGTGCGCAGCTGGTGAGCCACCGAGGACGTCGACGTCAGGCCGACCGCGTCCCCGATTTCCCTGATGCTCGGCGGGTAGCCGCGGCTGGTAACCGACGCGCGAATGACGTTCAGAATGGTGCGCTGCCGCTCGGTCAGCGAGGGGTCCACGGAATGCAACCGGCCTTCTGGGCCAACGGATGAGCTGGTTGAGGGAGTGTCGTTGCTGTCGCTCATGCACTGAATGTAGCCTTACCGCGGCCAAGAATCAAACATGTGTTCGACTGGCGTGTCGAGGCGGCGGCGCCTCCGCCGAATCGCGCCCCGACGAGCCGAATAACAATTGCGTAACTCTCGGGCGGCTTGGGTATTCGAGTCCCATGTCAGAGGTCGCACCGACGAATCTGTCGGTGGTGTGGGCTAGCGTTTCGCTCGTCCGACACGCTTCGCTCAAATGTTCGGCTATCGAACACACGAGCGACTATAGTCGAACACACGAGCGAGTATCAGACGACCGGAGGAACGCAGATGACAACCATCCACGAAGTCTCGCCGCGCACCTGCAGCGTTCGGCGCCCGGTCAACCGACCGGTGCAGGGCATTGGTCCCGGCCGGGATGGGCTGGCCGGCTCACGTAGGCCCGGTCCGTCTAGGCCGGCGGGCGCGCCGCTGCACTACCGCGGCACCGGCATCTCGATGTCCGTCGCGCCTCGGCGCAGGCGTCCGGTCACGTTGGCGACGACGTTGGGGCTGGCCCTGGTCGCCGGCATGATCACCCTGTGGCTGGGTCTGGTCGCCAGTATCGGGCAGATGGCCAACGGCGACTCCGCGGCATCGGCTGCACCGATACCGGACCGGCTCGCTGTCGTGCGGGTTGAACCCGGGGAGTCCCTTCAGGATGTCGCGCACCGGGTGGCGCCGGACGCGTCGGCTCGCCAGGTTGCCGAGCGCATCCGCGAACTCAACGACCTGAACTCACCGACCGTCGTTGCGGGCCAGACGCTGATCGCGCCGGTCGGCTGACGTCGCGGCCGCATTAGCCCCGTGGGCGAGCGCGCAGGTAGGCTCGGTGTGTTCTGATCCCGGATCTGAGCACGGCGAAGGAGCGGTCATGCACTGTCCGTTCTGCCGTCATCCCGACTCCCGGGTGATCGACTCGCGGGAAACCGATGAAGGCCAGGCTATTCGGCGCCGCCGGTCGTGCCCCGAGTGCGGACGAAGATTCACCACGGTGGAAACCGCGGTATTGGCCGTCGTCAAGCGCAGCGGTGTCACCGAGCCCTTCAGCAGGGAGAAGGTGATCAGGGGCGTCCGCCGGGCCTGCCAGGGCCGTCAGGTGGATGAGGATGCGCTGAATCTGCTGGCCCAGCAAGTCGAGGACACGGTGCGCGCTGCGGGGTCGCCGGAGGTCCCGAGTCACGAAGTCGGCCTGGCCATCCTGGGACCGCTGCGCGAACTCGACGAGGTGGCTTACCTGCGGTTCGCGTCGGTCTACCGGTCGTTCTCCTCCGCGGATGATTTCGAGCGCGAGATCGAGGCGTTGCGCGCGCACCGCAAGGTATCGACTCCGAGCTGATTTCATGCCTCCGGACCTGCATCCCGATCTCGTCGCGCTGGCACCGTTGCTCGGAACCTGGGCCGGTCGGGGTGAGGGCAACTACCCGACGATTCAGCCCTTCGAGTATCTCGAGGAAGTCGTGTTCTCCCATGTGGGCAAGCCGTTTTTGGCCTACGCGCAGAAGACCAAGGCGGTAGCCGACGGAAAACCGTTGCACGCCGAAACGGGATATCTCCGCGTACCGCAACCCGGTCGCGTTGAGCTGGTTCTGGCTCACCCGAGCGGCATCACCGAAATCGAAGTGGGCACCTACTCGGTGACCGGCGACCGAATCGAAGTCGAGCTTTCCACCACGGCGATCGGGATTACCCCGACCGCCAAAGAGGTTTCCGCACTTGGCCGTTCGTTGCGCATCGACGGCGACGAGCTTTCATACACGGTGCGGATGGGCGCGATGGGCCAACCCCTGCAGGACCACCTCGCCGCTGTGTTGCACCGACGGCGCTGACGGCGTCAGTCGACTCGCCTGAAACCGTCGCTGACGACGCGCCCGGTTACCCCCACCCAGCCTTCGGGGTTCCAGGTGGTTTCGATCAGCGATCCCTTGCCCTGGGTGATGTGCAGGTCGCGGCTGAGGAAGTCGGTGATGCGCATCGCCGCCGACCCGGTCGCTTCGTCCTCCGGCATACCCAGGTTGGTGGCGAACATCCGCGCGCGCAGCGATCCGGCAGCCCGATCGGTCCAGCTCCACAGATAGTGCGCTGTGTCGTCGGGAAAGTCGGCCGGGTCGGCCGCGAAAAGGGCGTCGACCGAATCGAATTCGTGAATGGCCAGTTCTGGAGCCCATTCCGAACGCGCGCTGATTCCGGTCAGGTCGCCCGCGTAGCTCACCTGCACGACGCCGGCCGGTACCAGCAGCGTTTTGATCGGCCAACCGTTCTCGCGCAACCACCACGACGCGCCGACGGTCGGGTGCCCGGCGAACGGGAGTTCGGTCCGCGGGGTGTAAATGGTGGCGTGCGCGGTGGTCGAGCCGGCGCCGGGAAGGTCGACGAATATCGTTTCGCTGTAGCCCAATTCGGCCGCCAGCCGCTGTCGCCTGGATACCTTCACCCGGCTGGCGTCGACCACACCGAGCGGATTACCGAAATTCCCGTCCGGATCGGTGAACACGCGCACCGCGGCAACGTCGATACTCATGGCCCCAGATGGATCAGGTAGCGCTGCGTTCGTCGGACCCCATGGCGTTCAGCACGGCGACGCGGGTGTCGGCCGAGCCGGTGACGGCCTTCTCGCCGCCACCGGTGCGGAGCAACTCGCGCAGGGCGGCCTGATCGTATTCGGCGGGCTCGGTGGTGTCGATGAAGCGCTGGATGACGTCGATGAAGCGGGCCGGGTCATCGTGGAACGGGAAATGGCCGGAGCCTTCGAATATCTCGAGGCGGGAGCCCGGCATCGCGGCGTGCGCCATCCACGCGTGGCGGACGGGGACGACCACATCCTTTGTGCCCCAGACGATCTGCACCGGGATGGCCTCGGTCAAATAACATCGATCCAGCATGGTGACGATCTGCCCACGCCAGTCCACCACGGCCCGCAGGGTCCGGCTGAATGCCGCCGAGGCCGTCGGTTCCGGCAGGTCATCCAGAATCCGCAGCACGTTGGGCAGATCGTGGCCCAGGCTGGTCGATCCGATCGCAAGGCCCGCTATCCGCCCCACCAGCTGGACTGCCGGGAGCAGCATTGGTAGCCGCAGCAACGCCAGCGCCTCGCTGCCCATGGGCAACGAGGCCAACCGCAAGGCGACGTTGACTTCCTTGGTGACGCCGCCGGCGGCGACCAGGATCAGCCGATCGACCAAATGCGGAAACTGGTAGGCGAATTGCATGGCCACCCCGCCGCCGAGCGAATGACCGATTACGATAACCCGCTCGATGTCGAGCACGCTGAGCAGGTCGCGCATCCCGTTCGCGTACGCGGCGACCGAGTAGTCGGCGCGCGGTTTGTCGGATTTCCCGTGGCCCAACAGATCCGGGGCGATGACCGTGAATCGCTGGGCGAGCTTGGCCTGCACGGCATTCCAGGTGGTGGAGTTGTCGCCGATGCCGTGGATCAGCAGGATTGGCGGCCCGGAACCGGCGATCCGGTACGCCCGCCGGTAACCATGGATGGTGCGAAACTCCAGCGTCGGCGCCGTCACTTCACGCACCGGGCGAAGATTGCGCTTCGGCTTTCGCTCGGTCATCTCGCCCACCTTGTCGTCGGGCCTGGCTACGGGCGTTCTAAAAAGCTCAAGCCGGGTCGTCGTCGTCGAACTTCTTCTCGGCCTGCTGGGCCAAGAATCGCTCGAACTCTGCGCCAAGCTCGTCGCCGCTAGGCAGGTCCTCGTCGCGAGCTAGTAACGACCTGTTCTCCTGAGCGTCGATGAAGGCATCGTACTGGCGCTCGAGCGCAGCCACCACTTGAGCGACCTCCGCGCTCGC
>Ga0318529_10000008_pt1 | contig 28632 bp, 23 predicted proteins | sample GRESIP053b4f23_FD_203494 | JGI IMG/M metagenome (GOLD analysis project Ga0318529, IMG submission 203494) | Tropical soil microbial communities from Luquillo Experimental Forest, Puerto Rico - GRE.SIPMG.053b4f23 | ecosystem: Environmental > Terrestrial > Soil > Tropical forest > Bulk soil... | reverse complement strand
TGAGCCTAGCCGCAGCGGTTTTCGGTATCCGATAGGAACGAGGCCACCCATGGGATTCATGTCACCGGAACTTCCGGACGTCGACCCCGGCACTTGGCAGAACCTTCCACGGGCAACGCGACTGCAGATCGTGACCCGCCACTGGGCGGAGCACGGCTTCGGCACGCCGTACGCGGTGTATCTCCTTTATCTGATCAAGATTGCGCTGTACGTCGCCGCTCCCGCCGCGATCATCTCGCTGACCCCGGGCCTGGGCGGGCTGGGCCGCATCGGCGACTGGTGGGCACAGCCGATCGTGTACCAGAAGTTCATCGTCTTCACGCTGCTCTTCGAGGTCCTGGGGTTCGGCTGCGGATCCGGCCCACTGACCGGGCGGTTCATGCCACCGGTCGGCGGGTTCCTTTATTGGTTGCGGCCCAACACGATTCGACTGCCTGCCTGGCCGGGCAAGGTTCCTTTTACCAGTGGTGATTCTCGCACCATCGTCGACGTCGCGCTCTATGCCGTCGTCTTGGTCGGGGGAGTGTGGGCGCTGTTGTCGCCCGGCCATGGTGGGCCGGTCACCGCCGCCGGCGATGTCGGTTTGATCGACCCTGTGCTGATGGTGCCGACGATCGTCGCCCTGGCGCTGTTAGGCCTGCGCGACAAGACCATCTTCCTGGCCGCCCGTGGCGAACACTATTGGCTGAAACTGTTCGTGTTCTTTTTTCCGTTCACCGATCAGATCGCGGCTTTCAAGATCATCATGCTGTGCCTGTGGTGGGGGGCGGCGACCTCCAAGCTCAATCACCATTTCCCGTACGTCGTGTCGGTGATGACGAGCAACAACGCGCTGTTGCGCAGCGAGGTGTTTAACCCGTTAAAGCACATGCTCTACCTCGACCACGTCAACGACCTGCGGCCCTCGTGGTTGCCGAAGATGATGGCCCATGTCGGTGGTACGACGGCGGAATTCCTGGTCCCGACGGTTCTGGTCTTCGTCGCCGGCGATGCACCGTGGCGATGGTTCCTCATCGGGTTCATGGTGATCTTTCACCTCAACATCCTTTCCAACCTCCCAATGGGAGTCCCCCTGGAATGGAACGTCTTCTTCATCTTCTCGCTGTTCTATCTGTTCGGGCACTATGGCGCGATCCGTGCCACCGATCTTCGGTCGCCCCTGCTGCTGGCCCTCGTGATCGTCGCGGCGGCCATCGTGATCGCGGGAAACCTATTCCCCGAAAAGGTTTCGTTCCTACCCGCCATGCGCTACTACGCCGGCAACTGGGCCACCAGCGTGTGGTGTTTCCGGGCCGGCGCCGAGGACAGCATAGAGGCCAACGTCGTCAAAAGCTCTGCGCTCGTTGTCAATCAGCTGGCCAAGATGTACGACGCCGCGACTGCCGAGATCATGTCCGACAAGGTGGCGGCGTTCCGGGCGATGCACACCCATGGCCGGGCCCTGAACGGGTTGCTGCCCCGCGCGGTCGACAACGAGGCCGACTACAGCGTGCGGGAGGGTGAGACCGTCGCCGGGCCCCTCGTCGGGTGGAACTTCGGCGAGGGCCACCTGCACAACGAGCAGTTGCTGGAGGCGGTGGAGCGCCGCTGCAACTTCGCGGACGGCGACGTCCGCGTCATCGTGCTTGAAGGCCAGCCGATCCACATCCAGAAGCAGTGGTACCGCATTCTCGATGCCAAGACCGGTTTGATAGAGGCGGGCTACGTCGACGTCGCGGACATGCTGACCCGCCAGCCATGGCCCGAGCCCGGTGACGAGTTCCCCGTCCACGTGACGACGCAACGCGCCACGCAATGACGACTGCCGTCGTGGTCGGAGCCGGGCCCAACGGCCTGGCCGCGGCGATCCACCTCGCGCGTCACGGTGTCGACGTGCGGGTGCTGGAGGCTCGCGACACGATCGGCGGGGGAGCGCGCTCGGGCGAGCTGACAGTGCCAGGAGTCATCCACGACCACTGCTCGGCGTTTCACCCGCTGGGCGTCGGCTCGCCGTTCTGGAGGGAGATCGACCTCCAAAGCTACGGGCTGATGTGGAAATGGCCGGAGATTGACTGCGCGCATCCGCTGGACGACGGCACCGCCGGGGTGCTGTATGAGTCGATCGACCAGACCGTTGCCCGGATGGGACGCGACGGCACCAGGTGGCGGCGCGCCGTCGGTGACCTCGCGGCGGGATTCGATCAACTGGCCCAGGATTTGCTCCGTCCGGTGATCAACATCCCGCGTCACCCGATCCGCCTCGCCGCGTTCGGGCCGCGCGCGGTCCTGCCGGCCACGGTGATGGCGCGCTGGTTTCGTACCGAGCAGGCGCGCGCCCTGTTCGGTGGGGCGGCCGCGCACGTCTACACCCGGTTGGACCGGCCGCTGACCGCATCACTCGGCTTGATGAACCTGGCCAGCGGTCACCGGTACGGTTGGCCCGTCGCCGAAGGGGGAACCGGCTCGATCACCGACGCGCTGGCCGCCGCGCTGAAGGCGCACGGTGGCAGCGTGACCACCGGAGTGACCGTCGCCCGCCGCGGGGACATTCCCGATGCCGACGTCGTCATGCTCGACCTGAGCCCGGCCGGGGCCTACGCGATCTACGGCGATGTCATGCCCGGCCGGATCACGCGGGCGTATCGCCGGTATCGCGAGGGGTCGTCGGCGTTCAAGGTCGACTTCGCCATCGAGGGCGACATCCCCTGGACAAACCCCGACTGTGCCCGTGCGGGGACGGTCCATCTCGGCGGCAGCTTCGCCGAGATCGCGGACACCGAACGCCAACGCGCACAAGGCAAGATGCCGCAGCGGCCATTCGTGCTCGTCGGGCAGCAGTACCTGGCCGACCGGTACCGATCCGCGGGCAACATCAACCCGATATGGGCCTACGCGCACGTGCCGTTCGGCTACACCGGCGACGCCACCGACGCGGTCGTTGACCAGATAGAGCGGTTCGCACCGGGATTCCGCGACACCATCACCGCGACCGTCAGCGCGGGCACCGCCGACCTGGAGGCCTACAACCCCAACTACATCGGCGGCGACATCATCGGCGGCGCCAACGACCGGCTCCAGGTCATCCTTCGCCCGCGCATCGCCGTCAACCCCTATGCGACCGGCGTGCCGGGCGTCTATCTGTGTTCGCAGTCCACGCCGCCGGGAGCCGGCATCCATGGGCTCTGCGGCTACCACGCCGCCGACTCGGCACTGCGGTGGCTGCGCGAACGAGGTCTCGCTGTGGCCGAATCGTGACTAAGGCTTGATCGAATTACTAACGCGCGCCTGCACTTCCACTTTTCACGGCACCCCTACCATCGGAATTACAACTTTGTAGTTAGGGAATTGGGGCCATGCGGGCGGCTGTTCGGTGTGTTCTTGCGGTGATCGGGATAGCTGCGAGTGTGGTTGCGGGGCCGGCCGGCATAAGCCTGGCGGCGGTGAACCAGTCGTATGGGTTCGCAATCGCGTCGGTTCTGCCAACGCGGGGCGCGGTGGTGGGTGTGGCGCACCCCGTGGTGGTGACGTTCGGTGCGCCTATAACGAACTTAGCGAACCGGCACGCGGCCGAGAGCGCCATTAATGTCAAATCGGCGCCCCCGATGACCGGAAAGTTCGAATGGCTCGACAACGAGGTTGTGCGGTGGGTTCCCGACCGCTTCTGGCCGGCGCACAGCACGGTGGCGCTTTCGGTGGGCGGGCTGGCCACGAACTTCCAGACGGGCCCTGCCGTCGTCGGCGTTGCCAATGTCTCGGATCACACGTTCAAGGTGAGCATCGACGGAGTCGAGGCGGGACCGCCGCCTGCACTACCCGCGCCCCACCACAGACCCCACTGGGGAGAAGAAGGGGTGATGCCGGCCTCGATGGGTAGGCCCGACTACCCGACCCCTGTCGGTACCTACACCGTCCTGTCAAAGGAACGCTCGGTGACCATGGATTCGAGCAGCGTCGGCATTCCCGTCGACGATCCCGACGGGTACCGGATTCCGGTGGACTACGCCGTCCGCATCACCAGCCGGGGCCTCTTCGTGCATTCAGCTCCGTGGGCCGTCAATTCACTCGGGCTTGAGAATGTCAGCCACGGGTGCATCAGCCTGAGCCCCGCGGACGCAGAGTGGTACTTCGACGCGGTCAACGTTGGCGACCCGGTGATTGTGCAGGAATAAAGCGGCGAGCCCCGCGGCGCGCAGTCACACTTGCCCCGTCAATCTCTCGGCCGAGCCAGTGCACAGTTTGCCCGCCTCACAGCGACAAGCTAAGGCACGCAGCGGATTTGTCGCTCGGTGGGCACAACGAACAACCCGAATGCGGTTGCTCGCGGGACATTCGCCGCTGCGTGCACGTGGGGAGGGGATCCGCCTCAGCGCGCGCCCGAAGGACCGGCCGGAACCGGCTGACCTGGCACAGGGCCGCCGGCCGGCGCCGCACCGGTCGGCGCACCCTTGCCGGTCCCAGCCATGTCAATGAGTGGAGCACCGACCGGCGCAGTATCCGCGGCACCACCAGCAAGCGCAATCAGCGGAGCGCCTGCCGGCACCACCGGCACCGGTGCGCCCACCGGCACCGGAGCACCCGCCGGCACCGGCAGTCCCGCCGGCACCGGCAGTCCGGCCGGCACCGGCAGTCCGGCCGGCACCGGCAGTCCGGCCGGCAGCGGGGCACCAACTGGCAGCGGCGCACCCAGGGGCAGCGGCAGTCCCGCCGGCACTGGCGCTCCCGCCGGCACCGGCACACCAGCCGGCACCGGCGGCCCAAGCGCAATCAGCGGGGCACCAACCGGCACCACCGGAACCGGCCCAGGCGCAACCAGCGGAACACCAGACATGTCAGTGAGCGGAGCGCTAGCCATACATCCGTTGGCTGCTGGCGCGCCGCCGGTTCCCGGTCCGCCGGCTGCTGGCGCGCCGCCGGTTCCCGGTCCGCCGGCTGCTGGCGCGCCGCCGGTTCCCGGTCCGCCGGCGGCTGGCACTCCGCCTGCGGTTGTCGGTCCGCCGGCGGCGGAGCTGGTGGTGCACCTGCATGCCATCGTTGCCGGTCCGCCCGCGGCTGCCGGTGTGCCCGCGGGTGCCGGTGCGCCGGGCGCCGGTGCCCCGGGCAACGGTGCGCCGGCTGCCGGGGCGCCTGCGGCTGCTGCGCCGCCTGCCTCAGGCGCGCCCGCGGCCCCCGGTCCGCCGGCTGCCGGCGCCGCAGCCTCGCCGGCCATTGACGTGACACACCCATAACCGCCGGTTTTCAGTGGGGTGGCCGCCGCATCCGGGCTCAACGCCATAGCGGCCCCGCACAACCCAGCGATGGCAACTACTTTGATGTTGCACCGATCAAAGACCGTCACGACGTTGACTCCCTTAGCGCTCAGTATTTCCGCAATCAACTGGTGCAGCGGAACCGGGTGGCCGTACCGCGGTCGTGTCGAATGTATGGGTGGTTATTGCTATTGCACGCGCGACAATCGCGGCGCTTATACAACCGATACAAAGGAGACATGCTCCGGTTACCGCGTGGGCTGGCAGCGCATCTGGGCTTACCGGCGGGCGGTGGCGCGCGTCACTGATCTAGGCTGACGGCGAGCGCATCATCAGCCGGACTCAGAAACATTAGGAAGACAGGGAGAGATCAAGTGACGGTCCGAGTAGGCATCAACGGCTTCGGTCGAATCGGACGCAACTTCTACCGGGCATTTCTGGCTCAACAGGAGCAGGGCGGCCCCGACATCGAGGTGGTCGCCGCCAACGACATCACCGACAACGCGACGCTGGCGCACCTGCTCAAATTCGACTCAATCCTGGGCCGACTGCCTTACGACGTCAGTCTGGAAGGCGAGGACACCATCGTCGTCGGCAGCGCGAAAATCAAGTCGCTGGAAGTCAGGGAGGGTCCGGCGGCGATGCCGTGGGCCGACCTGGGCGTCGACGTCGTTGTCGAGTCCACCGGCCTGTTCACCAACGCCGCCAAGGCCAAGGGCCACCTGGACGCCGGCGCGAAGAAGGTGATCATCTCCGCGCCGGCCACCGACCCCGACATCACCATCGTGCTGGGCGTCAACGACGACAAGTACGACGGCAGCCAGAACATCATCTCCAACGCCTCGTGCACGACGAATTGCCTGGCGCCGCTGGCCAAGGTGCTCCACGACGAGTTCGGCATCGTCAAAGGGTTGATGACCACCATCCACGCCTACACCCAGGACCAGAACCTGCAGGACGGGCCGCACAAGGATCTGCGCCGGGCGCGCGCGGCCGCGTTGAACATCGTGCCGACCTCCACCGGTGCGGCCAAGGCGATCGGCCTGGTGATGCCCGAGCTCAAGGGCAAGCTCGACGGGTATGCGCTGCGGGTGCCCATTCCCACCGGCTCGGTGACTGACTTGACCGCCGAGTTGTCGAAATCGGCCAGCGCCGAGGAGATCAACGCCGCGTTCGAGGCCGCCGCCGAGGGCCGCCTCAAGGGCATCCTGAAGTACTACGACGCGCCGATCGTCTCCAGCGACATCGTCACCGACCCGCACAGCTCGATCTTCGACTCCGGCCTGACCAAGGTGATCGACAACCAGGCCAAGGTGGTCTCCTGGTACGACAACGAATGGGGCTACTCCAATCGCCTCATCGACCTGGTCGCCCTGGTCGGCAAGTCGCTGTAACCGTGTCCGTTCACACACTCGAAGACCTTCTGGCCGAAGGGGTTTCGGGTCGCGGCGTGCTGGTGCGCTCCGATCTGAATGTTCCGCTCGATGACGGTGGCGCCATCACCGACGCCGGCCGCATCGTCGCGTCGGTACCGACGTTGAATGCGCTGCTCGAGGCCGGCGCCAAGGTGGTGGTCACCGCGCACCTGGGTCGTCCCGAGAACGGGCCAGACCCGAAGTTGTCGCTCGCACCGGTCGCCGAGGCGCTCGGCGAACAGCTGGGCCGGCACGTGCAGTTGGCCGGCGACGTCGTCGGCACCGACGCGCTGGCCCGGGCCGAGGGGCTGACCGACGGCGACGTCCTGCTGCTGGAAAACGTTCGCTTCGACCCGCGCGAAACCAGCAAGAACGACGGCGAGCGACTGGCGCTGGCCAGGCAGCTGGCCGAATTAGTTGGGCCGGCAGGCGCTTTCGTATCCGACGGCTTCGGGGTGGTGCACCGCAAGCAGGCCTCGGTGTACGACATCGCCACCCTGCTGCCGCACTACGCCGGCACGCTGGTGGCCGAGGAAATACGGGTGCTGGAGCAGTTGACCGGCTCGACCGAACGCCCTTACGCGGTGGTGCTCGGTGGGTCGAAGGTGTCGGACAAGCTCGGCGTCATCGAGTCGCTGGCGACCAAGGCCGACAGCATCGTCATCGGCGGCGGCATGTGCTTCACTTTCCTTGCCGCTCAGGGTCTTTCGGTTGGCACATCGCTATTGGAGAGCGAAATGGTTGATACCTGCCGCAGGTTGTGTGAGACCTATGCAGATGTGCTTCACCTCCCGGTGGACATAGTTGTGGCCGAGAAGTTCGCTGCCGATTCACCGCCGGAAACGGTTGCCGCGGACCGGATTCCAGAAGGCAAGATCGGCCTGGATATCGGACCGGGATCGATCGAACGGTTCACGACATTGCTGTCCAACGCCAAGACCGTCTTCTGGAACGGCCCGATGGGGGTGTTCGAATTCCCAGCTTTTGCCGCCGGGACCAAGGGTGTCGCCGAGGCGATCGCCGCGGCGACGGGCAAGGGTGCGTTCAGCGTGGTGGGCGGCGGGGACTCCGCGGCCGCGGTGCGCGCGCTCGGGATCCCGGAGGGCGACTTCTCACACATATCCACCGGCGGTGGCGCGTCCCTCGAGTACCTGGAGGGCAAGACGCTGCCGGGCATCGAGGTACTTGGTAAGCCCCAGCCTGACCAAGACAAGGGGGGAGACTCGTGAGCCGCAAGCCACTGATCGCCGGCAACTGGAAGATGAACCTCAACCACTTCGAGGCGATCGCGCTGGTGCAAAAGATCGCATTCGCGCTGCCGGACAAGTACTACGACAAGGTTGACGTCACGGTTATCCCGCCGTTCACCGACCTACGCAGCGTGCAAACGCTGGTCGACGGCGACAAGCTGCGGCTGACCTACGGCGCTCAGGACCTTTCCCCGCACGACTCCGGCGCCTACACCGGTGACATCAGCGGCGCGTTCCTGGCCAAGCTGGGCTGCAGCTTCGTCGTCGTCGGGCACTCCGAGCGGCGTACCTACCACAACGAGGACGACGCGCTGGTGGCCGCCAAGGCCGCCGCAGCGCTCAAGAATGGGCTGACCCCGATCGTCTGCATCGGCGAGCACCTCGAAATCCGGGAGGAAGGTGAGCACGTCGGCCACTGCGAGGAGCAGCTGCGCGGCTCGCTTGCCGGACTGTCGGCCGAGCAGATCGGCGAGGTCGTCGTCGCGTACGAGCCGGTGTGGGCGATCGGGACGGGCCGGGTGGCAAGCGCTGCCGACGCCCAGGAAGTGTGCGCGGCGATCCGCAAAGAGCTGGCCACGCTGGCGTCGCAGCCGATCGCTGAAACCGCCAGGGTGCTCTACGGCGGCTCGGTGAACGCCAAGAACATCGGTGAAATCGTCGCGCAAAACGACGTCGACGGGGCCCTGGTGGGGGGCGCATCCCTCGACGGCGAGCAGTTCGCGACCCTGGCGGCGATCGCCGCCGGTGGGCCGCTGCCCTGAGTTCGCGGCGGTAATCCCAAGATGGCCGTTCGAACTGGACAACACACGAGTACTCGTGCAAGAGTAGTCGTGTGTCGTCGATACGGATATTCATTCTGGCCGCGCTGGAGGAGCGTGGGCCCATGCACGGCCATCAGCTGCGGCTGCTCGCCGAGGAGGAGCACGTGGGCTTGTGGACGGACATTACGGTCGGCGGGCTGTACGGCGCGATCAAGCGGCTGGCCGCCGAGGATCTCATTGAGGAAATCCGGGTCGAGCGCGCCGGCGCCTACCCACAACGGCAGGTATGGGCGGTCACCGATGCCGGGCGCGAGGCTGTCGGCGCCCTGCGCCTGAGCGCATTACGCGAGATTGTGATCAAGCCCGACCCATTCGATTTGGCGATTACCCGGCTGCACCCGGACCACCTCGGTGATTTGCCTACGATCATCGCCGCTCGCGTCGGATCGTTGAACGCGATGCTCACCGAGTGGGAGGCCCATGCCGCCACCATCGACCGTTACCTGACTGCGGCCGAAAAGTTGGTGATGAAGCACAGGGCCGACCGGCTGCGCGCCGAAATCGCTTGGCATGAGGAGCTTTCCGAAGCGCTACCCTTAATCGTCGCCGGGGAACGAGTCGGGGTCGATGAGACATGACCGCCTCGATGTCGAAAACTGTTGTCACCGAACGCCGTAACTGGCTGGCGTTGGCAGTGCTGCTGGTCGGCGCATTCATGGCCTTGCTTGACACCACGATCGTCAATGTCGCCATTCCTGCCATTCGCACCAGACTGGGGGCGTCCAATGCCACGTTGTCGTGGATCGTTTCGGGCTACGCGCTGGCCTTCGGGCTTGCGCTGATACCGGCCGGCCGAGTCGGGGATCGAATCGGACACAAATGGGTGTTCGTCGCGGGCTTGTCGCTGTTCACCGTTGCCAGCCTGGTGTGCGGACTTGCGGCCGACGACATGCAACTCATCTCGGCGCGCGCGGTTCAGGGGCTGGCTGGCGGGATGTTCTTCACGCCGATTACCGCGTTGATCCAGCTGATGTTCGGCGACCGGAAGCGGGCCCGGGCCTTCGCGATGATGGGAGCGACGATCGGCTTTTCCGTCGCGCTCGGCCCGCTCGTCGGTGGTCTGATCATTGCGGCCTCGGGCGGAGACGCCGGGTGGCGGCTGGTCTTTGACGTGAACGTTCCGCTGGGCGCGCTCGCTGTCGTCGCTGCGGTCGTGCTCCTTCCGGCCGGGGCCGAAAACACACAGAGTGGAGCCGACTGGCCCGGCCTGGTCTTGCTGTCAGGAGCACTGGTCGCGTTGCTGACACCGTTGATCCAGGGACAACAAGAGGGCTGGCCACTTTGGACCTACGCGTCGATGGCCGGTGCCATCGCGCTGCTGGTGGTGTTTGCGCTGTGGGAACGCCGCGTCGAAAAGGCCGGTGGTAATCCGCTCGTGCCGCCCCGGCTGTTCGCGCATGCCTCATTCACCGGCGGCGTGGTTCTTGCGCTGGTCTACTTCGCGGCCTTCACCAGCATTTTCTTCACGATTGCGCTCCTGTGGCAGGCGGGTCTGGGCCATACGGCGCTGCAATCCGGGCTGGTGGTGACCCCCTTCGCGATCGGGTTGATCGGCGGTGCCTCCCAGAGTGACGCGTTGGCCGCGCGCTTCGGACGCACCGTGCTCGTGGCTGGTGTGGGCATGGTCGCCGTCGGCATCACCGCGGTCTGGCTACTTCTCGCGCTGACGCCGTCGACCGGCTATAGCGGTTGGCAGCTGGCCGCTCCGCTGTTGCTGGCGGGCGTCGGCAGTGGCCTTTTCATCTCGCCCAACGTCGATTTCATCGTCGCTACCGTTGCCCCGGAAGACGCGGGCGCGGGCAGCGGCGTGGTCGGCACCGCGCAACGGGTCGGCAGCGCCATCGGAATCGCGATTATCGGCACCGTCCTCTTTGGCACCCTGCGGTTCTCGGCCGGTCCCGATGCGGTGGCGCTGGCGTTTGGACATAGCGCCACCCTCGCGACGGCCGCAAGCGCCGGACTCAGCATTGCGGCCTTCGTGCTGGTTTTTGCTTTGCCAAAACGAACCGGGTGACGCCGGGCACACCGTCGGCGAGCGCCGGTTGCGGCCGATCCAGCCCCAACCGGTAAGGTGGCCGTCATGGAACTGGCCCTGCAGATCACCCTGGTCATCACCAGCGTGCTGGTGGTGCTGCTGGTGCTGCTGCACCGCGCCAAGGGTGGCGGCCTGTCGACGCTGTTCGGTGGCGGGGTGCAGTCGAGCCTGTCCGGCTCCACAGTGGTGGAGAAAAACCTGGACCGGTTGACGCTGTTCGTCGTCGGCATCTGGCTGGTGTGCATCATCGGCGTGGCGCTGCAAATCAAGTACCGCTGACGCGGTGCCCGTGCCCTCGTCACAACGACGAGCGTGAAATTCGAGACGTGACACGCCGACAAGGCGTCGTGAAATTCACTTTCGGTCGCAAGCGCTGACCTCTCGGCGGGCGGGCCACGCGATCGGCCTCGATACTGGGACCCATGGCTGAGGCTCCCGACATCGCGCTGGCACCGATTGGCGCCGTCCAGCGGACCCGCGTCGGTCGCGAGGCGACCGAGCCGATGCGGGCCGACATCAGGCTGCTGGGCGCCATCCTCGGCGACACGGTGCGCGAGCAGAACGGCCGCGAGGTGTTCGACCTCGTGGAACGCGCGCGGGTGGAATCTTTCCGGGTCCGGCGCTCCGAGATCGACCGGGCCGAGATGTCGCGGATGTTCGAGGGGATCGACATTCACCTGGCACTCCCGATCATCCGGGCGTTCAGCCACTTCGCGCTGCTGGCCAACGTGGCCGAAGACATCCACCGGGAGCGCCGCCGCGCGATTCACGCCGCCGCCGGCGAGCAGCCGCAGGATAGCAGCCTGGCCGCAACGTATGCGAAACTCGATCTGGCAGAGCTGGATTCGGCCGCGGTGGCCGACGCGCTGAGGGGCGCTCTGGTGTCACCGGTGATCACCGCCCATCCCACCGAGACCCGTCGGCGCACCGTGTTCGTCACCCAGCACCGAATCACCGAACTGATGCGGCTGCATGCCGCGGGACACACCGAGACCGACGACGGCCGCAACATCGAACTCGAGCTGCGCCGCCAGGTCCTCACGCTGTGGCAGACCGCGCTGCTCCGCTTGTCGCGGCTGCAGATCACCGACGAGATCGACGTGGGCCTGCGGTATTACCCGGCCGCGTTGTTCAAGGTGATCCCGAAGGTCAACGCCGAGGTTCGCGAAGCTTTTCGTGCCCGTTGGCCCGACGCCGATGGTCTGCTGTCGGCGCCCATTCTGCAACCCGGCTCCTGGATCGGCGGTGACCGCGACGGAAACCCGAACGTGACCGCCGACGTCGTGCGGCGGGCCACCGGCAGCGCCGCGTTCACAGCGCTGGCGCACTACCTCGCCGAACTCACCGACCTCGAGCAGGAGCTGTCGATGTCGGCGCGGCTGATCGCCGTCACCGCCGAACTGGCCGAACTGGCCGAGGCCTGTCCGGAGGATGCCCGGACCGACGAGCCGTACCGGCGCGCCGTGCGGGTGATCCGGGGCCGGCTCACCGCGACTGCCGCGGGGATCCTGGACCGCCAGCCGCAGCACGAGCTTGACCTCGGCTTGCCACCGTATTCCGCGCCGGCCGAGCTGCGGGCCGACCTCGACGTCGTCGACGCTTCGTTGCGCACCCACGGCTCCGGGCTGTTGGCCGACGATCGGCTGGCCCGATTGCGAGAAGCCGTGCGCGTCTTCGGGTTTCACCTATCCGGCCTGGATATGCGGCAGAACTCCGACGCGCACGAAGAGGTGGTCGGCGAGTTGCTGGCCTGGGCCGGTGTGCATCCGGACTATGCATCACTGCCCGAAGACGACCGCGTCGAGCTGCTTGCGCGCGAACTCAGCACCCGCCGCCCGCTGGTTGGTGACCACGCCCAATTGTCGGACCTGGCCCGCGGCGAGCTGGGCGTCGTCGCGGCCGCCGCCCGCGCCGTCGAGCTCTACGGTCCGGCAGCGGTGCCGAACTACGTCATCTCGATGTGCCAGTCGGTGTCGGACGTCTTGGAAGCCGCAATCCTGTTGAAAGAGGCCGGACTGCTGGACGCCTCGGGACCCGAACCCTATTGCCCGGTCGGCATCTCGCCGCTCTTCGAGACGATCGACGACCTGCACAACGGGGCGTCGATTCTGCAGGCCATGCTGGACCTTCCGCTGTATCGATCGCTCGTGGACGCCCGGGGCGGATGCCAGGAAGTGATGCTCGGTTACTCCGACTCCAACAAGGACGGCGGGTACCTGGCCGCCAACTGGGCCGTCTACCGGGCCGAACTCACCCTCGTCGAAGTGGCTCGCAAAACCGGGATTCGGTTGCGGCTCTTCCACGGTCGCGGCGGCACCGTCGGCCGCGGCGGCGGCCCCAGCTACGAAGCCATCCTGGCGCAACCCCCGGGAGCGGTGAACGGCTCGCTGCGCCTCACCGAGCAGGGCGAGGTCATCGCCGCCAAATACGCCGAACCGCAACTGGCCCGACGCAATCTGGAGAGCTTGGTGGCGGCCACCCTGGAGTCGACGCTGCTGGACGTGGAGGGCCTGGGCGACGCGGCGGAACCCGCCTACGCCGTGCTCGACGAAGTGGCTACGCTCGCGCACCGCGCCTACGCCGAGTTGGTCCATGAGACACCCGGTTTCGTTGAATACTTCATGGCTTCCACACCGGTCAGCGAGATCGGGTCGCTTAATATCGGGAGCCGGCCGACCTCACGCAAGCCGACCTCCTCCATCTCCGACCTGCGCGCGATCCCGTGGGTGCTGGCCTGGAGTCAGTCGCGCGTCATGCTGCCGGGGTGGTACGGCACCGGGTCGGCCTTCGAGCGGTGGATCGCCGCGGGCCCCGAAAGCGAAACGGAGCGGGTGGACATCCTGCACGAGCTGTATGAGCGGTGGCCGTTCTTCCGCAGCGTGCTGTCGAACATGGCGCAGGTGCTGGCCAAGAGCGATATGGGACTGGCGGCGCGCTATGCCGAGCTGGTGCCAGACGAAGCGTTGCGGCACAGGGTATTCGACAAGATCGTCGACGAGCACCGGCGGACAATCGCGGTGCACAAGCTCATCACCGGTCACGACGACCTGCTCGCCGACAACCCGGCGTTGGCGCGTTCGGTGTTCAATCGCTTTCCGTATCTGGAGCCGCTGAACCACCTGCAGGTGGAGTTGCTCCGCCGCTACCGCTCGGGCGACGACGACGCGCTAGTGCAGCGCGGCATCCTGCTGACGATGAATGGATTGGCTAGTGCGCTGCGAAACAGCGGCTAACAGCGGGTAACAGCCTCGGGTTACTGCGCCGTCCGGTTTCGCAGCCTGTCCACCACGCCGCGGAACGCGTGCTCGGTGACCGACAACGGCGACATCACCGTCTCGCCCACCTTCACCATGTAGTCGATCCGCTCGACGATGGCCTCCACCGGCTCGACGAGTACGACGAGCCGCTTGGCGAGATCATCAAGGCTGATCAGCGTGCCCTCCAGATGATCCAGGCCGCCCTCCAGGCGCGCGATCGTGGCGTTGAGGGCCGTCAGCGAGCTGTTGAGATCTTTAATCGTGTTGCTCAGGCCGCCGAGGACGTCCTCGACCTGCTCGACCGTCTTGTCGGCGTTCAACGCGGCCCGGCTGAGGGTTTTGATCCGGCTCCGCTCGGGCCCGCTGCGCACGGTTCTGTCCGCCATGACGGTCATTATTACTCCTAGGGAACCGGGGTGGACCAGCGCGCATCTAACTGGGTGTGCGGAAACGATGGTGTGTGAGCCCGCAGCGGCCGACGACGGACCCACGCCCGGACGTTGAACGCAGGCTCACGGACTACCTCACCGCCTACGCTGATCGCCTCGCCGGCCGTCGCGCCGGCCGTTTCCGAGGCGGTTAGGCGGGAAGCTTGGCCGCGGCCTGCTCGTCGAGCAGCCAGAGCGTGGTCTCGAGGCCGACGGCCCCGGCGGCCGGTATCGAGACCGGTGGGGCGCCACCGATGGCGGCGGCCGCGGCGTCGGCCTTGGCCGCCCCGGACACCATCAGCCAGACCTCGCGGGAACGCTGGATTGCCGGCAGTGTCAAGGTGATTCGCTGCGGCGGCGGTTTGGGGGAGTCTTCGACCTCGACCACCATGCGGGTGGTCTCACGCACGGCCGGGGTGCCCGGGAAAAGAGAGTTGATGTGGCCCTCCGGCCCCATCCCCAGCAGGTGGACATCGAAATGCGGGACCGACTGGCCGGGCTCGGCGTTGGCGGCGAGCAACTGTTCGTAGGCGAGCGCAGCGGCGGCGAGATCGGTGCCGAATTCACCATCGCTGGCCGGCATCGCGTGCACGTGGCTTGACGGGATGTCGATGTGATCGAGCAAGGCCGCCCGCGCCTGCTTGTCGTTGCGCTCGTCGTCGTCCTCGGGGACGTAGCGCTCGTCGCCCCAGAACAGATGCACCTTGGACCAGTCGATCAGCTGACTCTGCGTGCCGAGGTACTGCAGCAGGCCGATGCCGTTGCCGCCACCGGTCAGAACGATCAGCGCTCGGCCCCGGGCCGCCACGGCGGACTGGATGGTATCGACCAGTCGCCCGCCCGCGGCCTCGACCAGGGCCTCGCCGTCCGGGAAGACCTCGACAACGGAACTCATACGTACTGCACCTTCTTGATGCCTTCGAGCGCGGCCAAGTAGATCTCGTCGGCATCCAGCCGGCGCAGGTCCTCGGCCAGGCATTCACCGGTTTCCCTGCGCGCCAACGGAACCAGAGCATCCGGCCTACCCGTGCGACTCAGTGTCGCGGTCCTGCCCGTTTGGGGCCGGCTCAAGACGATGGTCTCACTCTTGCGCTCCAATTCGACCTTGAGTTCCCCGACCGCCCTGCGCACCGGACCATCGATCCGGCTGGCCAGCCAGCCCGCCAGGACGTCAAGGGCAGGCTCCGTCTTCAACCCGGAAACGACTGCCGATTCGATCGGTTCGTGGGGCGGCTGGTCGACCGCGGAGGTCAGCAGCGCCCGCCAGTAGGTGACACGGGCCCAGCACAGGTCGGTATCGCCGGCGGTGTATCCGGGCAGCCGGCCCTTGATCGCCGACAACGGATCGATACCGTTGGTGGCATCGGTGATGCGCCGAATTGCCAACTTGCCCAAAGGCTCCTCTGCGGGCGCCTCTGGGGCGATGTCGGGCCACCACGCCACTACCGGGATGTCGGGCAGCAGAAAGGGAATGACCACGCTGGCGGCATGGCCGGCGAGCGCCCCGGACAGCTTCAGGATCACCACCTCGCTGGCGCCGGTGTCGCCGCCCGAGCGCAGCTGCGCGTCCAGGCGCGGTCTGTCGGCGTACGGATCGCCCCTCATCGTGACGATGATCCGGCTGGGGTGTTCATGGCTGGCATCGTTGGCGGCCTTGAGCGACTCGTCCAGCACGTGTTCCCTGTCCGGCGCGATGATCAGCGTCAGCACCCGCCCCATGGTGACGGCGCCGGCCTTTTCGCGTAGCTCATCGAGTTTCTTGTTGATCGTGGTGGTGGTGGTGTCGGGCAGATCGACGATCATTTGCGCCGCTCCTCAGCATCACTGCGTTCTGCATCGTCGCCGGCGCGGATCACGGCCGCCGCCATTCCCGGCCGGTGCGGCGCAGCATCTCGAAGGATGACTCCGGGCCCCAGGTGCCGGCCTCATAGGGAGCGGGCTTACCCTGTGCCGCCCAGTTTTCCAGAACGGGATCGAGTATCTCCCAGGCCAATTCGACCTCCGCGTTAACGGGAAACAGCGATGGCTCGCCGAGCAGCACATCAAGGATCAGTTGTTCGTAGGCCTCTGGCGATTCTTCGGCGAACGCCGATCCGTAGGAGAAGTCCATATTGACGTCGCGGACCTCCATCGCGGTGCCCGGCACCTTGGAGCCGAACCGCAGGGTGGTGCCTTCGTCCGGCTGGACCCGGATGACCATGGCGTTGGCGCCCAGCTCGTCGGTCATCGTGGCGTCGAACGGCAGATGCGGTGCGCGTTTGAAGACCAGAGCGATTTCGGTCACCCTGCGGCCCAGGCGTTTACCCGTTCGCAAGTAGAAAGGCACCCCCGCCCAGCGGCGGGTGTCGACCTCGAGCGTGATGGCGGCGAACGTCTCCGTGGTGGAATCCTTGGCGAACCCTTCTTCGTCGAGCAGCCCGACGACCTTCTCACCGCCCTGCCAACCCCCTGCGTATTGGCCCCGGCTGGTGGTCTCGTCGAGCGGTTCGGCGAGTTGTGTTGCCGACAGCACCTTGATCTTCTCGGTCTGCAGCGCAAGGGGATGGAAGCTGACCGGCTCTTCCATTGCCGTCAGCGCCAGCAGCTGCATGAGATGGTTCTGGATGACATCGCGGGCGGCACCGATGCCGTCGTAGTAGCCGGCCCGTCCGCCCAGTCCAATGTCTTCGGCCATCGTGATCTGCACGTGGTCGACGTAGTGCGCGTTCCAGATCGGGTCAAACAACTGATTGGCGAACCGCAGCGCCAGGATGTTCCGGACCGTCTCCTTGCCCAGGTAGTGGTCGATCCGGAACACCGCCTCTTCCGGAAACACGGTGTTGACCGCCTTGTTCAGATCGCACGCGCTCTTGAGATCATGGCCGAATGGTTTCTCGATGACCACCCGGCTCCATCTGTCGCCCTGGGGGCGGGCCAACCCCGACTTGTGCAGCTGTTCGCACACCACCGGGAAGGACTTCGGCGGGATCGCCAGGTAGAAGGCGTGGTTGCCGCCGGTGCCGCGCTCGGCATCGAGCTTTTCCAACGCCTCCGCCAGCCGGGCAAACGACTCGTCGTCGTCGAAAGAGCCCGGCACGAAACGGAATCCCTCGGCCAGTCGCTCCCAGTGATCCTGCCGGAACGGTGTGCGGCAGTGGTCTTTTACGGCCTGGTAGACCACCTTGCGGAAGTCCTGGGTTTCCCAGTCCCGGCGGGCGAAGCCCACCAGGGAGAAGGTGGGCGGCAGCAGGCCGCGATTTGCCAGGTCGTAGATGGCCGGCATCACCTTCTTGCGGGCCAGGTCGCCGGTGACGCCGAAAATAACCGTGCCGCATGGGCCGGCAATCCTGGGCAGCCGCTTATCTTGCTTGTCCCGCAACGGGTTTTGCCACTGCGCGACGCCGCCGCGGGCGCCCGCCTTGGACTTCGCCGGGCTCATTTGCCGGCGGAGCCCAGTTGCTTCTGCGTTTCCTCAAGCAGCTCGGTCCAGGCCTCCACGAACTTCACCACGCCTTCGTTCTCCAGCACCACGAAGACGTCGGCCAAGTCGATTCCGACCGCCTGCAGCTTGTCAAACACCTCTTGGGCGGCCGAAGCGGTGCCGCTGACCGTGTCACCCTGGATGACACCGTGATCGGCGACCGCATCGATCGTCTTCTCCGGCATGGTGTTCACGGTGTGGGCAGCGACCAACTCGGTGACGTAGAGGGTGTCGGAGTAGTCGGGGTTCTTGACCCCGGTCGAAGCCCACAGCGGACGCTGCACCCTGGCCCCGTCGGACTTGAGCGCCCGGTAGCGGTCGCCTCCGTCGAAGACTTCCAGGTAGGCGGCGTAAGCCAATCGGGCGTTGGCTACACCGGCCTTGCCGCGCAGCGCGAGCGCTTCCTCGGAGCCGATCTTTTCCAGCCGCTTGTCGACCTCGGTGTCCACCCGCGAGACGAAAAACGATGCCACCGAATGGATCTTGGACAAATCGTGTCCCGCTTCGCGGGCCTTCTCCATGCCCGCGAGGTAGGCGTCCATCACCTCACGGTGTCGTTCGACGGAGAAGATCAGCGTGACGTTGACCGAAATCCCTTCCGCCAGAACGGCGGTGATGGCCGGAAGTCCGGCCTTGGTGGCCGGGATCTTGATAAACAGGTTGGGGCGGTCGACGATCTTCCACAGCTCGACGGCCTGCGCGATGGTCTTGTCGGTGTCGTTGGCCAACCGGGGGTCGACCTCGATGGACACTCGGCCGTCGACCCCGTCGGAGGCCTCCCACTCACGCGTCAGCACGTCACACCCGTTGCGCACATCGTCGGTGGTCACGGTGCGGATGGTGGCATCCACGTCGGCGCCGCGCTCGGCCAGCTCGGCGATCTGGGCATCGTAGGCGTCACCCTCGGCGAACGCCTTCTGGAAGATCGATGGGTTGGTGGTCACGCCGACAACGCTTTTGGTGTCGATCAGCTCCTGCAAGTTGCCTGACTGTAGCCGCTCGCGCGACAAGTCATCCAGCCAAACGGATACCCCCGCGGCGCTCAACGCCACAAGGTTGGGGTTCTGACTGGTCATGTGAATCTTCCTTTCTCAGTTATCCACTACCTGTTCCGCGGCGGCGGCGACGGCTTCGGCGGTAAAACCGAACTCGCGGAACAACGTCTTGTAGTCGGCGGATTCGCCGTAGTGCTCGATCGACACGATCCTCCCGGTGTCGCCGACCAGCTTGTGCCAGCATTGCGCGACGCCGGCCTCAACGGCGACCCTGGCCGACACCGACGGGGGCAGCACGCTATCGCGGTACTCCTCGGACTGGGACTCGAACCACTCCACGCACGGCATCGACACCACCCGGGCCACAATGTCCCTGTCCGCCAACAACTTCTGTGCCTCGACTGCTAGCTGGACCTCGGAGCCGGTGCCGATCAGCACGACGTCCGGCTCCTCCCCGCCGTCGTCGCCGAGGATGTAGCCGCCGCGCGCGACGCCCTCGAAGGTCGTGCCCTCCAGCACCGGCAAGCCCTGCCGGGTCAGGATCAGGCCGACCGGACCGCTGCCGTTGCCGCGGGCCAGGATCGTGCGCCAGGCATAGGCCGTCTCGTTTGCGTCGCCGGGGCGCACCACGGACAGGTGGGGGATGGCGCGCAGCGCAGACAGGTGCTCGATCGGCTGATGCGTCGGGCCGTCCTCGCCGAGCCCGATCGAATCGTGCGTCCACACGTAGATGGTGTCGATGTTCATCAGCGACGCCAGCCGCACCGACGGGCGCATGTAGTCGGAGAACTGCAGGAACGTGCCGCCATACGCACGGGTCGGGCCGTGCAGCACGATGCCGGACAGGATGGCGCCCATCGCGTGTTCGCGAACCCCGAAGTGCAGTGTGCGGCCGTACCAGTGCGCCGTGTAATCCTTGGTCGAAATCGACGGCGGGCCAAAGGAATCCATGCCCTTCATGGTTGTGTTGTTGCTGCCCGCCAGGTCGGCCGAACCGCCCCACAACTCGGGCAGTTTCGGCCCGACCGCGGACAGCACCCCACCGGACGCCGCTCGGGTGGCCAGTGCCTTGGACCCGGGCTCCCAGTGCGGAATGTCGGCATCCCAGCCGTCGGGCAACTTCTGCGCGAGCAACCGGTCAAGCAGCGCCTTGCGTTCGGGTTCGCGCTGCGCCCAAGCGTCGAACTCCGGTTGCCATTTCTCGTGCGCTTCCTTGCCTCGCTCCACAAGCTTGCGGGTGTGGGTGAGGACGTCCTCGTGGACCTCGAATGTCTTGTCGGGATCGAACCCGAGGATCTTTTTGACGGCAGCAACCTCGTCATCGCCGAGCGCCGCGCCGTGCGCCTTGCCGGTATTCATCAGGTTGGGTGCCGGAAAGCCGATGATGGTGCGCAGCGAGATGAACGATGGCCGGTCGGTGGCGGCCTTCGCGTTGGCGATGGCCTCCTCGATCGCGACGACGTTCTCGCCGCCCTCCACCTCTTGCACGTGCCAGCCGTAGGCCCGATAGCGGGCGGCGGTGTCCTCGCACAGCGCGATGTTGGTGTCGTCCTCGATCGAGATCTGGTTGTGGTCGTAGAACACGATGAGGTTGCCCAGCTGTTGCACGGCCGCCAGCGACGACGCCTCCGAGGCCACGCCTTCCTCGATGTCGCCGTCGGAGCCGATCACAAAGATGTGATGGTCGAACGGGCTTTCTCCCGGGGCGGCGTCCGGGTCAAACAACCCACGCTCGTAACGCGACGCCATCGCCATGCCGACCGCCGACGCCAGGCCCTGCCCGAGTGGGCCGGTGGTGATCTCAACACCCTTGGTATGCCTGAACTCCGGGTGCCCGGGAGTCTTGGATCCCCAGGTGCGCAGCGACTCGATGTCGGACAGTTCCAGGCCGAAGCCGCCAAGGTAAAGCTGGATATACAGCGTCAGGCTGCTGTGCCCCGCCGACAGCACGAACCGGTCGCGGCCCAGCCAGTGGGTGTCGCCGGGGTCGTGGCGCATGACGCGCTGAAACAGGGTGTAGGCCAGCGGGGCCAGGCTCATCGCCGTCCCGGGGTGGCCGTTGCCGACTTTTTGCACCGCGTCGGCGGCCAGCACCCGGATGGTGTCGACCGTCAGCGAATCCAGGTCGGTCCAGTCGTCTGGGTGGTCGGGGCGGGTGAGAGCGGAAATCTCCACTTGCGTGGTCACAAACTCGCTCCTCACGTCGGTAGACGGGTCTGATTGTTCCAACCTAATGCGGCACACCTAAATGGTCGAATGGGTACAGGCTACTGCGACGCCGACCGGATGTAGACGGCGGCCGAATTAGCGCGAATTGCCGCCCCGACGTGGGCATCTGCCACACCTCCAGCGCTCCTGCCTCTCGTACCCCTCGATTGCTTTGGCCGCACACCGCCGATGGAGCGAAACACCCGAGTGTTGGTCGTCTTTTCACTCCTCGTTTCACTTCTCGGGGCGCCAAATGCCTGCCAGGATTGCGCGTAGACGTGTACGCAACGAGATGACGGGAATCGAATGACAGCCGTTGTTGCAGGACCAGATATCGACGCCGTGAGCGTCAACACGATTCGCACCTTGTGCATCGACGCCGTCCAGGCGGCCAATTCCGGCCACCCGGGAACCCCCATGGCGATGGCGCCCGTTGTGTACACCCTGTGGCAGCGGGTTCTCCGGTTTGATCCGGCGGATCCCATCTGGCCGAACCGGGATCGGTTTGTCCTCTCGGCGGGACATGCCTCGACGCTGCTCTACTCGATCCTGCATCTGACCAAGGTGCAGGCCGTCGACGCGGACTACGAGACGGTGGGCAAACCGTCCGTGGAGTTGGATGACCTGAAGAAGTTTCGCCAGCTCGACTCCAAGTGTCCGGGACACCCGGAGTACCGCTGGACGTCCGGGATCGAGTGCACCACCGGGCCGTTGGGCACGGGAGTGGCGACCAGCGTCGGCATGGCGATCGCGTCCAACTGGCTCGGCGCCACCTACAACCGCCCCGGACACGACCTGTTCGGTTTCAACGTGTACGCGCTCGCCGGCGACGGCTGCATGATGGAAGGCGTCGCGTCCGAAGCGGCTTCGCTGGCAGCGCATCTCGAGCTCTCGAACCTGTGCTGGATCTACGACAACAACAAGATCACCATCGAGGGCGCGACCGACATCGCATTCACCGAGGACGTCGCCACCAGGTTCGTCGGCTATGGCTGGAACGTCACCCGGGTGGGCGACGCCAACGACCTGCAGATGCTGGGCCGCGCGTTTGAAACGTTCGCGCGCGAGCGGCACCGCCCGACGCTGATCATCGTCGACAGCCACATCGCCTACGGCGCACCGACGAAGCAGGGCACCGCCGCCGCACACGGCGAGCCGCTCGGGGAGGACGAGGTCCGCGCGACCAAGGAGTTCTACGGCTTCCCGCCCGACGAGCAGTTCTACGTCCCGGATGGCGTCTACCAGAACTTCGCCGAAGGGATAGGCGCGCGTGGCGCCAGGCTGAGCAGCGAGTGGAAGGCGGCCTTCGAGGCTTACCGGGCCGAATTTCCCGACCTGGCCGACCAGCTCGACCGGATGCAGCGTCGCGAGCTGCCCGACGGCTGGGACGCCGACATCCCGACCTTCCCCGCCGACCCGAAGGGCATCGCATCGCGCGCGTCGTCCGGGCAGGTGCTGAACGCACTGGCGAAGAACTACCCGTGGCTGATCGGCGGCGCCGCGGACCTGGCGCCGTCGACCAAGACGCGGCTGACCTTCGACGGTGCCGGTGACCTGGAGGCGGACAATCCGGGCGGGCGCAACTTGCACTTCGGCGTGCGCGAATTCGCTTCCGGCGCAGTCACTAACGGGCTCGCCCTGTCCAAAATCCGCGCCTACTGGTCGGGTTTCCTGATCTTCTCCGATTTCGCCCGCGGCGCGATCCGGCTCTCGGCGATCATGGAGATCCCGACGATCAACATCTTCACGCACGACTCGATCGGCGTGGGGGAGGACGGCCCCACACACCAGCCGGTTGAGCAGCTGGCGTCGCTTCGTGCGATCCCCGGCCTGCTGGTCATCCGGCCGTCGGACGCGAACGAGGTTGCCGAGGCGTGGCGGTTCATCGCGCAGCTCAAGCACGGGCCCGTCGTGCTGGTGCTGTCCCGGCAGAATCTGCCGACGCTGGACCGCTCGGTGTATGCGCCCGCATCCGGTCTCGCCAAGGGTGCCTACGTGCTGGCGTCGGCCGACGATCCGGAGCTGATCCTGATGGCGACCGGCAGCGAGGTGTCGCTGGTGGTGCAGGCCTACGAGCAGCTGACCGCCGAGGGTGTGCGGGCACGGGTGGTGAGCATGCCGTGCCTCGAGCTGTTCGAGAAGCAGCCGCAGGCCTACCGCGACGAGGTGCTGCCGCCCTCGGTGCGGGCACGAGTCGCGGTCGAGCAGGCATCGACACACGGCTGGCACCGCTACACCGGGTTCGATGGCGCCGTGATCGGCATGGAAACGTTCGGGGCGTCCGCGCCTTTGAAAGAGCTGCTTACCAAGTTCGGCTTCACTCCGGACCGGGTGGTAGAGACGGCGCGGACCGTGCTCCGACGCTGAACCAGCGGTCAATCGACCCCGAACTGTCGCCGGCGGCCCCTAGCCGTCTACCATCCTCTGTAGTAGATGCCGCGCGCTGCTGCGACCCCGAGGAGTTATTGCGTGAGCGTTCGCGGGCGCGTCGCCCCGAGCCGAGTACCGAGCCGAGTGCATGGCACCGTCTTGGCCTATCTGGCGCTGACCAAGCCGCGGGTCATCGAACTGCTGCTGGTCACCGCGATACCCGCAATGCTGCTCGCCCATCGCGGCACCGTGAACCCGCTGCTGATCCTCAACACGCTGATCGGCGGGATGCTGGCAGCCGGCGGCGCCAACGCGCTGAACTGCGTGGCCGACGCCGACATCGACAAGGTGATGAAGCGGACCGCGCGCCGGCCGCTGGCACGAGAGGCCGTGCCGACGCGAAACGCGCTGGTGCTCGGGCTGGCGCTCAGCGTGGGCTCCTTCTTCTGGCTCTGGTGGACGACGAACCTGCTGTCGGGGCTGCTGGCCATCGCCACCGTCGCGTTCTATGTGTTCGTCTACACGCTCTGGCTCAAGCGCCGCACGTCGCAAAACGTCGTGTGGGGAGGTGCCGCGGGCTGCATGCCCGTGATGATCGGCTGGTCGGCGGTCACCGACACGATCGGCTGGCCCGCGTTGGTGATGTTCGCGATCATCTTCTTCTGGACGCCGCCGCACACCTGGGCATTGGCGATGCGCTACAAGGACGACTACAAGGCGGCCGGCGTCCCGATGCTGCCCGCGGTGGCGACCGAGCGCGAGGTCACCAAGCGGATCCTGATCTACACCTGGTTGACCGTGCTGGCGACGCTGGCGCTGGGGCTGGCCACCGGCTGGTTATACGCGGCGGTCGCCGCGCTGGCCGGGGTGTGGTTCTTGGCGATGGCCCATCAGCTGTACGCCGGGGTCCGCGCCGGCGAGCCGGTCAAGCCGCTGCGGCTGTTCCTGCAATCGAACAACTACCTGGCGGTGGTGTTCTGCGCGCTGGCGGTCGACTCGGTGATCGCGTTGCCGACTCTGCTCTGAGCGCGGGCCTGCCGGTCAAGTCACATCAGCCACCGGCGTTCTCCGCCGAAGGCGAGGAGGTGCTTTGTGTCCACCTCACAGCGACAATTTCGGAGGCGCAGCCCGTAGGCCCGGTTGTCGCTCACTGTGAGGTGGACACAAAGTCATACCCCTTCTCCGCTGAGGCTCCTGTGGCAGATGCGATCAGTTAGGGCAGCAGCACGATGGAGCCGGCCGTCTTGCGGCCCTGCAGGTCCCGGTGGGCGCGGGCCGCTTCGGCGAGCGGATAGCGTCCACCGACTTCGATGGTGATGGCGCCGCCGACGATGGCGTCGAACAACTCGGTTGCCCGCCAAGTGAATTCGTCGCCGGTGCGGATGAAGTGCGCCAGCGAGGGCCGGGTCAGAAACACCGAGCCCGCGGCGTTGAGGCGCTGCGGGTCGACGGGCGGGACGGGTCCGCTGGCGGCGCCGAACAGCGCCAGCGTGCCGCGTACGGCCAGGCTGGCCAGGCTGGCGTCGAAGGTGGTCGCGCCCACGCCGTCGTACACCGCCGCCACCCCGGCGCCCCCGGTGAGCGCGCGGATCTGCTGGGCGAACTGGTCGGCGTCGTCGGGATAGGACAGCACCTCGTCGGCACCGGCCTCCTTTGACATCCGCGCCTTCTCGGGGGTCGAGACGGTGGTCATGACGCGCACACCAAGGTGGTGGGCCCACTGGGTCAAGATCAGCCCGACGCCCCCTGCGCCGGCATGCACCAGCACCGTGTCGCCGCTCTGCACCGGATACACCGACTTCAGCAGGTAGTGCGCGGTCAGGCCCTTCAGCAGCACCGAAGCCGCCACGTCGGACGTCACGCCGTCCGGCACCTTCGCTGTCAAAGATGCTGGGGCGGTGGAGAATTCGGCATAGCCGCCGGAGGCCGTGGCGGTGACCACGCGATCGCCCGTGCTGAAACCGTCGGCCCCTTCGCCGGTGGAAACGACCGCGCCGGACATCTCCGAGCCGATGATGAACGGCAGCTCTCGTGGGTATTGCCCGGTGCGAAAGTAGGTGTCGATGTAGTTGACGCCGATGGCCTCGGCCTTGATCAGGACCTGGCCGGGGCCGGGCGCCGGCTCCGGCGCGTCGACGTAACGCAGGACCTCGGGGCCGCCGGTTTCACTGACTTCGATTGCGTGCATTTGGTTATCATGCCCGGGCATGAAGCTTGCCCGGCCGGACGTCTTCCATCCCCGCATCGTGCTGGCGGGCTGCGCCCGGCAAGTCGCCGGTGACGGAGACGATGACGGGCTGGTCGCCGCGCTGCGGCGCCGCGGTCTGCACGCCCACTGGTTGGCTTGGGACGATCCCGAAGTCCGCCGCGCGGATCTGGTCATTCTGCGGGCCACCCACGATTACGCCGACCGGCTCGACGAGTTCCTGGCCTGGACCACCGTCGTGGCCAACCTGCTCAACGCCCCCGCCGTCGTCGCCTGGAATGCGCACCGGCGCTATCTGGGCGACCTGGTGGCCCGGGGGGTGCCGACGGTGGCCGGCGAGGTCGTGTCGCCGGGTGAGCGGGTGCGGGTGCCGCGCACCGGTGGCGTGTTCGTCGGCCCGACGGTCGGCACCGGCACCCGGCGTTTCAGCGACCGGACCGCGGCCGCCGCGTTTATCGGGGCGCGGCACGAAGCCGTGTTCGTGCAGCCGGCCGAGTCGGCTGCCGAGGCCGAGCTGGTCTTCCTCGGCGGCGAGCCGTCGCATGCGTTCCCACCCGAGCCTGACTTCGAACTCTGGGACGTGGGCGCCGCGGCGCTGGCCGCCGCGGCGGCCGAACTGGGCATCGATGCGGGGGAATTGCTCTATGCGCGGGCACATCTGAACGGTGCCCGGTTGGTGGAGCTGCAGTTGGTTGACCCGTCGCTGGGTTGGCGCCACCTGGACGCCGGCGCACGCGACCTCGCCCAGCGTCAGTTCGCGCTGTGCGTCGAGTCAGCTTTGGAGCGGCTGGGGCTTGGCCCGTTCTCGCATCGACGCCCATAGCGCCGCGGTGGCCGCGGTGCATGCCGCTGCGCCCGCCACGTGGACCGCGACCAGCGCGGCGGGCACCCCGGTGAAGTATTGGGTGGTGCCGACGGCGGCCTGCGCGCAAACCAGGGCGAGCAGCACGCCCAGCCGCACCAGGATGGCGCGGCCGGCGCGCACCGCGAGCAGCCCGAAGCCCAGCCCGACCAGCAGGGCCAGGTAGGCGACCAGCAGCGTCGAATGTGCGTGCACCAGGGTGGTGATCTCGACTTTGAGTCGCGGCACCGTCCGGGTGGGGCTGCGGTCACCGGCGTGTGGGCCGGCGGCGGTGACCAGCGTGCCGGTTACCAGGACCGCGGCCAGGTTCACGGCGGTCACCACCGTCAGCGCGCGTAGCGGCCTGGCCACCCGGTCGTGGACCACGCCATCATCGGGCTCGCCGACCTTGACGTAGAGCAGCACCGACAGCCACACCATCGTCATCGAGGTGAGCAGGTGGATGGCCACCGTCCACCACAGCAGCCCGGTGCGCACGGTGATGCCGCCGATCACCGCCTGCACCACCGTCGACACCGGCATCAGCCACGCATAGACCTGGACCTCGGGGCGCCGGCGTGCCCGGGTCACGGCCAGCACGGCCGCCGCGGCGGCGATCACCACCGCGATCGAGATCATCCGGTTGCCGAACTCGACTGCCTGGTGGACGCGGGGAACCCCGGCGACGGCCACCGGGGTGAAACTGCCCGGGAAGCACTGCGGCCAGGTGGGGCAGCCCAGTCCCGACGCGGTGACGCGGACGATCGCGCCGGTGACGGCGATGCCGCCCTGAGTGAGGATGACGAGCGCGGCGATGATGCGCTGGACGCGCAGGCTGGGGTCGGGGAGCAGGTCCACCAACCGCAGCAGCGTTCGTCCGACGGACACCGCCCGATGGTAAGCCAACCGAAACTACGCCCTGTAGTACGGGCGGGTGGCGGCGCCGAGACATAAACCACGCACACGCGCATCGGCGTGTCGTGTGCGTGGTTTATGTGTCGCGGCTTGTCAGGTGAAGCGGAACCAGCGCAGCGCGGCCAGCGCCGCGACCGCGCCCCATGCCGCGAGAACGACGACACCGAACCAGTCCACCGACAGGGTCATCGCCCGCGAGAGCGCCTCGGTGAGCGCACCCGACGGCGTTAGCCGAGCCGCCCACTTGACCCCCGTCGGGATCATCTTTGCCTCCAGGGTGAGCGCGCCGAGCGCGGCGAAGACGAACCACATCAGGTTGGCGACCGCGAGCACGATCTCGGCCCGCAGCGTCCCGCCGAGCAACAGCCCCAGCGCAGCGAAGCCCGCCGTGCCCAGGGCGATGACCGCCCCGCCGAGCGCCAGGGCCGCCGGAGCGGGTCGCCAGCCGAGCGCAAAACCGATGGCGCCCAAGATGATTGCCTGCAAAAACACCACGGCTACCACCGCCAGTGACTTCCCGGCGATGATGCCCCAGACCGGCAGCGGGGTGGCTCCCAGCCGTTTGAGTGCGCCGTAGCGACGATCGAACGCGACCGCGATCGCCTGACCGGTGAACGCGGTTGAGATCACAGCCAGGGCCATGATGACCGGAACGAACGTGGCGGCGCGGTTGGGACCGAACGATCCGAACGGCAGCAGCGTGAGCAAGACGAGCAGCGTGATCGGGATGAACATGGTCAGCAACAGTTGTTCGCCGTTGCGCAGCAACAGCTTCAACTCCAGGCCGAACTGCGCGGCGAGCATCCGCGGAACGGCATTGGGGCGCGGGTCGGGCGCGAAGGTTCCCGCGGGAAACAGCGGGGCGTGCGTTTCGGTCACTGTCGCAACTTCCTGCCGGTGAGGTCCAGGAACACATCCTCGAGGCTGCGTTGCTCGACGCGCATGTCGGTGGCCAGCACATCGATCTGCGCGCACCACGCCGCGACGGTCGCCAGCACCTGGGGGTCCACCGGGCCCTCCACCAGGTATTCGCCCGGCGTCACCTCCGTGGCCTTGTAGTCCTCCGGCAGGGCCGCGGCCAACAGCGACAGATCGAGCCGCGGCGGCGCGGTGAACCGCAACTGGTCTTTGGCCCCGGTGCGCATCAATTCCGCCGGTGTGCCCGCCGCCACCGTCACCCCGTGGTCGATGATGACCAGCCGGTCG
>Ga0318529_10000005_pt1 | contig 35920 bp, 35 predicted proteins | sample GRESIP053b4f23_FD_203494 | JGI IMG/M metagenome (GOLD analysis project Ga0318529, IMG submission 203494) | Tropical soil microbial communities from Luquillo Experimental Forest, Puerto Rico - GRE.SIPMG.053b4f23 | ecosystem: Environmental > Terrestrial > Soil > Tropical forest > Bulk soil... | reverse complement strand
TACCGCACCGTCAAGATCCGCGCCGGCCGACAAATCCTCACTGCCGCCGATCCCCTATCCGACGACCTGCACGAAGCGATCGCCAAAATCAGCGGACAACTTGAACACTAGGATGAGCCAACTCGGGTCGGGCTTCTTCAGTGTCTTTAACCTCGTCCGCCAATAACCGATCACCTCACGGGTTCGACCGTCTCCGCTTTAGAGGAGAAATGGTCGTACAGAATGCCGGCGGCGACGGCGGTGGTCATCATGCCGTTCTGGGGCTTGCGCGACGCGTTCGGGCACCGGCTGTTTGCACTACGAATGCCAGCCCGCCCGTTTATGTTTCGCGATGAGCAAGCTTGACCGGCCGGCTCCAAGCCGCGGCTTTGATTCGGGCTGTCAGAGTTAGCCAACGGATTTAGAATGAGATCCCTGTGATGCTGCCGTGCAGCCCGGTCGGGATGAGGTTCGTCATGAATAAGCGCGGGCGCGGTCGACGTGTGCAGGCGGCGATCGCCTTTGTGGGCGCGGCACTTGTGGTTGCGGGGTGCAGCACTTTCGTCGACGGGCGCGCTCTGTCGATGCTCAACGACCCGTTCCGGGTGGGTGGCCTGCCGGCGACCAACGGTCCCAGCGGGCCGCGTCCCGACGCACCCAGTCCGACCGGCACAGTGGTCAACACCGACAACGGGCCGATCGACAAGTTGTCGTTGCTGTCGATCAACGACATCCAGGACTACTGGAAGTCGGTGTACAGCGAATCGCTGAAGGGCACTTTCGTTCCGGTCGGCAAGCTGGTGTCCTACGACTCCGATAACCCCAACGGCCCAGTCATTTGCCACCAAGAAAGCTACAAGCTCGTCAACGCCTTTTTCACCTCGCGCTGCAATCTGATCGCCTGGGACCGTGGGGTGTTCATGCCTGTCGCGCAGCGCTATTTCGGCGACATGTCCGTCACCGGCGTGTTGGCACACGAATTCGGGCACGCCCTGCAGCAGATGGCGAAACTGGTGACCAGAACCGACCCGACGATCGTTCGCGAGCAGCAGGCCGATTGCTTCGCGGGCGTCTATCTCTTTTGGGTGGCCGACGGTAAGTCTCCGCGCTTCACGCTGAGCACCGCCGACGGGCTCGACCATGTGCTGGCCGGAATCATCATCACCCGCGACCCGGTTTTGGATGCCGATACGGTAAACGACGACGAACACGGGTCGGCCCTGGATCGGATCAGCGCCTTCCAGATGGGCTTCCTCAGCGGAGCCTCGGCATGCGCGGGGATCAACAAGCAGGAGATCGCGCAGCGCCGGGGCGACCTGCCAACAACCTTGCAGGCCGATCCCAACCGCGACCCAGAGACCGGCGGGGTCACGATCAACGAAGACACATTGTCGACGCTGATGGAGCTCTTGGGAAAGATCTTCTCCCCCAAGAATCCACCGACGTTGTCCTACAAGCCGGCCGATTGTCCGAATGCCAAGCCCAGCCCTCCGGCGTCCTACTGCCCGGCGACCAACACCATCGTGGTCGACCTGCCCGCACTGGCGGCGATGGGCAAGGCCAAAGACGAGAGCGAACGCACCCTGCCGCAAGGTGATGACACCGCGCTCTCGGTCGTGATGTCGCGGTACGCGTTGGCGGTGCAGAATGAACGGGGCCTGGCGATGCAAAGCCCGTGGACCGCGCTGCGGACGGCGTGCCTGACCGGTGTCGTGCACCGCAAGATGGCCGAACCCATCGAGCTGCCGGACCAGAAGGACCTTGTGCTGAGCGCCGGTGACCTCGACGAAGCGGTTTCCGGACTGCTCACCAATCACCTCGTCGCCAGCGACGCCGACGGAACGAGCGTGCCGGCCGGTTTCACCCGGATCGCCGCTTTCCGTGGCGGTCTGGCCGGCAACATGGACGCGTGCTACTCGCGTTATCCCGGCTAAGCGCAGGCGATTTCGGCGAGCCTGGGAACCAGTATTACCCCAGGAGCCGCAGCGCGGCATCGACCGCGAGCACAGGCACGTCGAGGGTCTTCGAGCGCAGATCGTGTCGCGCGCCGGTGATTTCGACGACTTCGGTGGGCGCGGAGATCATGGCCGCGGCATCGCGAACCTCGCGCGGCGTGCCGAATGGGTCCGACGTCCCGTGGGTGAACACGGTAGGCACCCTGATGTCGGGCAAGTGCTCGGTGCGGGGGCGCTCCGGCTTGCCCGGCGGGTGGACCGGATAGGAGAACAGCGTCAGCAGGTCGACTTTGATTGGGGAAGCCTCGCCGGAGGCCACCACCATCGATGTCTGGCGACCGCCGTAGGAATGTCCGCCTGCGATCAGCGGGCCGTCGGCCAGGCCGCGGCACACCGCGATCGCCTCGACGATCCCGGCGCGGTCGGTGGCGGCCGAGCTAGACGGGGGGCCGGTGGGCCGGCGCCGACGGTAGGGCAGGTTGTAGCGCACCGCGATCCACCCACGGCGCGCCCACTCGTCGCAAACCTGTTGCAGCAGGGCAGATTCCCGGTTGCCGCCGGCACCGTGGGTAAGCACAACCACTCCAGACGCCGGCCCTTCGGGCCGGTGCGCGATGCCCGCGATCCGCTCGAGATTCATGTCAGCCGAAACAGCGGGGAGACGGGGCCGTGGCCATGACCCAGCGGGTAGGCGGCGCGCAAGCAGTCGGTGACCCATCGCTTCCCGAACCCGACCGCATCGGGCACGCTGAACCCATGCGCCAGCGCGCAAGCGACCGCGGCCGCGAGCGTGTCACCGCCGCCATGGTCGTTGCCGGTATGCACGCGCTCCGAGTCGAACTCATAGAACTCGGCACCGTCATAAAGCAAGTCGCAACTGCGATCCGATGACCGGAGGTGTCCGCCCTTGACCAGCGCCCAGCGCGGGCCCAGCGCATGCAGGGCCTCGGCCGCGGCGCGCTGCGAGGCGGCGTCGATGACCTCAATGTCGACCAGTAGCCGAATCTCGTCGAGGTTCGGTGTCACCAGCGTGGCAAGCGGAAACAGTTGATCGCGAAGCGAATTCAGGGCCGACGGCGCCAGCAGGGGATCCCCGTGCATGGACGCGCACACCGGATCGACGACGAGCGGAACCGCCAACCCCAGCCGGCGCCACGTGGCGGCCACCGCGTCGATGATGATGGCCGACGCCAGCATCCCGGTCTTGGCGGCGTCGATGCCGATATCGGCGACCACAGCCTCGATCTGACCGGCGACCACGTCGCCGGGCACCTCGTGAAAGCTCTTGACGCCCAACGTGTTCTGCACGGTGACCGCGGTGACCGCGACACACGTATGCACACCCAGCAGCGCCATGGTGCGCATATCGGCCTGGATGCCCGCGCCGCCACCGGAGTCCGATCCGGCGATGGTCAGCACGCGCAGCGGCGTGGTGCCCGGCGGCGGCACAGGCAGGGTCGAAGGCAGGTAACTCACTGCGTGATCGGCAGATACACCCGGTTGCCGTGCTCGGCGAACTCGCGTGACTTTTCGGCCATACCTTCGGCCAGGGCCGCTTCGATCGCTTCCTCGCTGTCGAGCCCGTGCGCAGCCGCGTAGTCGCGGACATCCTGGGTGATCCGCATCGAGCAGAACTTCGGTCCACACATCGAGCAGAAGTGCGCGGTCTTGGCCGGCTCGGCCGGCAGCGTCTCGTCGTGGAATTCCCGTGCGGTGTCGGGGTCCAGTGACAGTGCGAACTGGTCGTTCCAGCGGAACTCGAAGCGCGCCGTGCTCAACGCGTCGTCGCGCTCCTGCGCGCGGGGATGACCCTTGGCCAGGTCCGCCGAGTGCGCGGCGATCTTGTAGGCGATCACCCCGTCCTTGACATCCTTGCGGTCCGGCAGGCCGAGGTGTTCCTTCGGGGTCACGTAGCACAACATCGCGGTGCCGGCCTGGGCGATGATGGCCGCGCCGATCGCCGACGTGATGTGGTCGTAGGCCGGCGCGATGTCGGTGGCCAGCGGGCCCAGCGTGTAGAACGGGGCCTCCTCGCACAGTTCCTCTTCCAGCCGCACGTTCTCGACGATCTTGTGCATCGGGATGTGCCCCGGCCCCTCGATCATCACCTGTGCGCCATGGGCTTTCGCGATCTTGGTCAGCTCGCCCAGCGTGCGCAGCTCGGCGAACTGCGCGGCGTCGTTGGCGTCGGCGATCGAGCCCGGCCGCAGCCCGTCGCCGAGCGAGAACGTGACGTCGTAGCGCGCGAAGATGTCGCAGAGCTCCTCGAAGTTGGTGTAGAGGAACGACTCCCGGTGATGCGCCAGGCACCAGGCCGCCATGATGGACCCGCCGCGGCTGACGATGCCGGTGACGCGCTTGGCGGTCAGCGGCACGTACCGCAGCAGCACGCCGGCGTGCACGGTCATGTAGTCCACGCCCTGCTCACACTGCTCGATCACGGTGTCGCGGTAGATCTCCCACGTCAGCAGCGTCGGATCGCCCTTGACCTTCTCCAGCGCCTGGTAGATCGGCACCGTGCCCACGGGCACCGGCGAATTGCGCAGGATCCACTCGCGGGTTTCGTGGATGTTCTTGCCGGTGGACAGGTCCATGATGGTGTCGGCGCCCCAGCGGGTGGCCCACACCATCTTGTCGACCTCCTCGGCGATCGACGACGTCACCGCCGAGTTGCCGATATTCGCGTTGACCTTGACCGCGAACGCCTTGCCGATGATCATCGGCTCGCTCTCGGGATGGTTGTGGTTGGCCGGGATGATCGCACGGCCGAGCGCCACCTCGTCGCGCACCAGCTCGGCGGGCATGCCCTCGCGGGCCGCGATGTACGCCATCTCGTCGGTGATCTCGCCCGCGCGCGCACGCTGCAGCTGGGTGCCGCGGTCGCGGACCACCCCGGGCCGCGGCGGCAGCCCGGACGTCAAATCGATCACCGCGTCCGGATCGGTGTAGGGCCCGGAGGTGTCGTAGAGGTCGAAGTGGTCCCCGGTCGACAGATTCACCCGCCGGAATGGAACGCGGAGACGGGCCCCGCCCGGGCCTTCCAGTTCGCGATAAACCTTGCCACTTCCGGCGATGGGCCCGGTGGTCACGGACGGTTCGACGGTAACGGTCATTTCGTCATCTCCCTACGCCGGCATTACCCGATCAGGTTCTTACGGTCGACGGCCCCGAGCCGTCCTCTCAGCGCACTTGGCGTGTGCTCCCGCGTTATCCAATTGGTTTGATCCCGCACGCGACGTTACCCCTTTCTGATAGAGCGTTAGCCCGGGGGTTCCCGCGGAATGGGAGGATCTATACGTGCAGCAGCCGATGGCCCCAACCGAGGCCGGCACCGACTACCTGAACGTCGGCAGCTTCCGCTTCTGGTTCGTCGATCAACGCTGGGAATGGTCCGACGAGGTGGCGAGAATGCACGGCTATGACCCGGGGTCCGTGGCGCCTACGACGGAACTGCTGCTGTCGCACAAGCATCCCGAGGACCGGGCGCACGTCCAGGATCTGCTTGACTACGCCTTGCAGTCGGAGGAGTCGTTTTCGAGTCGGCACCGGTTTATCGACACCGGCGGCAAAGTCCACGACGCGATTGTGGTGGCCGACCGCATGCTGGACGGGGCCGGCACCGTGGTGGGCACCTCCGGCTATTACATCGACCTCACCGACACCTTCGACGAGACTCGGCAGGAAGTGCTCGACGAGGCCCTGCCGGACCTTTTCGAGAACCGCGCGGCGATCGAGCAGGCCAAGGGCGTGCTGATGTATGTCTACCGGGTCAGCGCCGAGCAGGCCTTTCGTGTCCTGCAGTGGCGGTCGCAGGAGTCCAATGTGAAGCTGCGCGCACTGGCGAAGCAATTGCTCACCGACGTTTCGACCATGACGCCCCCGACGGCCGCCGTCCAAAGCCAGTTCGACCACATGCTGCTGACGGTGCACGAACGCATCCGGCCCGAATCCGCCGCGAGCGACTAGACCTCTTCGATCGCCTCACCGAGTTCCTCGAGGATCCTGTTGTGGTGGTTGCTCGCCAGTAGGTGCCCGGCGGCGATGACCAGCGCGACGGGCCAGTCGATGAGCTCGAGCGCGGCCAGGGCGGCCAGGCCGCCGTAGTAGGCCAGTTGCTCGGGCCGCGGAATCTCCAGCTGCCCCAGCACCGGGGCGTTGACCACGAAGGTCTCGCCCTCGCGGATTTTCTGCACGGCTTCGCGCTGGGAGGTCCCCCTGCGCGACTTCTTTTCCGCCATCATTTGCCTTTCAGTAACGAAGGGTTTGCCGCCTCGCCGGGTCGTGAGGTCAACGTCAGACTTATGTCGACGACCGACTCCGTGGCCGATCCTCTGGTTTCGTCCATCGCTTTGGTGCTGCGGGTCCCGTTAGTGGAACTCTATGCGCTGCTTTGGCGGGTCGGGGTTGTGGAGATTCGGCATTCCGAAGGGACCGCTTACCGTTCGTCTCGGGCGCGTCAGGCCCCGGCGGCAGCGTGTGCCCCTTGTCTTGGGTGCCCCAACCTTCCGAAACCCGGTTCAGAACGGCTATCACGACGGTCGCCCCAGCGGCGGCCCCAAGAGCCTGCCCCCAACCGACCGGACCCAGCGGTGTGCAGCCAAGTAGCTGGCTGACCACGGGAATGCTGATCAGCGTTCCCATCACCCCAAGGGAGCCCACCGCGGTGACCACCACCAATGGGGCGTGGGAATCGAGCAGGGTCTGACCCAATTCGGCGCCCACCAGGGCGACCAATGCCACGGTGGATGCCCGTTGCGGGCGCCCGGTGACGCTGGCCATCGCCCACGCTGCCGTCGTCGCGGCCGCGGTGGTGACGCCCCGAATGGCGACGGCACGCCATAACGCGGGGCGATCCGGGCCGCGTAGGTCCGGGTCGATGGGTGCGCTGGGATCGCTGACCGCGAGGGCGGCGGCCGGCAGCGCATCGGTCAACATGTTCACCAGCAGTAGCTGTCGGGTGTTCAGCGGCGACGTCCCGGCGATCGCACTGCCGATGATCGCAAACAGCACCTCCCCGGCGTTGCCGCCGAGCAGTACGGACACCGCCGCCTGCACGCGCTGCCAGAGTTGGCGTCCTTCCTCGATCGCGTGGACGAGCGCCTCGATGCGGGCGTCCACCAGCACCACGTCGGCCGCCATCTGGGCCGGGTCGCTGCCCCCCGCGACCACGCCGATTCCGACGCTGGCGGCGCGGATGGCCGCGGCGTCGTTGGAGCCGTCGCCGACCATTGCGCACAGCACCCCGGCGCCCTCCAGCGTCTGCACGACCTGGACCTTGTTCTCCGGTGTCATCCTGGCGAAAATCACCCGCTCGGCCACCGCGCGCCGTTGTTTCTTTCGCGACAACGAGTCCCATTCGGAGCCGCTGATCACCTCCTCGGCGGTCACCGACAGGCCCAGCTCCCTGGCGATGGCCAGGGCGGTGATCGGGTGATCGCCGGTGATCAGCTTCACGCCAACCCCCTGTTGCCGCAGGTTCGCGAGCAGCCCGACGGCCTCGGGCCGCGGGGTGTCGGACAAACCGAGGAAGCCCGTCAGCGTCAACCCGTCCCGGCAGAATTCCGCGATGTCGTCGGGTTCTTCCACGATCGCCTGAGCCTGTTGCGAAGTCAGCCGGCGCTGCGCGACCGCGATCACCCGCAATCCGTTGGCGGCGAGTTCGGCGACCGCTTTGCCCATTTTCGGGGCGACGTCCTCGCAGGCGGCCAACACCACTTCGGGCGCGCCCTTGACGGTCAGGTAGCTGCCGGTGACCGAGGCGGAGAACGACCTGCCGGAGCGGAAGGGAAGGTGCGCTGTGGGTTCGGTGGGGTCGGTGCTCGGCGCGGAGCCGGCGGCCGCCTCGACAATCGCGACATCGGTGGCGTGCGCCTGCGCGCCGCCGTTCGACGCCGGCGCGGCGTGTGCGGCGCAGCGCAGCACCTCCTTGCGGGAGTAGCCCGCCGCCGGGTGCACCTGGGCCACTCGCAAGCGGTTCTCGCTGAGCGTTCCGGTCTTGTCGAAGCACACCACGTCGATGCGGCCGAGCGCCTCCACCGAACGGGGGACGCGAACCAGCGCACCGAATTTCGTCAGTCGTCGTGCCGACGCCGATTGCGCGAGCGTCGCCACCAGCGGCATCCCTTCGGGGACCGCGGCGACGGCGATGGCGATGCCGCTGGCCACCGCCTGGCGCAAAGCCGTGCCACGCAACAGCCCCAGCGCGCCGACCAGTGCGCCGCCGCCCATGCTGACGGGGTAGGCCCGATTGGTGAGCTGGCTGAGCTGGTACTGCAGCCCGACGTCCGACGACAGTTCGCCGGACACCAGCTCGGCGGCGCGACGTTGCTGGGTGTCGGCCCCGACCGCGGTCACCACGGCGACCGCGGTACCCGCCACCACGGTTGTCCCGGCGAACAGCATGCAGCGACGCTCGGCGAGGTCGGCACCCGGCGTCGGCTCGACCTGTTTCTCGACCGACAGGGATTCACCGGTAAGCGTCGACTCGTCGACCTCGACGTCGACCTCCTCGATCACCCTGGCGTCGGCCGGCACCACTTCGTGGGTTCGAATCTCGATCACATCGCCGGGCCGCAGCTGCGCCGCGACGACATCGCTGTACGCCCGCTCCCCGTCGGGACCGGTTTCCACCTTCCTGGCCGGTGGAATCTGCTGCGCGAGTAGCCGATTCAAGCGGTTTTCGGCGCGCAGTCGCTGGCTGGCCGCGAGTATGGAGTTGGCGGTCAACACCGAAAAGACCAAGATCGCGTCGACCGGCGAGCCGAGCACGGCACTGGCCGCCGACCCGAGCGCCAGCACCGGTGTCAGTGGGTCGGTCAGCTCGGCACGGACGGCCTTGATCAGCTGCCAGACCGCGGGCGGCGGCGTCTCGGCCGGTTGGGCACCGCGCCGGGCCGCCTCCCCGGCGGTCTGGGAATCGCTCGGTGGCAACGCTTTTCGGACCTGCTCGACCGACATCGCATGCCATTCGTGGACGGACGCCGGGCGCGGCGGGTCGGCGCTCATGATTCCGCGTGCCAGCAGATACCCCGAGAGCAGTCCGGCCGCCGCCCCGGTGACGACCGGCCCGGGTCCCAGGCCGCGGATGCCCGGGATCATCAGGAGCGACCCCATTGCGGTTGCGCCGGCGGATATCCCGACGCCGCGCTGGGTGGCTGTCCTGGCCGCCGGAAGCGCGTGTAGCACCCGCCAGGCGGCCGCCAGATCCGGCAGCAGGAGATCGGCGCACCAGGGCGGCGGGCCGGCACCCGGCTGCGGCAGCACGCCCAGCGCCACGTCGGCGGACGAAATCGCTTGTGCGGCAGCCGACGACAGCACGGCCACCGTGTGGCCGGCGTCTTGCAGATCCGTCACGGCGCGGGCGAGGGCGGCGTCGACGGACCCGTCTTCCAAGGGCCTCAAGTCGTCGAACGCCGGTCGCAATTCGCCGAGTGAATCGACGTCGACCGAGACCAGGTCGGCTCCCGTCCGATGGGCCTCGGCAACCACGGCCGATGCCAATGGATCGTAGGGGGCGCGGAAGAGCGCCTCGATCCCGGAATCCGGCCCACTGGCCGACATCCCGGGCACCGGGTGCCAGCCCGCCCGGTGGCCGTTCTTCTCCAGCACGAGCTGGGCGCGGTTCCACGCCGCGGACACGTCACCCTCGTCGGCGCCGCGAATGCGCGCCACCCGCAAGCTGTCGGTGCACAGCACCCGGGGGTCGATGACGATCGCGTCGACCCGGTCCAAGCGGCGCAGCGCGTCCGGCCGCAACGCGAGGACCGCGTGCTGATCGGCCAACCCGCGTCCGAGGTTTGCGGCGAACGCCTCCGGTGCGGTGTGGGTGGCCTTGGGGGCGGTCACCAGTACGGCGGTTGCGGCCATGTTCAGGTTGCGGGTGGTGGCACCGACCAGCCCGGCGCTGAGCGCCTGCACGAGGGCGAAACGACCCGCGTTGCGTTCCATCGGTCTGGCGCGCGGCGGCCGCGGCGACGACGCGTCGGAGTGCGGTTGGTCGGCGTGCCGGGCCAGCTCGGGTTCGTGCTGACGCCAGCCTTGCGCCGCGGCACGGCATTCGGCGGCTTTCAGCGACTGCATCGCCAAACCTACCGACAACGACGCCGGAGCCAGCGTGACCGTTTCCACGGCCGCCGTGGCCAGCGCCAGCACGGTGTCCGCCGCGGGCACGCCGATACTGTTTTCGATCACGCGGCGCAGCCAGGGTTGGTAGTCCACCGCGATGACGCCCGCCTGGAGACCGATGGGCAATCGCGGCCAATGCAGCGCGCGGCCCGCCACCGCCACGCCCAGCCCGGCCGCGGTGGCGGCCACGGTCACTACCCGGGTCGCGGCCACCACGCCGTCACCCGGCAGGCTCGTCGGCCGTGTAGTGGTGACTTTGCTTGCGCGGCAGCGCTTTTCGGCGGCAGCGACGATCCGGCACAGGTCGCGCAGCGACGAGTCCTGACCGCTGATGCCGACGACCACCCGCGACAAGGAGTAGTTCAGGCTGGCCGAGGTGACGCCGGGGTGGGCCCGGACCGCGTCGAGCACGGCACGTCCGAGTTCATCACCGCGCGCGCCGTCCAGGCCGCGAACCTCGATCCAGGCGCGGCGGTCGCCCCGCCAACAGCGGCGGCTGAGTGTTTCGTGCGGAAGGTCGCCGGTGAGCGCCCTGGCGCCTTCTCGGAGCGGGATCGCCGCGATGTCCGCGATGTTGAAGAGAGCCCGGAACGGCATCGACCGTGGGAGCGACGTGACGATGCTCAAGGGCTGCTCGAAGGGTTCTGTTTAGTTGGTGCTGCGCAACTTGGTGGCACCCGGCCGACGTCCGGCTGCCTTCTTGGCCGCCGGCTTGCTGGGGGCTTTCGCCGTCACCGCTTTGTTCTCCGCCGACTCCGACGGCACCGGCTTGAGGTTCGCCTTCGCCTTTGCGGCCGTGTCGGGCTTGCGTGACAGCCTGTGCAACAACAACGCGCCGCCACCGACGGTCAGCAGCACCGGCCACTCGACCAGGCCGGCGACGCCAAGCGCGCCCATCGCCAACGCGGCCGCCGGCGTCGAGTGACTGCCGCTGCTAACTCCGCGCTTGATACCTTCGGCGGCTCCCGTTACGCCGCCGACGATTCCATTGACCGCCGCGCCACCCACGGCGCCCGCCGCCGCCGTGGTCGCGTCCGCCGCACGACCCAGCGTTTTGCCCACGTTGCGTACTGTCCCGCCGACGACACCCATGACAACTCCTTGGTATCTGATCGCTCTCACTGGGAACCGCGTCGGCAACGTGTATACCCGTTGAACGTCCAGTTAACAGCAACAACGAAAATTCTTCTCACCGTCTATCAGCGAAAGCCTGCCACGTTACCAACGCGCGTACAACGAGTAAATCTGTTTTGACTCACACCGGACTCACATCGATGAGCACCGGCGCGTGATCGCTGGGCGCCTTCCCCTTGCGTTCCTCGCGGACGATCTGCGCGCCGGTCACGCGGCGGGTTAACGCTGGTGAGGCGAGAATGAAGTCGATGCGCATGCCCTGTCCCTTCGGGAACCGCAGCTGGGTGTAGTCCCAGTAGGTGTAGACGCCGGGACCCGGCGCGAACGGCCGCACCACGTCCGTGAATTTCGCGTCGACGATCGCGTCGAACGCGCGGCGTTCCGGCTCGGAGACATGCGTGGCGCCGGCAAAGAATTCGGTGCTCCAGACGTCTTCGTCCGTCGGAGCGATATTCCAGTCGCCGACCAGTGCGATCGGTGCGGTGGGGTCGTCGCGCAGCCAGCCGGCGGCCGTATCACGCAGCGCGGCAAGCCAATCCAGTTTGTACGTGTAGTGCGGGTCGCCCACCGCGCGGCCGTTGGGCACGTAGAGGCTCCACACCCGGACGCCGCCGCAGGCGGCGCCCAGAGCGCGGGCTTCCGCCGTGGCGGCCACGTCCGGCTTGCTACTCCAGCTGGGCTGGCCGTCGAAGCCGATCTGGACGTCGTCGAGGCCGACTCGAGAGGCAATGGCCACGCCGTTCCACTGATTGAATCCGACGTGTGCCACCTCGTAGCCGAGCTCGAACAACGGCAGGGTGGGGAACTGGCTGTCGGAACACTTGGTCTCCTGCATGGCCAGCACGTCGACGTCGGCGCGGGCCAGCCAGTCGACCACGCGGTCCAGGCGGGTGCGAATCGAGTTCACATTCCAGGTGGCGATTCGCAGCGCGCCGTCGGGCATGGCTAGACGCTATCCATCGTCCGGACGTAGCGGCGACGATGGTGTAGCCGGAAGCCCAGCGAATCGGCGAGGTCGGTGGCGTCGGTGTCGTCGGCAATCAGGTAGCCGCGGGTTGCGCCGCGATCCGCGCCCCACGACAAGAGCGCTTCGCAGAGGCCCGCCGCGGCTTGGTCGTCGGCCGCGCGGATGGCCGACAGGCCCACCCAGCGCGTGCCGTCGGGCGCGCCGGTCACAGCCGCACGCGCGCCCTCGTTGACGGCGGTGAGGGGGCCGGCGGACAGGGTGACGGAGGGGTCGGGCTCAGCACTGGACGAGACTTCGCGCACCAGCACTTGCTCCGTGCGTTCGACCGTGACGCCGGGCGGCAGATGTAATAACCGATCGGGAATGGCCAGCCGTGGTGTCAGGCCGCGGCGGTGATACCAGTCGACGATCGCGGGCACCGTGCTTACCTGAGCCGAAATATCCAGTGGGACTGCCGAATTGGCGGCCAATTCGCCCCCCGGCCCGGCCCGCAGCAGCCAGCCCTCCAGCCAAGTCCGTTCGTCGCCGGGCGAGGCCGCGGCCGCCGCGTGCTCGAGCGCCCGGATTTCGGAGGTGCGCACCGGTGCGTCGGTCAGTGTCCGGAACGCGACGACATCGGCGGGCGCAAACTCGACTACCGCACCCGTCTTCGTCCGCACCCGCACCACCGGATCGACCGCCAGCAGGTGTCCGACGGCATCGGTGAGCGGCGGGACGGATCCGGCGGGGCGCCGGTAGCGCACCGTCACCCGCGTTCCCAGGTCCGGCCACGAGACCATCAGTGACCGAACGGGTCCGGCCCCTCGCCCGGCAGCCACGAGAGTCCCGGAACGCCCCAGCCGTGGGACTTGACGGCCCGCTTCGCGCCGCGGGCGTGCCGGCCGATGAGACGGTCGAGGTAGAGAAATCCGTCCAGGTGCCCGGTTTCGTGTTGCAGCATCCGCGCGAACAGGCCGGTGCCCTCGATGGTGACCGGACTGCCGTCGGCGTCGAGTCCGGTGACCCGCGCCCACTTCGCGCGGCCGGTGGGAAACGACTCGCCCGGAACGGACAAGCAACCCTCGTCGTCGTCGCCCGGGTCGGGCATGGTCTCGGGAACTTCCGAGGTCTCCAGGACCGGATTGATGACCACGCCTCGGCGGCGACCGTTCATTCCGCGGTCCTCGGCGCAGTCGTACACGAACAACCGCTTTCCGACGCCGATCTGGTTGGCGGCCAGGCCGACCCCGTGCGCGGCGTCCATGGTGTCGTACATGGTGGCGATCAATTCGGCCACATCCGCCGGTAGCGAACCATCGGCGGCGACGGGCACGGGCGTCGTCGGGGCGTGTAGGACCGGATCCCCGACGATGCGTATGGGTACGACTGCCATGGTCGGCTAGCTTAAGCCCGGCGACGATGCACGCCGCACCGCGGCGTGAGGGAAAGGCGGGTAATCGGCCAAGCCCGGCGACGTGGGCAATCGAACCAAGTCTGCCGACTCGCGGGTCTGGATTACGACTTGAGGGTTCGCGGCGTGGTTCAATATTCGCCGAAACATGCCCCTATGTAAGTCAAGTCATTCGAACACTTTGGGAATCGCCGGAAGGGTCCAGGGGAAGCGATATGGACAGCGCCATGGCGCAGGCAAATCGAGCGGGGGATGACTCTGAGATCGCTGATGGGCTCACCCGCCGTGAACACGACATCCTGGCATTCGAGCGTCAATGGTGGAAGTACGCCGGGGTCAAGGAAGACGCGATCAAAGAGCTGTTCTCGATGTCGGCGACGCGCTACTACCAAGTGCTCAACGCGCTGGTCGATCGACCCGAAGCGCTGGCCGCCGACCCGATGCTGGTGAAGCGGCTGCGACGGCTGCGCGCCAGCCGCCAGAAGGCGCGTGCGGCGCGGCGCCTCGGGTTCGAGGTGACCTGACGAGCCTGCGCCTTTGCAGGGTCACGCGCTTTTCTGGCTACAGTGGGGCTCGATGAAAGAGCGCGTCCCCGACTCGACGGGGCTTCCCCTGCGGGCCATGGTGATGGTGCTGTTGTTCCTGGGCGTCATCTTCCTGCTGCTCGGGTGGCAGGCGGTGGGGTCCTCCGGGAACTCCGATGACGAGTCGGCGTCGCCGGTCTCAAGTGTGAGCAGCACCACCAGTTCGTCGGCCACGACCAGTAACGCCCCGGCGAACCAGGCCGAGGTGCGCATCTACAACATCACCAACAAAGAAGGCATTGCCAAGCAGGCCAAGGACCAGCTCACGGCCGCCGGTTTCAACGTCACAAAAACCGACAACCTGCAGGTGCCCGATGTCTCGGTCACCACGGTGTACTACAGCGACGCGGACGACGAGCACGCCACCGCCGACGCCGTGGGCCAGAAGCTGGGAGCGCCCGTCCAACCGCGGATTCCCGCGCTCAAAGACCAACCGCCCGGCGTCATCGTCCTGGTGACGGGCTGACGTTCGGGCTCGCGAGCGTAACGTCACCGCGAGAAAGTCGGCGTGAATTCGCAGTGGCGATACATTCGCACAGGGGCGCCCGCGGGCTAGGCTTCGGGAATGCCTAAGCACCGCAATGTCGCAGCCATGTCCGCACTGTCCGCGGCCGCTTGTGTCGCGTTGGTAAGCGCGTGCTCGTCGCCGCAACAAGCGTCGACAGTCCCGGGAACCACGCCGGCGGTGTGGACCGGATCACCCGCGCCGTCGGCGCCCGCGGGCACCGAGGGTGACCAGCAGCAGCCCGCGGCGCGGAGCGTCACCACCCAATTGAAGGCTCCTGACGGCACGCGGGTCGCGACCGCGAAGTTCGATTTCAGCAACGGCTATGCCACCATCACGATCGCGACCACCGGCGGCGGCGGGCTGACGCCCGGCTTCCACGGGGTGCACATCCACAAGACCGGCAAGTGCGAGCCCAACTCGACGGCCCCGACGGGTGGAGCGCCCGGCGACTTTTTGTCCGCCGGCGGACACTTCCAGGCGCCCGGGCACTCCGCCGAGCCCGCCAGCGGCAACCTGACGTCGCTACAGGTCCGCAAGGACGGTGTCGGGATGCTGGTGACCACCACGGACGCCTTCACCCTGGACGACCTGCTGACCGGTGAGAAGACCGCCATCATCATTCACGCCGGAGCCGACAACTTCCAAAACATCCCGTCGGATCGCTACACCCAGATCAACGGAACACCCGGCCCCGACGCGATGACGATGAGCACTAATGACGCCGGCAAGCGGGTGGCGTGCGGTGTCATCGGTGCCGGCTAACAGGGCCTCCAAAAGGGGCCCGGAACGGGCGGGGGCCCGCATCGATTTCACCCCCTCACCACGGCCAACGATCGGTGTGGAATGGGAGTTCGCACTCGTCGACGCGCAGACCCGCGACCTGAGCAACGAAGCCACCGCGGTCATGGCCGAGATCGGCGAAAATCCGCGTGTGCACAAGGAATTGCTGCGCAACACCGTCGAAGTGGTCAGCGGCGTCTGTGACTGCACCGCGCAGGCAATGGAAGACCTGCGCGACACCCTGCTTCCCGCCCGCCGGATCGTCCGGGACCGCGGCATGGAGCTGTTCTGCGCCGGCACGCATCCGTTCGCTCGATGGTCCTCCCAGAAACTCACCGATGCCCCGCGCTACGCCGAACTGATCAAACGCACCCAGTGGTGGGGCCGGCAGATGCTGATCTGGGGGGTGCACGTGCACGTCGGGATCGCGTCGGCGAACAGGGTGATGCCGATCATGACGTCGCTGCTGAAGTACTACCCGCACCTGTTGGCGTTGTCGGCGTCGTCACCCTGGTGGGGCGGCGAGGACACCGGATACGCCAGCAATCGCGCGATGATGTTTCAGCAGCTGCCCACCGCCGGGCTGCCGTTTCACTTTCAGCGGTGGGCGGAGTTCGAAGGCTTCGTCTACGACCAGAAGAAGACCGGCATCATCGACCACATGGACGAAATCCGTTGGGACATAAGGCCTTCTCCGCATCTGGGCACCCTCGAGGTGCGGGTCTGCGACGGGGTGTCCAACCTGCGGGAGCTCGGCGCGCTGGTCGCGTTGACGCACTGTCTGGTCGTCGACCTGGATCGCCGGCTGGACGCCGGTGAGACGCTGCCCACCATGCCGCCGTGGCACGTCCAGGAAAACAAGTGGCGCGCAGCCCGATACGGCCTTGACGCGGTGATCATCTTGGACGCCGACAGCAACGAGCGGTTGGTTACCGACGATCTCGGCGACGTGCTGACGCGGCTGGAGCCGGTCGCGAAGTCGCTGCACTGCGCCGACGAGCTGTGCAAGGTGGCCGACATATGGCGGGAGGGCGCCTCATACCAGCGGCAGCGGCGTGTGGCCGAGGAACACGACGGCGACCTGCGCTCGGTCGTCGACGCGCTCGTGGCCGAGCTCGACGTCTAGGTTTAGGACATGGCGGATACCGAACCTACTGAGCGGCCCATGTTCCCGCTCGAGTCGGCGATGCTGCCCAACGAAGATCTTCCGCTACGCATCTTCGAGCCTCGCTACGCCGCGCTGGTGCGGCGTTGCATCGACGGTGACGAACCGTTCGGCGTCGTGCTGATCTCAGCGGGCCGCGAGGTCGGCGGCGGCGATTCCCGTTGTGACGTAGGCATTCTGGCCAGGATCACCGAACACGCCGATCTCGGCGAGGGCCGATATGCGCTGCGCTGCCGGACCGGGGAGCGGATCCGGGTGTGCGAGTGGCTGCCCGACGAACGGTACCCGCGCGCGGTCGTGACCGTTTGGCCCGACGAGCCGGGGGATCCGGTGACCCACGCCCAGCTCGTCGACCTCGAAGGCCGCGTGATCGCCTTGTTCGAACGGATCGCGGAAGCTCGCGACGCCCGGTTGCCCGACCGGGACGTGCTACTGGGGCGCGGCGAGGCCGCTACGGACGACGCCGGGCAACGCCTGTTCGCGTTGGCGTCGCGCATCCCGATCGGAACGGCCGACCGCTACACGGTCCTGTCGGCGCCCTCGGCCGCCGCTCGACTGGCCGCGGTCAGCGAGGCCGTGGATGCGGTTGCCGAGATGGTGGAGTTCCAGCTGTCCGAATGAGGGGTGATGCGATGAGCGATGTGACGGTCGACATCAGCAAGGGCGTGGCGGTGCTCACGCTCAATCGACCCGACCATCTAAACGCCTATACCGCCGACATGGGCCGACTGTTGAGCGAGGCGTACCGCGACTGCGACGCCGACGACGATGTCCGCGCCATCGTGCTCACGGGGGCGGGCTCCGCCTTCTGCGTCGGGGCGGATTTCTCGGGCAACATATCGCCGTTCGACACCCCGACGGACGACAGCGCGTTCTCGGCGTCGCCGATCGACCCGGCCGCCTTCGAATTGCGCAAACCCGTGATCGCCGCGCTCAACGGCCACGCCATCGGAATCGGCCTGACCATCGCCCTGCAGGCCGATATCCGCATCGTCGCCCAAGACGCCAAATACGGTGTGGTGCAAGTCCGCCGGGGAGTGATACCCGACTGCATGTCGCACTGGACGTTGACCCACTTGGCCACCCTGGGGGTGGCCGCCGAGATACTGCTCACCGGGCGCACTTTCACGGGCACCGAAGCCGTCGAGCTCGGAATCGCGAATAGGGCGCTGCCCGCCGAGCGGGTGCTCGACCATGCGTTGGAGATGGCTCGCGACATCGCGGCCCATGTGGCTCCGATGTCGGCGGCGTTGTGCAAGCGACTGCTGTGGGACAGCGTGATCCACGGCTACACCCCACGACAGGTCGCGTCGCTGGAAACCGCGCTGCACCACCGCGTGATGGGCAGCGCCGACGCCCGCGAGGGAGTCAGCGCGTTCTTGGATCGCCGGCCGCCGCGGTTCAGCTCGCGGCTTTCGGCCGACTGGACGGCCCTGCCCGACCCCGAGCCGTGAGCGCACGGTCGAATGCCTGGGCGCACACTTATGTCAGGCGCTCAGCAACTCCGCCAGCGCGACCCCGAGATTGTGCAGGTTGGTTTCCAGCGAATAGGTTTGGTCGACAGTCCAGTTGAGGATGCCCCCGGACAGCGCGCCAACGATGATGTCCGCCAGGGTTTCTGCGTCGTGTCGCGCGCTGACTTCGCCGCGCGCGACCCCCTCCTTGACCAGTTCGACAAAGGTTTCGTGCAGGTTGAATCCGCGCTGGATGCCGTAGCCGCTGGTGGCCAGCATCTCCCCGATCAGCTCGCGGTAGGTGTCGCCCGATCCGACCAGCGCGACCGCGATGTCGTCGAACACCGCGATGATTCGCTCCGGGATCGGTTGAGCACCGCGGTCGAACACGACGTCGTGCAGGTTGTCCAGCCGACGCTGCGCCAAGGCCCGGATCATGTCCTGACGGGTGGCGAAGTGGTTGAAGAATGTTCGGTTGGCGACGTCGGCGCGCTCACAGATTTCCTCGATGGTGGTGGCCGCGACACCTTTACTGAGAAACAACTCGAAGGCGGCCGCGAGGATCTTCTCCCGCACCTCGAGTTTGCGACGCTCCAACCTGTTCACGTTCTCGCACACAACTTCTCGGAGAGCTCCCACCAGTCGACGGCGCGTTGCTCGTCGCAAGCGTAGGGCGCGACCGCCTCGCTGACGCCGCAGTCTTCCAGGTACAGCCCACCCCGGTCCGCCAGCTGTGGGCTCACCGCCGCCCACACCTGCGTGGCCGCACCGTGTTCGGGCATGACCAAGTCGAGGTGGCCGTCGGCGTATTTGCGTAGCTGCGAGAAATCCGACTTGGACATGTATCGGGCAAGTGAAGTGGCCACCGTGCCGGGATGCACGGCATAGGCGCGGATTCCCAACCCGCGCAGACGTCGGTCGGCTTCGACCGCGTGCAGGATGTTCGCCGTCTTGGACGCGCCATACGCGACGAACTTGTCGTACTCCCGGTTCTCCCAATTGGGATCGTCGAAGTCGACGTCACCCAGGACGTGGCCCCCGGAGGACAGGGTGACGATCCTGGCATCGCCCGCGGCGGCCAATCCGGGGACGAGGAGCCGTGTGAGTTCGAAGTGCCCGAAATGATTTGTCCCGATCTGCAATTCGAAGCCGTCGCCCGTGCGGCCGAAGGGCGTGAACATGACCCCGGCGTTGTTCATCAACACGTGAATCGCCGGCGCGATGTCGCGGATCGCACTCGCGGCCGCGCGCACGCCGGCCAGCACCGTGAGGTCGAGCGGCACTGTCGAAACACGGGCGTCGGGAACCTCGGCGCCTATCCACCGGGCGGTCTGTGCCAGGGCGTCCTCGTTGCGTGCGGTCAAGACGACGTGCGCGCCGGTGGCCGCCAGCGCGCGTGCGGACTCGCGGCCCAGCCCGGACGACGCACCGGTGATCACACATACCCTGCCCGACAGGTCGATTCCCTCGACGACCTGCAGGGCGCTGCGACGGCCGTTCATGCGGGCGCGAGCCGCCATAGCGGGACTACCACGTCCGGATCGCATTCCTCGTCGACGATCCACTTGCACATCCGCCGGATCGGCTCGATCGCATCCTGGGGCATGGCGACCGCGACGCTGCACGCGTAGCCCAGGCTGGTGAGCCGTTGGGCACCGAAGAGCGGCAACGTGTCTCGCAACTGACGCTTGAGGGATTCCGGGTAGATGCCGATGGTCTGAGTGTACGAGTTCACCGCGGCGGCGACCTTGTCGATGTTGTCCACCGGGACGACGTTGGCGACCCGACCGGACAGCATCGGCGAGTAATCCACGGGCTCGTCGAGTTGCGAGACGACGATGGCGCCCTCGCGCTCTTCGCCGCCGATGACGCGGTAGAAGTCGTCGGTCATGCGCGAGGCCTCCAGATGGTCGAGCAGCTCACGGTTCGGATACCGCGGCGCGGTGCTGACCACCGCGGGCAAGGACACCAACTCCTGGTAGACAAGTTCGCCGAACCGATTGGCGTTGGCCAGGCCCTCGTCGTCCGTCCCAGTGAGCACGTAGATGACCCGGGCGTTGGCGCACCCTTCCTGGTTGGCCACACCGATGTCGGTCGCGGCGCGGCGGGCCACCTCGCGCATCGTGTGTTCGTCGTCGAATGCCTCGCGGCCGATGATGGTGGCGCTGCGCTTCGGGTCCAGCGCGATGAGCTCCAAACCGGGCTGGATGTAGCGGGTTACGTGTTTGACCGACGCCAGACCGCCCCAGGCCACGATCTTTTCGATGTGGTGGGGCTGGTAGAGGATCTCCTCCACGCTGCGGTCGCCACCCTTCCAGTACCCGACCACGAGATGCTTGGTGATCGGGTGATCCGGCGCGACATCCGCCAGCGTGCGCGCGATGGCGATCGCGGTGAGGGGATCGTTGGACGGCGCCTTGACGATCACGTCCGATCGGGTGATCACCGAACGCAGAATGGTCACCGCCGAGACCAGTCCGCCGTTACCCGCCGGGATGTGCAGCACGCGGGATCCGAAGGCGCGCACGCGCAATTCGCGGCCGTCGCGCAGCCTGTGCGGGACCCACCCGTTGAGGTAGTCCAACCCGACCTGGCTGTCGGCGATCTCGGTGACATTGTCCCGCGAAAACAGCGCCCGCAGAACGCGATAGCTGTTCTTCATCATCTCCGCCGGCAGCACATTGGCCACCAGCGAGGCCTCGTAGGCCTCCTGCAGGTGGGTGTTCGACTCGAAGTCCAGCGCGTTGCCGAGTGCGGCGAGCACGTCGAGGATCTCGTCGAAGCTCAACTCGTAGAGGTCGGTCATCTCCGCGGGGCTTTTGAGCGGCACCTGCTCGACGTACTTGGCCATGTCCGCTGCTTGGAACTGCGAGACGCCCGTGCGGTTGTCGAATGGCACCAGCTCGTCGGTGATGAGCCGCCCCCGCAAGAACAGCGGGACGGTGTAAGCGATCACGCGTCCAGTCCCTTCATGAAGTTCACGGCCTCGTCGTGCACCTCATGTGTTGCGGCGCAGGTGATCCGGTCGTCCTCGACACCGCGCTTCTCGCTGTAGCGCACGATGTCCTTCTCGAAGGCGACGCTCGTCTGCCCGCATGGGCAGCGCAGGTCCCAGTCGATCGTGACTTCGTCGCCGGAGATGACGCCGCCCCAGTGCGCACGAAGCAGGACGTCGTAGACGGCCGCCCGGCCGGTCTGCACACCGGTGCGAGGAAGTGGCTCGCTGGTGTCGGGATCGAGCACGAAGGGGATGACCCACGGTGCCACGTGATAACGGCCCTCGCTACAGCCCCAGTGAAACGCGCTCGCTTCGGAGAAGCCATAGCCGATTTGAATCCGATCGACGCCGAGGAAGTCCTTTATTACATCCAGGAAATCGTCCGGCAGCGCAACGCCTTTCATTCCGCCGCCGGTGAGAATCGCCGAGTCCGGGGCGAAGACGTCGCGCACTCCGCGCTCGAGACCGACCTTGGCGATGTCGTACATCACGTGGAAGGTACTGGTCATGAACACCCGCTTGCCGCGCAGCTCGTCGGTGAGCCGGGTGAAGAACGCCTCCAGGTCCTGGCCCTGACGCGCCTGCATGGCGATGAACTCGTCCTTGCGGGCGGCCAGCGCCGGGTCGATCTCGAGCCGGTCGAGTTCGCCGCGGGACGCTGCGGCGCGCATCTTGGAGGCCAGGAACATCAGATCGGTGTCAACGGCCCCGGGGTAGAGCGCGTGAAACCTACTTTCGTCGCCGCCGGTGAAGCCGCGCTTGATCATGTTGGCGATGCGCAGATGGCCGAGCTTGCCGCTGGCGAAGTTGGGCCACACCACGTCCACCGAGGGGTTGAGTTCCTTCTCAGTGGGTTCCTGACCGAAGGTTTGGAACAGGCAGATCTTCCAGAGCGTCATGCCGTCTTCGGCGCCGCGCTTGTCCTTCGGGAGGATCGAGATGGTGCCGGTGGTACCGCTGGACGTGATGACCTCCAGCGGAGTCTGTTCGTCGAGGCGGTCGATCCAGTCGTCGATCCCGGTGCAGCCGTCGGTGTCAACCGCGGACAAGTCGTAGCTGGTGAGCTTGTCGAGCCACTTGGTCATCAGGTCGAAGCGCTTCTTGTCGACGAGCGCCGCCGGGTAGGACTTGAACGCCGTGTGCGAAAACATCAGCGGGACAACGTCATTGAAGTCATTGAGCTCTGTCACGCCGAGCCGGTCGGCGAGCTTGCGCAGGATCTCGATGCTTTGGTAGTGCTCCCGAAACCGGATGCCCATGGCCTGGCGTTGCAGCTCTTCGAGCTCGGTCCGGGGAATGGTGTGCATCTTCGTATAGGACCGCCCGAAGAACCCGATCGGGTCGTTCATGAATTCGTGCACCGGCGGCGCTGTCTTTTCGGTGACCGTCATCGGGTCATCGTAGGACCATCTTGCAGATATACGCAAGATTGCAGTTTACTGCAATTACTGGGCCGCGACGGCTTCGGCTTTATCGGGAACGGGCTCCGCGTGAACGAGCGAGTTTCTGATGGCGAGGCCGCCGATGACCGCGGCGATGAAAAACAGCAGCGCGCTGACCTGCAGCAGCCGGCTGAAGCTGGCGTCGGTCAGCCTGTTGGCGGTGATCACTCCGACACAGGCGACGGCGATCAGCGCGGAGGTCCGCCCCGTCGCGTTCTGGATCGCTGCGGCGATTCCGCTGTGCACGGACTTGACGGCGGACAAGTTGACCGCGGTCAGCGGCGTGATCGCAAGGACCATGCCGACGGCTAGCAGGATCCTGCCCGGCAGCACGTCGGTGACAACGTGGAATCCGTGTGCCCGGGGGTGGATCAGTAGCAGCCCCAGCCCGGCCAGCGCCGGACCCGTCATCAGGAAGATCCGAGGTCCCCTTCGCGCGGCCATGCCGCCGACGCCGCGGGCGCACAGCAACGAAATGATGGGGCTGGGCAAGGTAATCAGACCCGCGGCCGTGGCCGAGTATCCGGCGACCTCTATGAGGTACAAGGCGATGCCCAACGAGCCCATCGTGATGCCGCCGTAGACGAACGCGGTGACCAGGTTGGCTCCGGTGAAATTGCGGGCGGTGAACAGGCGCAGCGGCACCATCGGGTGGGGCGCGCGGCGCTGCCATGCCACGAACGCCAGCAACGCCACGACCCCCACCACTAACGCCCCCCGAACCAGGGAGTCGCCCCATCCCCGCCGACCCTGTTCGATCAGTGCGTACACTGTCGCGGCCAGTCCGATGGCCGACAGTGCGGCGCCGGCGACGTCGACGCGGGCGCGTTCCGCGGGCCCGGGCGTCGGGGGCAGCCAAAACGTCAACGCAAAACCGATGGCCATCGGGATCGCCGACAAAACGTAGATCCAGCGCCAGCTCAGCAAGTCCACGGCCAGTCCCCCCAGCAGCGGCCCCACCGCGAAGGCGGTGCCCGTCCAGGCCGTCCAGGACCCGATCGCCGCCGGTCGGTCCGCGCCCTCGAACGACGAGTTGATCAGCGCGAGCGAGCCAGGCACCAGAAACGCGCCGCCCAACCCCTGGACGAGGCGCCCGGCGATCAGCATCGTCGGGGTGCCCGCCGTGGCCGCCAGCACCGAGCCCGCCCCGAAGGCCACCAGCCCGAAGCGCATCACCGGTATTCGTCCGAACAGATCGGAGATGGCACCTCCCGGCAGCACCATGGCCGCGACCGCCAGCAGATAGCCGTCGATGACCCATTGCTGTGAGCACATGCCCCCGCCGATGTCGCGACCCGTGGCCGGCAGGGCCAGGTTCACGACGGTGCCATCGAGGAAGACGACCATCGACACCATGATGGCCACCACCATGACCCGCCTCGTCGGCGCGACGTCGCGCAAGTTCATGAATGATCCTGCCCTGCGCGCAACGCCGAAACCGGTCCCGAAAGAGGGCTGTGCAGTGATCATCGCGGCGTCTGGTTGGTCATGGGCTCTGCTCCTTACCGGTGGGATCCATTCGGGCCACAGGCTTTAATAGAGGACCTGGTTACAGATCGTCACGAGCGACCGGGCCGCACGGTTCAAACGATCAACGGATGGCGGCGGCCTCACGCTCGGCCAACGACTTCAAGGTGAGCAGCTGCTTTCGCATCATCACCAGGTCACCCAACGCGAGCAGACGAGCGAGCGGCCTTGGCCCGCCGAACAAGACGCGCACATGAAGCCGTGCGCCGGCCCCCTCGGGCCGGATCGCGTACGTGACCGCTACGCCCTTGGCCAGCAAGGTGATCTGCTCGTCCGCGACGAAAGACTGCAGCGCGAACAACGTCATGAACCGCTGTCCGACTGCGAGATGAACCAGTTCGGGGTCGCGCTCTCGAGGACTTCGGCTGCCGTGGTTGTCGAGGAGGTCGTAGCTGTAGGGCGCCGCGCGGAGCTGACACAACCAGGCGAACACGATCGGTGGCGGCGCGGCGATGCCGATCGCGCGGTCAGCCTGGATGCCGGCGCGCGGGCGCAACGCGTCGCACGGCAGCGGGACCGTTCGTTCCGGCGGTCGCACTCCCCAGGTCAGACCGAGAGTCAAGGGACAGGTGTCCGGAGGCCACGACGTGCGGTGCGCTCGATCAGCTGCGGTGCCACCACCCGGTGCACTGGGCCGACCATTGCCCAGACCGCGCGGGCGGCGATTTTGCGACGATAATGCAGGCGCGTGGTGAGGGTGGCGCGCCGAGCGTCCTCGCGGCGCAGCGTCAGCCGGCCGCGCATGAGCGGCCCGTCCGCCGCCAGCACGAACTCATCGTCATCCGAACGCACGATCCGCCAGCCGATTACGTGGTCAGGCGAGGAGTACGGACCTAAGCGAAATTGCAGCAGGTGGCGGTGAATCCACAACACAACGTTTCCTCCGACGCCCGCCTTGTCTCCGAGGGCGTCGCGGAATGCTTGCTCGGCGGTGCGCACGTCGTCATCGAGGATTGGGGCTTCGAACGTGTCCGCGTAGTCATCCTCGGTTTCGTCGGTCTCTGCAATCAGTGCTGCCGCAATGCGTTTCAGCGTCCACCGCACCGCGACGCCGTGCCCGCCGGTGCCGATGACCGCCGCACGGTAGGCCTTGCCGTGGATGCCCGGGAACGCCGCCCAAGTAGCCGCGCGCAGCCGGGTCCGGCCCGGAGGATCTTCATCCAACTCGAAGACCCACCTGTAGACCGCGAACGGGTGGCGGCCCTTGAGCGCCAACTGCTCGGGTGGGCGCGCCTCGTCCAGGGCGAAACCGAAAGGCACGGTGGAGGGGTCGTGCGGGTCGCGGCACATCACGCGCAGCAGCGCCGACCACGTTTCTCCCCGATCCGCGTCGACGGTTATGGCATGCTCATCGATATAGGGTAATCGTTCCATATAGAAGGATCGTACTAGATCATGGCACCACCGCGGAAGCATGAAACCGATGTGATCCTCGACGCAGCGCGAGCGCTGGTGCTGGACGGTGGTCCGCGCGCGGCGAGCGTGGCCGCGATCGCCACCGCCAGCGGTGCGCCCGCCGGCACGCTCTACCACCGGTTCGGCAACCGGGACGGCATCTTGACGGCGGCGTGGTTGCGGGCGCTGGAACGCTTTCAGGCGAGTGCGATGGCGGCCTCAACCAACAAAGGGGCCGATTCGCCAACCGACACCGCGGTCGCCATGGCCGTGGCGACCATCAGCTTCGCGCGCGACCTCCCAGAGGACGCCCGGCTGTTGTTGACGATCCGGCCGGCCGACCTGCTCGACGGCGAGCCCGATGCGCAATTCCAGGAGACGCTGGCCGCCATGAACGCGCCCCTGACCGCGAGGGTTCGCACCCTGGCCCGGCAATTGTTCGGCCGCGCCGATGCGCGGTCCGTCGACGCCGTCGCGCGGGCGGTCGCCGACCTGCCGTATGCCGTGGTGCGGCGCCACGCGCGCGACGAGCCCATGCCGTCCTGGCTGGAAGCCGATGTCGCGGTGTCGGTGCGGGCGGTGCTAGAGGGTTTTGGCAAACGCGCGTAAGGACTCCACCTGCGCGGGATCCAGTGAAGGGCGCACGGTTTTGCGGGCCGCCGCGAGGTCGGCGGCCGTCACGTCGGCGGCGTCGATGGATCGCCGCATCGCGGTGAGCGCGGCCTCGCGCAGCAGTGCCACGCAGTCGGCGGCGCTGTAGCCGTCGAGGCCGGCGGCCACCTCGTCGAGGTCAACATCGTCGCTGAGCGGAATGGATTTGCCTGCGGTGCGGAGGATCTCGCCGCGGGCCGCGGCGTCGGGCGGCTCGACGAACACCAACCGCTCCAGCCGGCCAGGCCGCAACAGCGCGGGGTCGATCAGATCCGGGCGGTTGGTGGCGCCCAGCACCACGACGTCGCGCAGCGGGTCGATCCCGTCGAGCTCGGTCAGCAACGCCGCCACCACCCGATCGGTCACGCCCGAGTCGAAGCTCTGCCCGCGCCGGGGTGCCAGCGCGTCCACCTCGTCGAGAAACACCAATGACGGGGCCGAGTCCCGGGCTCGCCGAAAGAGTTCGCGCACAGCCTTTTCCGAGCTGCCCACCCACTTGTCCATCAGCTCGGAGCCCTTGACGGCGTGCACGCTCAGTTGACCGGTGCTGGCAAGCGCCCGGACCACGAAGGTCTTGCCGCAGCCCGGGGGGCCGTACAGCAGCACTCCGCGCGGCGGCTCGACACCCAGCCGGGCGAACGTGTCGGGATGCTGCAGCGGCCACAGCACGGCCTCGGTCAGCGCCTGTTTGGCCTCGGCCATGTCGCCGACGTCATCCAGCGTCACGTTTCCGACGGTCAGTTCCTCGCTGGCCGAGCGCGACAGCGGCCGGATTACGGTCAGCGCACCGACGAGGTCGTCCTGAGTCAGCTTCGGTGGTTGGCCGTCGACGCTGGCCCGGGACGCCGCCCGCAGCGCGGCTTCGCGCACCAGCGCGGCCAGATCGGCGACGACGAAACCCGGCGTGCGGCCCCCGATCTCGTCGAGATCGAGATCGCTGGTGGGCACCGGCTTGAGCAGTGCCTCCAACAGCGCCTTCCGGGTGCCGGCATCGGGCAGCGGCAGTCCGAGCTCGCGGTCGCACAGATCGGGGGCACGCAGCCGGGCGTCGAGCTGGTCGGGTCGCGCGGAGGTGGCGATCAGTGCGACGCCCTGGGTGGCCACGGCGGTGCGCAGCTCGCCGAGGATTAGGGCGGCCACCGGCTCGGCGTCGGCCGGCAGCAGGGCGTCGACGTCGGTGATCAGCAACACGCCGCCACCGTCGCGAACCTTCTTCGCCGCGGAGGCCACGGTTTTCAGCCGGTCGTCGGCGGCGAGCGCGCCGACCTCCGGGCCGTCCAGCTTGACCAGCCTGCGGCCGTCGCACACCGCGCGGACCAGCGTCACCTTGCCCACCCCCGCCGGACCCGACACCAGCACCCCGAGGTTGGTGCCGGCGCCCAACGTCCTCAGCAGGTGCGGTTCGTCGAGCGAAAGCTTCAGCCACTCGGTGAGTTTCGCTGCCTGGGGCTGCGTGCCCTTGAGTTCCTCGACGAGGATCTCCGGGGTCGCCGGGTCGATCGAGTCGATCGAGTCGATCCGTCCCGGCGGCGACGCCTCGAAGCCGGACGGGACGCTGGTGCCCCAGGTGACCAACGAGTTCGGCTGCACGCTGACCGGTCCGTTGGGGTCGACGCTCGTGACGGTCAGCAGCTCCGAGGTCCAGCTGATCCCGACCGCGGACGCCAGCGCGCGGGTAGCGGCCGACGTTGACGTGCCGGGGCCCAGGTCGCGCGGCAGCAGGGACACGGCGTCGCCGACGGTCATCACCTTGCCGAGCAAGGCCTGCCGCAGGGTGACCGGCGTGATCGAGTTGGTGGCCATTGACGAGCCGCTGAGCGTCACCGACCGCGCGCCGTAGACCGTGACCGCGCTGACGATCACCGCGGTGCCGTCCCGCAGCCCGGCGTTGGACAGCGTCACGTCGTCGAGCAGCACGGTGCCGACCGGGGTGTCCGGGTCGGCCAGTCCCGCGACCGCGGCCGTCGTTCGTGACCCGGTCAGCGATATCGCGTCCCACTCCCGGATGCCAAGGGCGGCAACGGCATTGGGATGCAACCGGATGACGCCGCGACGGGAGTCCACCGCTGAGGTGTTCAGCCGGGCGGTGAGGGTGAGTTGCCCGGTCCCTGAACCGGGGGAAGTCATTCCATTCGCCCGCCGGGCTTGCGCAGCCCCAGCCGCGCCACGGACCGGCGGCTCGGTATGCGCAGCCCCAGCCGCGCCACCGGCCGGCGGTTCGGCTGAGCCAGGCGGTTGGCACGCCGCACGGCCCGGCGTTCCTTGGGCTGGTCGTCCCACACCTCGGGGTGTTTGGCCAGCCAGCGCTTGCTGCGCACCGCGAACGGGATATGGCACACGTAGGCGATGATGATCACCCAGATCAGGATGTAGGGGGCCAGCACCGCGGCCGCCGCGGCGGCCGCCACGACGGCCAGCGCTAAGACCGCCTGGTTCGGGGGCACCGCGAAGGTGTGGACCTTCTTCATCGGGATCGCGCTGACCATCAGCAGCGACGTCCCCGTGATCCATGCGGCAAGGACCCACTGGTTAGTCCACCACCCCTCGCCGAACTGCTTTTGGAGGGCGATGGTGCCGATCATGGAAACCGCGCCTGCCGGCGCCGGCATCCCGACGAAGAATTCCTTCGCGTAGGGGGGCAGGGTCCCATCGTCCTGCTGGGCGTTGTATCGCGCCAGGCGGAGCACGACGCACACCGCGTACAGCAGCACCACCATCCAGCCGACCGGCCATTTGGACAACAACGTCACGTAGACCACCAGGGCAGGTGTCACGCCGAAGTTCACCGCGTCGGCCAGTGAGTCGATTTCAGCGCCCATCCTCGATTGGGCGTCCAAGATCCGGGCCACCCGGCCGTCCAGCGCGTCGAGGATGGCCGCTACCGCGATCAGCGCCATCGCGGGAATCGGCTTGTGGTCAAGGGCGAATTTGATCGACGTCAAGCCCGCGCAGATGGACAGCACCGTCAGCGCGCTGGGCAGCACATGCAGGCTCATGGGCGTTCGCCTGCCGCGGGGCTTGTCGATCATCGCAGTTCCGCTAACACCGTCTCGCCGCCGACTGCGCGCTGGCCCACCTTCACCAACGTTTCGGCGCCCGGCGGTAGGTAGGTGTCCAGCCGCGAACCGAACCGGATCAGTCCGTAGGTGTCGCCGATCGATAACTTGTCCCCGACGCGCGCGTCGCAGATGATGCGGCGCGCCAGCAGCCCCGCGATCTGCACGGCTATGACGTCTGAGACCTCTGCACCGGTGTCGGTCCGGATCCGCAGGCTGGTGCGCTCATTCTCGGTGCTCGCCGAGGCCAGATCGGCCGACCCGAAGCGGCCCGGCCGGTGTTGCACGGCAACCACCTCGCCGCTCACCGGGGCACGCTGCACGTGGGCGTCCAACAGCGACAGGAAGATGCTGACCCGCGGCACCGGCGTCTCGCCCATGCCGAGTTCGGCTGGGGGAGCCGCCGAATCGATCACGCAGATCACCCCGTCGGCGGGCGCGACGACCGCGCCGGGCCGGGTGGGCGGCACCCGTGGCGGGTGGCGGAAGAACCCCGCGCAGGCAGCCGCGGCCAGCAGACCCGCCCGCCGCAGCCACCGGAATTTGCGACCGCCCAGGGCCCCGACCGACGCGGCGGCCAGGCCGGCGGAGACGAACGGCAGCCCGGCGGGGTGCATCGGCGGGACGGTGGAGCGCACCAACTCCAGGACGTGTTGCGGGCCTTCCAGGCCGGGGCGTCGTGCCACGCGGCCATCTTACGGAGCCGCGGTTCAGCTCAAGTCCCAGACCTGCAGCTGGGTTCCGGCGGACACCTCGACGACGTCCTCCGGGATGTCCAGCAGCCCGTTCGCCGATGCCAGCCACCGCAAATGGTGTGACGCGGGCGGGCCGTAACTGGTGACGCTGCCGGTTTCGCGGTCGAGTATCGCGCGTCGGAACTGACGCTTGCCGCGCGGCGAGGTCAGCGACTCGGCGAGGACCGCCGGGCGGTGTGGCCGCTCAGGATCGGGCAGGCCCATGGCCTTTCGCAGCGCGGGACGGATGAACACCTCGAAGGACACCAACGCGCTGACCGGGTTGCCGGGCAGGGTGACGATCGTGGTGCCGGCCACCCGCCCGATGCCCTGCGGCATTCCCGGCTGCATTGCCACCTTGACGAACTCCACTCCGTGGTCGCCTTGCATACCCCCGTGGCCGAAGGCGTCTTTGACGACCTCGTAGGCGCCGGCGCTGACTCCACCGCTGGTGATGATCACGTCGACCTCAGCGGCGTACCGGTCCACAAGCGAGCTGAACTGTGCGACATCGTCTTCGGCGGTCGCCACGGCGATCACCTCCGCGCCGGCGTCGCGCACCGCCCCGGCCAGCATGATCGAGTTGGACTCATAGATCTGCCCCGGCCGCAGCGGGATGCCCGGTGACACCAGCTCCGACCCCGTGGACAACACCAGCACCCGTTGGCGCGGGATCACCGTCAGCTCGGCCATTCCCAGCGCCGCGGCCAGGCCGAGCACAGCCGCGGTCACGACCTGTCCCTTGCGCAGGACGGTGGTGCCGGGGGCGACGTCCTCGCCCGCTCGCCGGATGTGCGCGCCGGGCTGGCCCGGCTGCCGGATCGCCACCGAATGCGGGCTGCCGTCGGTGTCTTCGACCGGCACGATCGCCGTCGCCCCGGCCGGAACGGGCGCGCCGGTCATGATGCGATGCGCGGTTCCTGGCTGCAGCGTCAATTCGTCGGTGCGTCCGGCCGGAATGTCCTCCGCGACTGGCAACACCACCGGGTGTTCGAGCGACGCGTCGGATGTGTCCTCGGCGCGCACGGCGTATCCGTCCATCGCGGAGTTGTCGAAAACCGGCAGCGCCAGCCCCGCGACCACGTCGTCGGACAGGACGAGCCCCTGCGCCTCCGCCAGCGCGACCGCGACCGCCGGGCGGGCACGGATCATCTCCATTACGACGCGCTGATGCTCTTCAACTGACCGCATTCGGCAATTATCGGTCCCGCAGATTCCGTTGCAGGTCGGCGTTGCGACGTAAGGTTGAGAACGTGATTACCGGGCTGGCCCATACGGGGGTGTGCGTTCCCGACTGCGAGGCCGCGGTGGCGTTCTACCGCGACGTATTGGGCCTGCGTGTGCTGTCGCCGCCGTATGTCATGAGCGGTAATGCCATTCGCGACGACATGGGTGAGCTGGTGTCCGACCCCACCATGAAAGCGGCCATCGTCGGATTCGGGGACGACGGCGACCGGGTGCTCGAGGTGATCGAGTACCTCGGCTTGAAAGAGGATGAGGGGGCGCACGATCGACGAGCCGCGGCGGCCCTGACCGACTTGACCCTCTATGGGTTGTCGCACGTCGGACTCATCTGTGAGGACCTCGACGCGACCCGGGCCGAACTGGAAAGCAAGGGAGTGCGCTTCCTCGTCAGTGGAATCGCGGACGTCGCCCGAGTTCGCACGACCTGGTTCGTCGATCCATGGGGCGTGATCTTCATCCTCGTGGAGAAAAGCCGGCCCGGGCGACCGTATTTCGCGCAGGGGGCCTAGTGCCGCCGAAGCCCACCGTCGGCGTGATCGGCGCGGGTGCCGGCGGCATCGCGATGGGCATCCAGCTGGCCGAAGGCGGCTACGACTTCGTCATCTTCGACCGGGCCGACGGATTCGGCGGGACGTGGCGGCACAACACCTTTCCTGGCGCGGCGTGCGACGTCCCGTCCCACCTGTACTCGTATTCCTTTGCGCTCAACCCGCGGTGGAGCAAGACCTACGCGAACCAGCCCGAGATCCTCGCCTATCTCGAGAGAGTGGCCACCGACCATGGGCTGGGCCCGCACATGCGGCCCAACACCGCGATCACCACCGTGCGCTGGTCGGATGACCGGCGACGCTGGACGCTGCGCACCGACGACGGCCGACGGCACGACTTCGACGTTGTGGTGAGTGCCGTCGGGATGCTGGACGTGCCCCACATTCCGGACATCCGGGGGGCGCAGCGGTTTCGCGGCCGCCAATTCCATTCGGCGCGTTGGGATCACAGCAAGTCGACCTCGGGGGAGCGGGTCGCGTCCATCGGGACCGGCGCCAGCGCGGTGCAATACGTGCCGGCGATCGCGCGAGAAACCGTGCACCTCACGGTGTTTCAGCGGACCCCGATCTGGATTGCGCCGCGGTTCGACTTCCCGTTCACCCCCGAGCAGCACGAGCTGTTCGAGCGCGACCCGGCCGCGACGCAAAAGCTGCGCGACGAGGCCTTTGATGCCTACGAGTCGTCCAGCTTCGACGTCGACGCCGCGCAGACTCGCGAAGCGACCGAGCTCGCGCGCAGCTACCTGATGCGCAAGGTGGCCGACCCCGAGTTGCGCGCAAAGCTGACGCCGGACTATCCCGCCGGCTGTAAGCGTCCGCTGATGTCGCGCGAGTGGTATCCCACGTTCGCGCTGCCCAACGTCAGACTGGAGACGACCGCCATCGCCGAGCTGACCGAGGGAGGGGTGCGCACCGTCGACGGCGTCGAACACCGCGTCGACACCGTCATCTACGGCACCGGGTTCAAGGCCGCCGACTATCTCGCGAGCATCGACGTGTACGGAACGGGCGGCCGCCACCTGCGCGAGGAGTGGAGCGCGGGCGCGGAGGCGTACCTCGGCACGCTCATAGCCGGGTATCCGAACTTCTTCATGCTGTACGGCCCGAATACCAACGGCGTCAACTCGATTCTGTACATCCACGAGGCTCAGACGACATTCATCCGCCACATCCTCGACGTCATGGGCAGCCGGGGCGCGCGCACGATCGAGGTGATGTCCGAGGCGCAGCGACGCTACAACGACGAGATTCAGTCCGCCATGGCCGGCAAGGTCTGGCTCGCCTGTACGAACTACTTCCAGCATCCCAGCGGCAAGGTCGTCACCCAGCTGCCGTACAGCGGACGGACGTTCTTCGAACGCACCCGCGAGTTGGTCGACGGCGACTACCTCGTGGATCGTTAGCTGATCGACGGAGGCCTGCGCTGACGCCTGCGGACAAGTGCCCTTTTTGTTCCGGATCGCCGGCGCGTTGCGCTCCCGGCGGCCGCGGTCGGTGCAGCCCGCTGGCGGCGAATCCTCCGGAGCCCCTCGTGGCTTGTTGTCCGCGAAGCTTGGGAGCGCAACCGTATGTGGGCTCGACCGCGCAACCCATGCCCGCCTGGGCGAGGGCGGCGCGGCGCTATGCGGACTGGGCGCGAGTCGCTTGGCACCGGCGATTGTGGCCGAAACCCCCCGCGTCTCAGGCGCTTTAGGCGCGCCCCGGCCTTAATGGGGGCACTGCGCACGAACTCCATTCTCATCCGCGCCATAGCCGCAGCCCGTTTCGACTGCTTGCTCACCCGCACGGCCACACCCTAGCCCTACCAAGCGCCCGGCTGGTACTCGGCGGTCATCTCCCGCCAGGACAGGGGTTCGCCGCAGTGCGCGCAGTTCATTCGCGGATCGGCGGCGTGGCCGCAGGCGCGATGGATCAACCGCACCGGCGGAACGGCGTTCTTGTACTTGTCGCCCCAGGCCGCGAGGGACAGCAGCACCGGATAGAGATCGGCGCCCTTGCTCGTGAGGCGGTACTCGTACCGCGCCGGGCGGTCCTGGTAGCGCACCCGGTCGAGGATTCCCTCGTCCACCAGGACCCGGAGCCGGTCGTTGAGCACGTTGCTGCCCAGGCCGAGTTTCGAGCGGAAGTGGTCGTAGCGGCGCTCGCCGCGGAAGCACTCGCGCAGGATCATCATCGTCCACCGCTCGCCGATCACCGACCACGTGCGGGCGACGGAGCAGTAGAGGCCATCCAGCTCGTCGTGCTTCATTCCGACAGCCTAGAACGGTTGGGCCAGGTAAGACATCTTTCGAGTCTTAACTGCTTGATGGAATAGCGCCTCGTTGGCTGCAGTTCAACTAAAAACGAGTGTTATGAGTTCAGAGGCGGTCAAATGCCCTACTACCAGTTCACCGTTCCCACCGGCGGCGCGACGCTGCAGCACAAGTCCGAGGTCGCGGCTGCGATGACGAAGGTCCCCAGCGAGGTGACTGGCGCACCTGGCGCCTACGTGTACCGCTCCTTCGTCGAAGTCCCGCCGGGCAGCGTCTTTGTGTCTGGCGAGCCCGTCAGCGGGTCGCGGATGGTCGGGATCATCCGTCAGGGCCGGTCGCCCGAGGTCAAGGCGAAGCTCATCCACGGACTCGCGGACGCGTGGTGCGAGATCCCCGGCGCCAACGCCCTGGAGGACGGCGTCATCCTGCCCGAGATCACGGACGAACCGGGCGCCATCTACTGATCGGGGGATGGCATGAAGCAGGCTCAGACGATTCCCGAGACGTTTCTCGGCGTCGGCTACACAAGAGACCGGGCCGGCTTACCGCTGGAGGCGGTGCGTGTTCCCGTGTCGCGGCCGGCGGCCGAGCAGGTGCTGATCCGTATGACCGCCTCGTCGCTCAACCCAGTGGAGTACAAGCTGGCCGATCTCAACTTCATGGGACGGACGCCGCCTGTGGCTCTCGGTCTTGACCTCGCGGGCGTGGTGGTCGCCGTGGGTGACGGTGTCGGCGGCGTGGCCGTCGGCGATGCGGTGGCCGCGATGGCCGACTTGAACGGTGACGGCGGCTGGGTCGCCACCGGCGAGACCGGAGGCGACGGCGGCTACGCCCTCGCTCACCAATTCCTCACCGTTGCCAAGCCACCGTCGGTGAGCTTCCGCGATGCGGCGGCGCTTCCGATGGCCTTCCTGTCGGCTTTTGCGGGCCTCTACCCGGTGGTGCGGGCCGGGGACACGGTCTACATCCCCGGCGGCGGGGGCGGCGTCGGCCATTTCGCCGTACAGATGGCGGCGCGTGCCCTGGGGGCGGGGCTGGTCATCAGCAGCGGCAGCACGCCGCAATCAATCGCATTGGCCCGGCAGTCCGGAGCCCACCACGTTTTCGACTACAAGCGCGACGACATCGCCGCCGAGATCGCGAAGCTGACGGGTGGCCGGGGCGTCGACCTCGTCTTCGACGCCACCTACAGCGAGCGTGGCTTCGTCGAGAGCGCCAAGACCGTCCGGCGGGGCGGCAGCTGGATCGTGCTCGGTGTCGGCCCCGGCAAGACGACGCGCTTGGCCGAAACGCACAGCCCGGTGGATGACATCCTGGCCGAGCGCGGCGCCAAGCATGTCAACGTCAATCTACTGCGCTACTTCTCCGAACCCGCCGCGCTCGACGACGAGGCGCGCGCCTTTCTAAAGCGCGGGATGGTTCTGGCGATGGAGTGGGCGGCGCAGGGACTTGTGGTCCCGCACATCGGTCAGACCATCGACAGCACCGTCGAGGCAATCAACGCGGGATTGCAGTCGCTGAAGGCGGGCCACGGCGTAGTGGGCAAGGTGGCCGTGGTCGTGGATCGCGAACTGGCCCAAAGGAAGTCCCAAAGGAAGTGAGGAAACCACATGGTCACGAAATTACTGGCGGGAGCCGCTATAGCGCTCAGCTCCTATATTGGCGCAACGGCACCCGTGAGCGCCGACCCGAGCCCGTTCGGCACCCTGGGCTGCAGCTGCCGACAGACATCCCCGGCCAACGGTCCGGCCCTCAACTCGCAGATAGATCGCGGACTGCGGGAAGGTCATTCCGTGCGGTTGCCAGGACTACCGGCACTGGGCGCTTCCTGAACTAAAGCACCCAGTAGGTGTCGTGGCGGATGAACCACTCCCGGCGTTCGTCGTCGGTCATGTCCGCCAGTGCGGTCAGACCCTCGAAGTAGGCCTCGCGCGGCGCGCCGGGCGCGAACAACATCAGGACCGACGCGGGCTCGTCCGCCTCGTTGCGGAAACCATGGATCCCGGCGGGTGGGACGTAGAGGAAGTAGCCC